>Ga0182238_1000014_pt1 | contig 94233 bp, 81 predicted proteins | sample hydfrates6_PW_90_FD_132439 | JGI IMG/M metagenome (GOLD analysis project Ga0182238, IMG submission 132439) | Subsurface microbial communities from deep shales in Texas, USA - hydraulic fracturing test 6_PW_90 | ecosystem: Environmental > Aquatic > Deep subsurface > Shale gas/oil reservoir >... | reverse complement strand
TCGACCTGAATGAGCTCAAGATCATCATTGATCGCGCCATGTACCTGCAAACGCTGGAGCAGGAGAATCAGGACCTTCGCGACTCCTCGGTGGCGGACTGCGGCATAGTGGGCGAGTGCGGCACCATGCAAGAGGTCTTCACACTTATCGATCGCGTTGCGGCCTCGGACGTTCCGGTGCTCATCACCGGCGAATCCGGCACCGGCAAGGAGCTGGTGGCCCGCGCAATCCATGCCAAGGGGCCGCGCGCCGACAAAGACATGGTCTGCATCAACTGTGGCGCCATTCCGGAAAACCTGCTGGAGTCGGAACTCTTCGGACACGAGAAGGGGGCCTTCACCGGGGCCAACCGCACGGTCAAGGGCAAGGTGGAATATGCGGAAAAGGGCACCCTGTTTCTTGATGAGATCGGGGAGATGCCCATGTCGCTTCAGGTCAAGCTGCTCCGGTTCCTGCAGGAGATGGTCATCACCCGCGTGGGCGGCCGGCGCGACATCGAAGTGGACGTGCGTATTATCGCGGCCACCAACGTGGATATTCAGGAGGCCATGCAGAACGGCACGTTCCGGGAGGATCTGTTCTACCGGATCGGCGTGGTCAACATCGTGCTTCCGCCGCTTCGCGACCGGGGGGCGGACATCGCGCTTTTGGCAAACTATTTCCTTAAACGCGTAAGCGCCGGAGCCGGAAGCCGTGGCAAGGCGTTCAGTCCGGAAGCCCTGGAATACATCAACGGTTACGACTGGCCCGGAAACATCCGAGAGATGGAAAACCGCGTCAAACGTGCCGTCATCATGGCCACCGGGCCGCAGATTGAACCCGATGACCTCGGCATCAACGGCGGCGATGTGCTTCGCCAACGACTGCACGCCAACGACCTGTCGCTCAAGGAAGCCAGAATGCTTCTGGAGCGCGACATGGTAGAGGATGCGCTCAAGCGGGAATCCGGCAACATCGTCAAGGCCGCCGCCTCCATTGGCGTCAGCCGACCCACTTTCTATGACCTGATGAAGAAACACGGCGTCCGAAACGCCTGATGAACGCATGGGAGCGGCAATATGTGCGGTATCGCGAGTTTTTTGAGTTGCGGCGACTGGGCCGAGGTGACCGGTCTCGACTGGCTGGCGGAGATAGCGAAAGATTTTGAAGAAAGCCGGGAGCGCGACCCGCTGGAGGCCGCGCAGCCGCTTGAGCGGCTGGCTGAATCGTTCGATCAGCTCATGTCATTTGAGTTGCACATGGGGCTCATGTCCGATGGGGCTGTCCTTGAGCATGCCCGCTCCCTGCGCGACAGCCTTGCCCTGCTGGCCGGGACTGCCGCCGTCGCTCTTGAACAGGGACCGCGCACCGACGATCTTGAGGCGCTGCATGAAAAGCTGCGCGATTACCATTGGCAGTTGGACATGGAAGTGCTCGGCAATGTGGAGCGCACCGCCGCCATCATGCCGCAGGACATCGCGGCAAATCCGTCATATCGCGACAGGCACTATCTGGCGTGGAGCACGGAACTTGTTCTTGAAGCTTTGGACCGGCTGGAAGTTCGAGGTCGCGACTCGGCGGGCATCGCCATCGCCTTTACGCTTCCTGCTGGCATCGACCCGATGGACGCGCTGGGTGATATGCAGCGTGAACAGGCAAAACGCCGTGCAGGCATCGGAAACGCCGATACCGGACAGATTCTGTTGCGCGACCTTGATGACGGCCGCACCGTGTGCCGGTTCCTTTACAAGGTGGCTCAGCTTGTGGGGCAACTCGGCGACAACGGCGCGGCGCTTCGCAAGGCCCTCCGTCACGACGAGCTTTTCTGGAAAATGTCCGCCGGGCTTGAAAGCGTCAACATCATTGCCCACACCCGCTGGGCGTCCAACGGCATCATCTCGGTACCCAACTGCCATCCGGTGGATGGGCTGGTGGAAGGGGGCGTGTCCACCGGACTGGAAAAAACCATGTTCGTGCTCAATGGTGATGTGGACAACTACCACACGCTGGTGGAGGAGACCGTGGTCTCGCGCGGGGCCTGCATCCCCAAGGTAATCTCCACGGACGCAAAGATTCTTCCGGTGCTGTTTCATCTGGACGCTCCCGAGAAAGGTGATGCGGAGCAGCGTTTCCGCAGCGTGCTCAAGCGTTGCGAAGGCTCACTTGCCGTGGTCATGCAGAACATGAGCGACTTCGACAGCCAGTTTCTGGCCCAGAAGGGGAGCGGCCAGAGTTTTTACATCGGCAAGGTGCGTGACGGCTGGCTGGTGGCCTCGGAGGCATACGGATTGGCCGCAAGGAGCCGCAGTTCGTATCCGCTTGCCGTACATCGCGAGGGCGGAGTATCCGTTGTCTTGCGGAACGACGCCCCGTCGGATGCCGTGCCACACGCCCGCTCCCTCGGAAATGGCGAGCAGGTCCCGCTGGCGGAAGAGCCAATCGAAATCTTCTCCCGCGATATTTTCCGCGGCGAATTCGAGCATTACATTGAAAAGGAGGTCCACGAGGCTTCCCAGTCCGTGCGCAATACACTGAATGGAAAGTACGTCTTGCGCTCGGATCAGGTGGAGTTTTTGCCGGACGGGTTCGTGAACGGTCCTGAATTGGTCTGGCACATGACCGGTGACGGGAGCCTTGGCCGCATCATCTGTGTGGGGCAGGGCACGGCGGCGGTGGCGGCCATGGCCGTGGCCGAGCTCATGCGCCGAGCGCTGGACGGCAGCGGCATCTCGGTGGAAAGCTATACCGGCTCGGAACTCATAGGCTTCATGGGTGACAGGCCCATGAACGACGTGTTGCTGATACCCGTTTCCCAGTCCGGGACCACCACGGACACCAACCGGGTGGTGGATCTGTGCCGCGACAGAGGCGCGTGGGTGAGCTGCATCGTGAACCGCCGCAACTCGCCGCTGGTCAAGAAGTCCGATTCCTGCGTGTATACGTCCAATGGTCGGGATGTGGAGATGGCGGTGGCCTCCACCAAGGCCTTCTATTCGCAGGTGGCGGCTGGCAAGCTGCTCTCGCTGCTTTTCGCTGACTTGCTCGGCACCATGAGTAAGGCTGATATCCTTCAGGAAATTCGTGCGTTGGAGGCGCTTCCCGATGCCATCGACGAGGTGCTCCGAGGCAAGGATGCCATCGAGGATGTAGCGCGGACATTCGCTCCCGTGTACCGGTACTGGGCGCTCGTGGGCAACGGCGCCAATCGCATCGCGGCGCAGGAAGTGCGGATCAAGCTCTCCGAACTCTGTTACAAGTCGATCCCCTGCGATGTGACCGAGGATAAGAAGCACATCGATCTTTCCACCGAGCCGCTGACGCTGGTCATGGCCAGCGACCTGCCGGAGATGGTGGTCATGGATACGGTGAAGGAAACCGCCATCTTCAAGGCGCACAACGGCAGGCCCGTGGTGTTCTGCGCCCGGGATGAAACACGGTTCGACCGCGTGGCCGAGGCCATCATCAAGGTCCCGCGCGTGGGAGGCGGACTGGATTTCCTTCTTGAAACCGTGGCCGGACACTGGTGGGGCATCGCCGCAGCCAAGGCTATCGACGAGCAGGCGGCACCGTTCCGCGCGGCCAGAGCCATGGTGGGCGGCATGATCGCCGACGCCGGGCGCTGGGACCGCACCGCGCTGTTGACCCAGCTCAACGCCTGCAACGAGCGCATCGCCTCAAAGGCAACGGATTCGGCCCTTCCTGCCCATGTGGGAGCCGCACTCGCAAACTACATGCTCTGGCTCATGACTCAGCCTGCCGGAGTCTGCGTCGCCGAGGCCAGACTTGATGACGCGCTTGTGGTTCTCAACAAGGCCATTGAGGAGATGACCCGTCCCATCGACACCATCAGGCATCAGGCAAAGACGGTCACGGTGGGCATCAGCCGCCCGCAGGTGCTTCCGACCGCGCCTGCCGGATGCAACTGATCCGGTTTATGACGAACCATGCAAAGGAGGCGGTGATACATGGAAGCTCTAGCCATATTTTTTCTGGCGATGCTGGCTTATGCCGTTGTCGGCTATCCGCTTCTTCAGTTCGTCCTGGCGAAGCTTCGGCCAGCAGGCGTGGAAACGGATGACGAGCCTCGCCCGCTTTCCGTGATTATCTGCGTCCGCGACGAGGAAAGGCAGATAAGCAAACGACTGGATAACCTTGTATCCATGGAGTATCCTGGTGAGCTTGTACAGATCATCGTGGTTTCCGACGGGTCCGTGGATGCGACCGACGACATCGTGCGTTCACGTGCCGGTGACGGGGTCGAGCTGGTGAGGCTGCCCGTGCCCTCGGGCAAGGCGGTAGCGCTCAATGCAGGTGTGGCGGTCGCAAAGCACGATCTGCTGCTGTTCGGCGACGCGCGTCAGTCCTTTGCTCCGGACGTGGCGCGACGCCTGGTCTCGCATTTTGCCGATCCTCGTGTCGGTGGGGTCTCGGGAAGGCTGGTCATCGCTCCTGATGAGGGCGAAGGGGCTGCCGCCGGTGTGGGAGCCTACTGGGATTACGAGGTTCGTCTGCGCACCGCAGAAGCCGCCACCGATTCGGCCATGGGCGCGACCGGGGCAATCTATGCGCTCCGGCGCGAATGTTTCCGAACCGTGCCGGAGGGAACGATTCTCGACGACCTGCTCGTCCCCATGCGTGCGGTGATGGACGGATACAGAGTCCTCTATGACCCGGACGCCGTTGCCGTGGACCGTAAACCGGTGCACAACAGGGGAGAGCTTGCCCGCAAGGTCCGCACTCTGTATGGCAACCTTCAGCTGATGCGGCTTGCGCCGGAACTGTTTTCGCCACTTCGCAACCGGCTGTGGTTCCGGTTCGTCTCGCACAAGATGCTCAGGCTTTTCCTGCCCCTGTTCTTTGCGGGCAGCCTGGTCTTCTGCCTGCTCGCCGGAGGAGTGTTCACCCTCTTTGGCATGATTCAGCTCGCCTGCTGGCTCATGGCCTGTATCGCGTATGCGACTTCCAGCGGCTCGCTTCCGGGAAGGATTCTCTCCGCGCTGCTGTTGCTCAATGCCGCCGTGGTGCTGGCGTGGCACAGATTCCTGAGCGGCAGGGACGATGTCTGGACCGCCGCCTCGTCCAATCAGCAGGCGCCGCCGGGAGCGGAGAAGGCGCGATGAGAATTCTTCAGGTATTGGATTCGCTCAACGTCGGCGGCTCCGAATCTCTTGCGGCAACCCTTGCAGAACGCTTTTCCGCGCGCGGCTACGCTTCCAGAATCTGCGCTCTCGGCAGCGACGGTGCCTTGCGGCAGCGGCTGGACGGCAAGGGCATTCCCGCCATGCACTTCGACGCTTCCAGCGGGATTCGGCCCGGAGCCATGTTCCGGCTTGGGCGGCTCATGCACTACGGCGCGGACGTCGTGGTCACGCATCATTTTCGTCAACTCGTCCATGCCGTTCCCGGAGCATTCGCCCTGCGCAAAAAACTGGTCCACGTGGAGCATGACTATCATTCCTATGAGGATCGACCGGACGTGATGCGTCGGTTCGAGCAGATAGCACCGGCTGTGCATAGTTTTATCTTTGTCTCGGACGAAATTCGCGACTGGTTCGCACGGCGGATGCCGAGAGCCGCCGATCGCTGCATCAGCGTTCCCAACGGCGTTGATACGATTCGTTTCAGACCGAACCAGCGAAATCGTGAGGATGTTCGGGAATTGCTCGGCATTGCTCCCGAGGCTCGCGTCATCGGCACCTGTGCCAGAATGGAGCCGGTCAAGGATCTGAATCTGCTCATTGAGGGCTTCGCCGAGCTTGTGGGAAATGGCAAGGAAGAGGGGCATCCACTGAACCTCGTTCTTCTTGGCGACGGCTCCCGGCGGGAGGCCTTGCAGTCGCGCGCAGAGGAACTCGGCGTGCTGGGTCGCTGTCGTTTTCCCGGCATGGTGCAGGACGTTCACCGCTGGCTGAACGCACTGGATGTCTACTCCATCACCTCCCGCGACGAAGGGCTTCCGCTTTCGGTCATGGAGGCCATGAGCACGGAACTGCCGGTTGTGTCCGTCAATGTCGGCTCCATCGGCGACGTGGTGGATGACGAAGTCGGAACCATGCTGGAAGGGCGTTCGCCGTCAGAACTTGCCGGTGCGCTTGAGGCGCTTCTGCGGAATGAGATGGACCGGAAGAAACGGGCCGTGGCCGCACGGGCGCGCATCATGCGCGGTCATTCCGTGGAGGCCATGGTCGAAGCCTACCTCGACGCCTTCCATGAGGAATGATCAGTTGCAATGCGCTCCGCAGATGCCGACCTTGTTCCGTACTGAATCCGATGCCTCAAGATGGGCCTGTACCGCTCCGGCCATGATGTCTTCCGGGGCCTTGATGCCGTTGCAGTCCAAACCGCATATTCCGTAGACAGGGTCCACACGCGCACCGAGGCGCAGCTTCTGCAATTCGCGGTTCAACTCGGCAGAAATCCGGTTCGCCACCACCTGCGCGCCGTCGATGTCGCTGTTGGACAGCAGCAGGGCGTAGCGTTCGTTGTCGAGCTTGGAAAGAATGTCGCTGGTTCGAATGCTCTGCAGGACGGGATTGACCAGTTTGCTGTTGAGGTCCTCGGGGTCTATCCCCACGCGTTGCGAAACGCTGGTCATGCCGTTGAACGAGAATATGACAAGGGCCATGGGAAAGCTGTGACGCTTGCTGCGGTTGTACTCCAGCCGCAGGGAAAACAGCAGGAAACGTTCGTTGAAGACTTTCGAGTTCGGGTCGAAGAGCCGGATTTTCTCGTATTCCTTGCGGCACATGTGCAGGGCCACCAGCGCCGCCGCCAGATATCCCGAGGAGTAAGCCAGCAGCGCAAGCGTGTCCATGCCCATGACCCTTCCGCCGAAGATGGCGGTGATGAGAACCCACCCCAGCGGGTACAGGGCGATCATGAACAAATGCAGCGAACTGCCCAGAATCTTTTCGCGACTCGCAAAGCGGGATCGAAACATTGCTGACCTTCCGTTTTTCATGTGCGGAATAGAAGATACAAGCAAGTTCAACGCCAAGCGCAAAGCCTTGGAAAGTAGATGGTTTTTGTGTCGATCTGCTAAGGTGCTGTAAGAAAAACCGGCAGTCGTGTCTGAAGGTTCGACGGTAGGGCTGACCAAAGCGACTGGCAACACACTCATCAAGCCGTGAAAAGGCCCGCTCCCCTTTCGGGAAGCGGGCCTTGCCATCGTGCGGGAGGCTGGAGCTAGTCGGAGTCGTTGTCACCGTTTCCGGCGAGTTTGCCGATCTCCGTGAGCGCCTTGCCTCGCTGCTGCGCCAGCTTTTTCCATTTGCGCTTTTCCTTCTTGAGCGCTTCGACGGTGTGCAGCAGGTTCTGGATGGTGTGTGCCGGATACCCGTGGGTGGCCCGGTTTCCCCTGCGCAGTTCCTCGTCGTTGCGCTGCTGGATGGCGGCTAGCTGGTTTGCGTCGAGAATCATGTCGATTCAGTGCTGCTAGCAGGCGTCGCAGAAGCTGTTCATGGTGTATTCGGTGCGTTCCTTGTACTCCTCGCGCTTTCCCTTGTTCCAGCGGCTCACCGGGCGGTAGTAGCCCACCACGCGGGTGTAGACCTCGGTCTCGTCGCCGCAGGTGGGGCAGGAGAAGTGCTCGCCGTAGATGTAACCGTGATCGCGGCAGACCGAGAAGGTCGGCGTGACTGAGATGTAGGGAATCTTGGTCTTGCTCATGGCCTTGATCAGGAACTGGCGCACGCTCTCCTCGTCCGGAGCGGCCTCGCCGAGGAAGGTATGGAATACCGTGCCGCCGTTGTAGAGCGTCTGGAGCTTATCCTGATGCTCAAGGGCAAAGAACACGTCCGGGGTGACGCCCACCGGGAGCAGGGTGGAGTTGGTGTAGTAGGGAACGCCGTCGCCCGAAGCGTAGATGTCGGAGTACAGCTCCTTGTCGATTTTGGCGAGGCGGTAGCAGGTGCCTTCGCCCGGGGTCGCTTCAAGGTTGTACAGGTGGCCGGTCTGCTCCTGGAAGTCCAGAACCAGCTGGCGCAGGTGATTGAGCACCCGTTCCATGAGTTTGCAGCCCGCATCGGAGTCAACGCCCTTCTTGAGCAGGTTCATGCATGCTTCATGGCCGCCGATGAGTCCGATGGTGGAGAAGTGGCCGTTGAAGCCGTTCTTCAGGTAGCGGCGCGAGAACGGGAACATGCCCGCCTCGAGGTTGTGTTCCACGACTTTGCGCTTGTACTCCAGCGAGTCGCGGGCCATCTCCGCGTATTCGGTGATGAGGTCGATGAAATCGTCCTCGTTCTGGGCGAGGTAGGCCAGCTTCGGCAGGTTCAGGGTCACCACGCCGATGGAGCCGGTAAGGTCGCCTGCGCCGAACAGGCCGCCGGTTTTCTTGCGGATCTCGCGCAGGTCCATCTGCAGTCTGCAGCACATGGAGCGCACGTCCTCGGGGTTGAGGTCCGAGTTGATGAAGTTCTGGAAGTAGGGTGCGCCGTATTTGGCGGTCATCTTCAGCAGCAGCTTGCCTTCCTCGGACTCCCAGGGGAAGTCTTCAGTCACGTTGTACGTGGGGATGGGGAAGGAGAAGATGCGACCGTCGGCGTCGCCTTCGAGCATGACTTCGAGGAAGGCCCGGTTGATCATGGCCATTTCCTCGGCGTATTCGCCGTAGGTGGAGTCCTGGAATTCGCCGCCGATGATGACCGGTTCGTTGGCGATGTGGGACGGCGGCACGAAGTCGAAGGTGAAGTTGGTGAACGGGCTCTGCCCGCCCCAGCGCGAGGTGGCGTTCAGGTTGTGCAGCAGCTTCTGGATCTGCTGCTTCACCGTGGCGAAGTCCAGCTCGTCATACCGCACGAAGGGCGCGAGGTAGGTGTCCACGTTGTTGAAGGCCTGTGCTCCGGCCCACTCGTTCTGGAGCGTGCCGAGGAAGTTGACGATCTGCCCGCAGGCGGCGTCGAAGTGCTTGGCCGGAGTGGACGAGCAGCGGTCGCGCAGGTTGAAGCCCTCCAGCAGCAGGTCGCGCAGGCTCCAGCCCGAGCAGTAGCCCGCCAGTCCGAAGGACAGGTCGTGGATGTGGAAGTATCCATGGGTGTGCGCCATGCGGACTTCTTCGGGATATTTGTCCAGCATGTACCTTGCCTGGACCGATCCGGCCATATGCAGGATCAGGCCCTGAAAGGAGTGGACCATGTTGGAGTTTTCGTTCACCCGCCAGTCGATATTGTCGAGATAGCTTTCGGTGACTCCGGATATGTTCAGGAAGGATTCGTTCTGGGCGCGCATCTCGCGGCGTTTCTCACGGTAGATGATGTAGCGCTCCGCCACCTTGTACAGGCGGGCCTCCATGAGAACCTGCTGGACCATGTCCTGAACCATTTCCTGCTCGGGAACATCCACGTTCCTGAGCTTCTGCTCGACCTTTTTGGCCAGCCGGGTGGAAAGCAGGGGGTCCTTGATGCCGCTGCCCTTGAGGGCTTTGAAGATGGCTTCGCCGACCCGTTTGGTCGACCAGGTTTCGAGGCATCCGTCGCGTTTGAGAATCTGAACCGGCATGTGTCTCTCTTGAAAACAGCGCTTCGCGGAAAGCTGAAAACGCCGGACCACGTTGGACGGCGTTTGACTGTTTTGCAGGGTTGCCCTTACGGCGCGGACGGCTGAACCGACACGGCACGGCAACTGTTTTTGTTATGTGAACCAATCATGACCCTTGGCAAAGTCCGCGCTTCGCTCCGGGCTGGATACGCTTCAGGCAGGTTTTCTGGCTCTCCCCGTCCGGCCCGCCTTCCCGCCTTTCGGCAGTGGCTCGTGGACCTTTCCTTTCCCTTTCGGGAGGGGATTACAGCGGCGGGACCGCCCCGGATTTTCACCGGATTCCCTGTTGTGGCCGGTAGGCCACCTGAAGGACATCGTGAACGCGCAAGAACCTAGCCCAAGCCCTAATCGGAAGCAAGGGGTTGACTTCATTCTTGCGGAAACTTCATGGCATGTTTCAGCTTAGGTAGTCGTAATCTCGGGCAATAAAATTTGGGGGTAAAACCGCAGCAGGATAAGCCCCCGTGGGAGTATGGAAACACTCGCGGGGGCTTCTGAAATGGTCCGGTGCTCAAGCCGGCCGATTCAGTTTGTCCTGAATGGCGAGGCTTGTGGGCGTGATGCACAGACCGCCGCGTGTGGTGCAGCGCAGTTCGGAGGGAAGCAGCTTTCCGGTCTCTCGCATGGCGATGATGACCTCATCCAGCGGGATGACCGGGTCGAATCCGCAAAGGACCATGTTGGCGGAGACCACCGCGTTGGAGGCGGCCATGGAGTTGCGGTTGACGCAGGGCAGTTCCACCAGCCCGCCGATGGGATCGCAAATCAGCCCCATGACGTTCTGCAGGGCCAGACCGGCTGCGGCGAAGGACTGCTCAGTGCTGCCGCCAAGCAACTGGGAAACCGCAGCGGCTGCCATGGCGGTCGATGAGCCGATCTCGGCCTGACAGGCGCAGGTCTCGGCCGCAAAGGTGGCCTGATGCGCGATGAATACTCCGACCAGTCCGGCTGCGAGCATGGCTTCTGCCTGCTTATCCGCGGACAGCCCCATGGATTCGGCTACGGAGAGCACCGCTGCTGGCAGCGTCCCGCAGGAGCCTGCGGTGGGGGCGGCCACCACGATGCCGCCCGTGCTGTTGCATTCCATGACCGCGGTGGCGATGAGCATACCACGGTTCATGACGCCCAGATCGGCAAGCCTCGTTTGCTGTGCGTTCACGGCCATGTCTGCCGCAACCGGATCCATGTAGCCGGTTTTGGGCAAGCCGCCGCGCAGTCCTGTTTCCGCGGAAGCGCGCATGAATCGGATGATTTCCTTCATGCGCTCCATGATTTCGTCTCGACTTGCACCGCTGGCCGCCGTTTCGTAACGGATCGCCAGCTCCGCCGCGTCCAGGCCTTCCGAACGGGCGACTTTCTGCGCTCCGGAGGCGTCCATGAAGGGCATGTCGTATTGAAAGCGACCGCCGACCGGCAGGATGCGATCCATGAGGGAAACGCGGCATTCCCCTTCGGTGTCCATGGCTCCAGCGAGCTTGAGCAGAGAGGGGGAAAACGGTGCTTCGGACGAGAGGTGTATGAAAAGGCCGTCGGGGCCGTCTGTGGCAGTGAGGCGAGCACCGATGGCTTCCGCCTGTGCCTGAAGCTCTTCCTGCCGCGACGGGTCCGGACACTGCGCGGTCATTTCATAAAAGTCGCCGCGGATGCAGACGGGGTGGCCGTCGATCTCGCATATCTCGAACATGCCGCCGCCTGTTGAGACGGTCAGAAAGGTCTGTGTGCGGCCGCTGACGCCGGTGGCGGTGATGCGCGCGGCGTTGGGATGCGGATGATCCAGCGGCTCTGAGGTGAAGCGGTAGTCTCGCCCGCGTTCCGGTGCGATGTTCAGGGCGTCGATGAGTTGTTCATCTTCGGGACCGAACCCCAGCAGGCCGCCGACAAATCCCATGTCGGTTCGCTGCCCCTTGTAGGTGGCGGGGTAGGCCCCGTCTTCCTTGAAAGCGATGGTGGCGCGCAGGATGTCTTCCCCCACGAGTTCGCGCACGGCCTTGCCGATGCGGGTGGGGCCTGCGGTGTGTGAGCTGGAGGGGCCGGTCATGACGGGGCCGAGAACGTCGTTGAAGATGCTGGCAGGGCGTGCGGTGTCGGACATGGTGGTGTTCCTTGCGTGAAATCCGTGGCTGATACAATGACGGGGCTTCGCCGAAACGAAGCCCCGTCCGGGACATGGGTGGAGGGTGGTCAGCAACCACCCTGAATGTTTTTCATGCGGTCGCCGTAGACCTTGGCGAGTCCTCCCGTGGAGGTTTCCCGGTACAGGCTTGGCAGATCATGGCCCGTCTGCTTCATGACCTGCACCACCTCGTCAAAGGGAATGCGGTGGCGTCCGTCCGAAAGGTAGGCCATTTGCGCGCGGCTCAAGGCGCGGGACGAGGCGCAGGCATTGCGTTCGATGCAGGGGATCTGGACCAGGCCGTCCACCGGGTCACAGGTCAGGCCGAGATGATGCTCAAGGCCCATCTCCGCCGCATACTCGATCTGCCGCACCGAACCGCCCATGATCTGCGTGGCGGCGGCCGACGCCATGGCGCACGCGGAACCTACTTCGCCCTGGCACCCCACTTCGGCTCCGGAGATGGAGCCGTTCTGCTTGATGATGGTGCCGATGAGTCCCGCCGTGGCGAGGGCGTGGAGAATCTCGTTCTCCGTGGGCTCCTGCGATTCGCGCAGGTAGTACAGCACCGCCGGGACGATGCCCGCCGCGCCGCAGGTGGGGGCGGTGACGATGGTTCCGCCGCCCGCGTTCTCTTCGGAGACGGCCAGCGCGTAGGCGGTGACCTTGCCGGTCTGCTGGATGTCGGGGCCGGAGAGCTTGGCCTTCTTGTAGTAGCTCCATGCCTGCCGCTTGAGGCCGATGCTGCCCGGAAGCAAGCCCTGCGTGTCCAGTCCCCGGCGCACGGCATCCTGCATGACCTGCCAAACTTCCCGCAGGAACTCCCATATTTCGGGACCTTCGCACTGTTCCACGTATTCCCAGTAGGTGAGGCCCTTTTCCTCGCACATTTCCATGATGGAGGTCAGGTCGGGCAGGTCGTAGACCTGAACCGGCGGCTCTTCGTCGTCGCCCGCGCCGCGAACGGCCCCGCCACCCACGGAGTACGCCTGCCACGATGCGGTGACGGCGCCTTCGCCGTCGAGGGCCTCGAATTCCAGCCCGTTCGGATGCTCGGGCAGTTCGACTTCGGGCTTCCAGATGACCTCGGTGCGTTCGTTGCCAAGCACCTGAAGCACGGCCCAGTCAGTCAGGTGCCCCTTGCCGGTGGCGGCCAGCGAGCCGTAGAGGGTCACGCGGAAGGACGCGGCCTCCGGGTTGCGTTCCAGGAAGGTCTCGGCCGCCTTTTTCGGTCCCATGGTGTGGGATGAGGACGGGCCGACGCCGATTCTGTAGAGTTCCCTGATGCTTTCCATTGTATACCCCTATTTCATGAGCAGGTTGACCAGTCCGAGGGACACTTCGGGCACGTAGGTCGTGATCAGCAGGGTCGGCAGCCAGGCGAAGATGAGCAGGTAGAGGGTCGGCCGGAGCATTCCGGTGAGCTGTGCTCCGGATATGCGTCCCGAGAGATAGAGAAGCGGTGCCGTTGGAGGCGTGACGTTACCCATGCCGAGGTTCACACCCATGATAGCCGCAAAATGGACCGGGTCAACGCCGATCTGCGTCACCAGCGGCAGCAGGATGGGCGTTCCGAGCAGGATGCCGGAGACGTCGTCCATGAGCATGCCCATGAAGATCAGGAACACGTTGATCATCAGCAGGATCACCATTTCATTCTCGGAGATGGTGGTCAGCACGCCCATGATCTGCTCGGGCAGGTTCTCCATGATGTAGAGCCGGGAAAGGATCATGACCGCGAACATCATGGCCATGATGACGCCGGTGGTGGTGGCGGACTCGATCAGCGTGGATGCGAGGTTCTTCAGCTTCAGGCCCTTGTACAGGAACATGGCTACCGGGATGGCGTAGAGCACGGCCACGGCAGCGGCTTCGGTGGGCGTCATGACGCCGCCGTAGATGCCGCCGAGGATGATGACGGGCATCATCAGCGCCGGGGAAGCCTTGGCGCTCTTGCTGACGAAGAGCTTGGTGGTGGTGGCGAAGTCGCGGTGCTCGGCAACCTCGATTTCCTTGTTGTTGCGCAGCAGGTAGATGTTCACGAGGCTCATCAGCACGGTGACGATGATGCCGGGAACGAATGCCGCGAGGAAACAGGCCAGCACGGACTGGTTGGCCATCCATGCGTACAGGATCATCAGCATGGAGGGCGGAATCAGGATGCCCAGTACGCCCGAGTTGGCGAGGATGGCGGCCACGTGGCCCACCGGGTAGCCCGCGCGCTTGAGCTTGGGGATCATGATCGAGCCGATACAGGACACGGTGGCGGAGGAGGAGCCGGAGACCGCGCCGAAGATGGCACAGGTCACGACGGTGACCACCCCGAGGCCGCCGCGGATGCGTCCGGCGATGGTGTCCACGACATCGACCAGCTTGTCGCCGATGCCGCCCTTGTCCATTATGCCGCCCGCCATGATGAACAGCGGAATGGTCAGCAGGACGACGGAGTTCATTTTGGCGAAGCCGTAGGGCAGCAGGAAGCCCGGATCGTATCCGCCGGTGTAGAGAAGGTATGCGGCCGAGCTGAAGAAGGCAAACGGAATGGGGATGCCTATGAACAGCGTGACCACGAGAATAAGGATCGCTATTGCTACGGTAATGCTCATGAGTCTTTCCTCTTACTGGGCGTAACGGCCTGCGCGGACGTCGCGGATGAAGGAGGCCGAATCCTGAACAAGGTAGACCGTGTGGTACAGCGACATGAGCACGAAACCGAGGCCGATGGCGCTGTGCGGAATGAGCATGGGCAGGCGGAAGACGGGGGACATGGGCATCATCTTGAAGCCCCAGGCCACGAACTCCACGGCCCAGACGGTCACCAGCAGGCAGATACCGGTGGTCAGGAAATCTTTGACGAGGTGGGCGATTCGACACCACTTCTCGCTGGTTATGTAGCAGGTCAGGATGTCTGCCGAGATCTGGCTCTTCTCGCGGCTGCCCTGTGCGGCACCCATGAAGTAGAGCCAGAAGGCCAGCATCTGGATGAGTTCCTCGGACCCGTAGAAGTCCGAACCGAAGACGTAGCGGGCGACGACCGCGTAGCAGATCATGCAGACGATGAGGATGCTGCTGATCGTCATCATGGTCTTCTGAAACTTGCCCAGAGCGCCCCACAGCGGAATACGCGGTGCGTTTTCAATGGGTTGCATGGAAAATACTCCTTGCGTGGATTCGGGAAATCCGTGTTTCTTGAGAAAAAGGGCGGCGTGGTCGGAGGGAGTGAGTTCCCATCTGGTCGGATGGTCCGGCCACGCCGCCGCTGTCTGGCTGGTTCAGAGCGCCGGCCGCGCTCGCAAACCCTTGGCTAGTAGGAGTTCTTGATGCCTTCGAGGAGCTCGGGGGTCAGGTTCTTTTCAAGACGCTTCCAAGCCTTGTCGCGGACGTAGGAGGCGCACTCTTCGAGTTCCTGGGTGGTGAGCATGTGCACTTCAACACCGGCTTCTTCGAGCTTCTTGCGGTACATCTGGTCTTCGCTCTCGGCCATCAGGAAGGACTGCTGGCCTTCGTCCACGAATGCCTCTTCGACAACCTTGCGGTCGGCTTCGGGGATGGACATGAACTTTTCCTGGTTCATGACGTACTGGGTGGACTCGAAGTTGACGTTGTACTGGTAGTAGTGGTTGATGACGTCGCGGAAGCCGAGGTAGTTCAGGTTCGGGGGACCGCCGAGCCAGCCCTTGACCACGCCGGTCTGCAGGGCGGAGTAGGTGTCGGCGTAGGGCAGGGAAGAGGTGCGGAAGCCGAGTTCCTCTGCGCCGAACTTGAATACGTCCAGACCGGGCACGCGGATCATCATGCCTTTTTCGGTGCCGGGGGTGGTGACGTTCTTCAGCGGCTCGACAGTGCCGACGCCGATGAAGCCTTCACCGAAGTAGGAGAAGAATTTCACGCCCAGATCGTCATGCATCTTGGACATTTCCTGCGGCAGGAAAGCGTCGCTGGCGAACACTTCGCGGATCTGGTCGTAGTCGCGGGCGATGTAGGGCAGGAAGCCTGCGCCGAGGCGGGAGTCAAACTGATCCGGCACGGTGATGTGACCGGCATCGATGGAGCCGCGGATGATTTCTTCGTAAATCTGGGAAGCGTCGCCCAGCTGGTTGGCCGGGTAAATCTTGACCTGTACGCGACCCTCGGTTTCCTTCTCGATGCGAGCCTTGACGCGCTCGGCGGCCTTGTGAGCCATGTGCTCGATGGGATGCTGGGTGGCGAGCTTGATGACGGTGGGCTCGTTGGAAGCCTTTTCTCCGCCCTCGTCGTTGCATGCGGTCAGCGCGAACGCTGCGCAGAGACACAGAAGAAGTGCGATAATACGTTTCATGGTGTCCTTCTTATGATTGAAAAATTCTTTCATGACACTCCCCGGTCGCCCGGGGCCTCCTCACTCTTTTCCGGCCTTCAGAGTTTCCGGAATTGCTTTTCTGGAAAACACGAAATGTGCCACAAATAAAAAAAACCACACTTTTCAATGTGATATGCGAAAAAGGCTCTGGGTGTTGTTTCGAAAAAAGAACTGAGCAGGCATGAAAGTGTTCAGGATGCGGGACAGTCGTCCCAAAAATCGGGACAGTCCCGTATGGTGAACACGCATAGTCCCGGCGGTCGGAAGGGACCGCCGGTTATCTGGACATGTCGTGGTCCTTGAGCATGGCGTAGAGGCGGGTGCGCGAGATGCCGGAGAGGCGGCAGGCCTCCTTGATGTTGCCGTCGGCCTCGTCGAGAAGTCGTTCAAGGTAGGGGCGCTCGATGCGGGCAAGGCATTCCTTCCGGTAATCCTTGAACTCCGGAAGCGGTCCGTTGAGCAGGTCGTTAGGGAAGTTCGTCCGGTCCGCTGCGGGAAGCGTCGGCGCGTCCGGGGGGAATGTCGCGGTCTCATCGAGCGGTTCATCGTGCTTGCCTACGGTGCGGCGCATGGCCTTGGCCCGGATGTCCACGGGCAGGTGCTCCGGGTAGAGCACGGGCTCGTCGCCGCCGCGCATGATGGTGCGTTCCATGGTCTGGACCAGTTCGCGGATGTTGCCGGGCCAGTCGTAGTTCATGAGCACGCTGAGAAAATCCTCGGACAGTTCAGGGACGTCCTTTTCATACTTCTCGCAGAGCCGTTCAAGGTGGAAACGGCAGATGGCCGGGACATCCTCCAACCGCTTGCGAAGCGGAGGCATCTCTATGGCGCACGCCTTGATGCGGTAGTACAGGTCGCTGCGGAAAAGCCCCTGCTCGCACATGTCTTCCAGCGAGCGGTTGGTGGCTGCCATGAGCCGGAAGTCGCTGTCGAACTCCTTGGTGCTGCCCACGGGACGGAATCGCTTCTCCTGCAACACGCGCAGGAAGGTGGCCTGCACGGCCAGCGGCAGTTCGCCCACCTCATCCAGAAAGAGAGTTCCGCCGTCGGCCTGCCCAACCAGACCTGTGCGGGTGGTGTTGGCCCCGGTGAAGGAGCCCTTGACGTGACCGAAGAGTTCGCCTTCCGCGAGGCTGGCCGGCAGCGAAGCGCAGTCGAGCACCACGAAGCTGCCTTCGGAGCGGGGGCTGTTTTCGTGGATGGTGCGCGCGATGACTTCCTTGCCGGTACCGGTCTCCCCCGTGATCAGCACGCCAGCATCGCCGGCGGCCGCCACGGAGATGTTTTCTATCACCGGTTGCAGCGCCTGGCTGTCGCCGATGAGTCTGTCGCGCTTGATGCCCACCATGGCAGGCTTGCGGGCTTTCTCGCGGAAGCGCAGGGCGCGGTCCATGGAGAACATGATCTGCTTGAGGGTGCTGGTCTTCTCAATGTAGTCCCACGCACCGTTCTGGATCGCCAGCTCCGCGCCGTCCGGGTCGCCGAGGCCGGTGATGATGATAACGTCCGGCCTGGTGGGGAAGCCGCGGATTTTGGAAAGGGCGTCTATGCCGCTGCCGTCGGGCAGGCTCACGTCGAGAAAGACCAGATCGGTCGGGATGCGGCCGAGGGTGTCCAGCCCTTCGGCGATGGTGGAGGCCGCGTGTGCCTCGTGCCCTGCATCCTCGGCCAGCTGGGTGATGATGGTGCTGATATCCGGATCGTCGTCCAGCACGAGAATGGTTGCCATGCTACTGTCCCTCGTTCCGTTTAATGAAGCCTGCGGGACATATGTCCCATTTTGCGAAATTTGTCGAGCCGTGGCCTCGCTTTTCCTTTTTGCTTGAAAAATCTATGCGTTATTACGCGTATTTGAGCCGAGCTTGCGCAAAAGGGTTGCACGACTTATATTCCATGAGCGGCCGGGACGTTTCATGAGGCCGCGAGGGGGAAGGACGTGATGGCGAAGAGAATGTCGGCGATGCGTCGCCCGTACGTGAAGTTCGCGGTGGCAGGATTCGTGGTGCTGGCCGTGCTCGGTGCGCTGTTCCTCGGCTCGTCGAGTCGTCAGCGGCTCAAGCTCACGCCGCAGGAGCGCGCGTGGATCGCCGACCACAAGAAGATACGACTCGGGGTCACTCCGTCAACCCGTCCGCTGGAATTCTTTGGTGAAAAGGCCGAGTACAAGGGCATGGTCGCGGACTATATGCACCTTCTGGGAGACCGGCTGGGCATGGAGTTCGAGGTGGTGGAGACCACCAACCTCAAGAAGTTGCTGCAAAAGGCAGAGGACAGGGAGGTGGACCTCATCGCCGCGTTCTGGGCCAACCCCGCAAGCATCGACTACATGCGCTTCACGCGGCCTTACCTTGTGATCCCCACCGTCATTCTGGTCAACAAGAACCAGAAGCGCTACCTGCGGCTCAAGGACATGAGCGACATGGACCTTGCCCTGCCCAAGAGCAATGCGGTCATCGACTACGTCCGAAAATATTATCCGGAAATCCACATCCAGCCCGTTTACAACTATCTGGCCGCGCTGCTGCACGTCTCCTTCGACGAGATAGACGCCACTATCATCTCCCTGCCGCAAGCAAGTTATTTCATAGAAGAAAAGGGTATCACCAACCTCAGAGTGGCCGGGCACACCGACTACAAGATATTCCACCGTATAGCCACCCGTTCGGATTGGCCCATGCTCAACTCCATCCTGCAGAAGGGGCTGGATTCCATCAGTCAGGAAGAGCATGACAGAATCTACCGCAAGTGGGTCACCCTCGACCAGCATTACATATCCTTCCTGCTCCAGAACAAGCGCTTCTGGGTCTACATCGCGGGCGGGATTCTGCTGATCGTTCTTTTCGTGGCCTTCATCATTTCATGGAACCGCACGCTGCAGAAGCGCATCAGCGAGAGTACGCTTGAACTCAAGAAGGAACTCAACGAGCGCGTGCGGCTTATGACCGCCATAGAGCAGGCGCAGGACGGCATATTCATCATCAATACCGATGGGATAATGGAGTACATGAACCCGTCGTTCGAGCGCATGAGCGAATATTCTCTCGACGATCTCAAAGGCCGCCATGTCTCCATCGTGCGAAGCGACGCCCACAGTGAGGATTTTTTCACCGAGATATGGGCGAGTCTGGAGCGGGGCGAAGTCTGGCGCGGGCAGACGACCTACCGCAAGAAATCCGGCGCGGATTATGTGGTTGATCTGAGTATTTCGCCCATTCACGACGACACCGGTCGCATGACCGGATACGTCGAGGTGGCCCGTGACATTACGGAACAACTGCAAATGGAAAAGCAGCTGCGTCAAAGCCAGAAGCTTGAGGAGCTGGGGACGCTTGCGGGCGGCATCGCGCATGATTTCAACAACATTCTTGCGGCCATTCTGGGGTACGCGGAACTGGCCATGCCGACGCTGGAGGAGGGCACGCGCGGACATTCCAACATGGGGCGCATCATGCATTCCGCCCAGCGCGCCAAGGAAATGGTCAACCAGATTCTGGTCTTCAGCCGCAGGCGCAAGCCTGACAGCAAACGCGTGGACATGGTCCCGCTGTTGCGCGAGGTGGACAATTTCCTGCGCATCTCCCTGCCGTCCACCATCGAAGTGCGGCTGGACATGGGCGTGGAGCACGGCTGGATTCTCGGTGATTCCAGTCAGGTGCATCAGGTCATTACCAACCTCGGCACCAATGCGGCGTACGCCATGGAGGAAGAGGGCGGGCTTCTTTCTCTGACGCTGAAACGCGAAAAGCTCGACGGGCCGCTTCTATTGCCCGGAGGCCGCCTCGAAGCGGGCGACTATCTCAAACTCAGCGTGGCGGACACCGGGGTGGGAATTCCGGAAAACATCATGAACCGCATCTTCGACCCGTTCTTCACCACCAAGCCGCAGAGCAAGGGAACGGGACTCGGGCTTTCGATGGTGCACGGCATCATAGGAAGCATGAACGGCGGCATCAATGTGCGAAGCACACCTGGCGCGGGCACCGTCTTCGAGGTGTATATTCCGGAAGCTCCGGGCGCGGACGAGGCCGACAGGACACCGTCGCGCCCCCGGTCCGTGCCGCAGCGCGGAAGCGGCCGCGTCCTGTTGGTGGACGACGAGCCGGACATGGTCGAAGTGGGCGAGCAGATGCTCACCGATCTCGGCTATTCGGTGGTCGGCGTCAATGAGAGCCGCAGGGCGCTGGAATTGTTCGAGGCCGCGCCTGATGACTTTGATGTGCTCATCACGGACCAGACCATGCCCTACATGACCGGCGACAGGCTGGCCGCGGCCGTTCACGAGCTTCGGCCCGACCTTCCGGTGGTGCTCTGTACGGGGTTCTCATCGTCGCTGGACAACATCCGCCCGGGTGAAGTAGGTATCCGGGCCATCCTGATGAAGCCCTTCGACATGACGCGGCTGTCCAAGACGATCATTCGCGCCCTTGATGAGAGTCGTCGAGGCTAGCCCCGCTGCCGTCGTTAATAATGTCGCACCTTCCGAGGCTGTTGCATTATGCTAAGAATCTGACGGCGCATCTCTTGACCGGGGCTTTCATGTGACCTAGGTTTAACAATCTGAAAATGTACACTTGTCTGCCCGGCGTGCCGGCTGCCTGAATACAGGAAGGGCGCTGGAGAGGGGACGTCGCATCGCGCCGCTGGCAGAGGTGGTAAATACGTAATCCGCCCCGTTCGGGGCCCCATCACGATTTCGAGGATATTCAACGTGAGTGAACAGGAAAGCAGCAACGGTCAAGTGGAAAGCGGAGCCCGAAAAGAAGGCTGGTTTCACCTGGAAGTGCACCCATGGGTCTTTTTCGGCTCCGCGGGCGCGATCATTTTGTTCGTGACCGTCACGATCATCTTCCAGCAGCTTCTCGGCAACGTGTTTCAGGCTATGCAGTCGTACATGTCCACCTATGCGGGGTGGTTCTTCATCGCCACGATCAATATCGTCCTGCTGTTCGTCCTTCTACTGCTGGCCAGCAGGTTCGGGGACATACGGCTGGGCGGGCCGGACGCGGAGCCGGAGTTTTCCACCGGAGGCTGGTTCGCCATGCTCTTTTCCGCAGGCATGGGTATCGGCCTGCTCTTTTACAGCGTTGCGGAACCCATGTTCCATTTCGTGGCAAACCCGTTGACGGAACCGGGCACCACCGAGGCGGCGCGCAAGGCCATGGACATCACCTTCCTGCATTGGGGACTGCACCCGTGGGGCGTGTACACCATCGTGGCGCTGGCCTTGGCCTTCTTCTCCTTCAACAAGGGACTGCCGCTCTCCATTCGCACGGCATTCTATCCCATTTTCGGGGATAAGATTTACGGCTGGATCGGCAACATCATCGATATCATGGCCACCGTGGCGACGCTGTTCGGCGTGGCCACCTCCCTCGGCCTCGGGGTCCAGCAGGTCAATGCCGGACTGGACCACCTTTGGGGCATCGGGCAGAGCAGCACCATTCAGGTCATCCTTATCGCGGGCATCACCCTTGTGGCCACGTGGAGTGTCGTCAAGGGGCTGGATCAGGGTATTCGCCGACTCAGCGAGATCAACATTGCACTCGCAGGCGGTCTTGCGATCTTCGTGCTGGTCCTCGGACCCACGCTGTTCATCCTCAACGGCACGCTTGAGAACATCGGTTACTACATCCAGTTCCTGCCTCAGCTTTCCACGTGGAACGAAACGTATGAGCACACCCAGTGGCAGCACGGCTGGACCATCTTCTACTGGGCGTGGTGGATCGCGTGGTCGCCGTTCGTGGGCATGTTCATCGCCCGCGTGTCCTTTGGCCGCACCATCCGCCAGTTCATCATGGGCGTGCTGCTGGTGCCGACGCTGATCACTTTCCTGTGGATCACCATCTTCGGCAACACGGCGCTTTATATCGAAATGTTCGGCGCGGGCGGCATTGCGCAGGCTGTGCAGGAAAACATTCCCGTCTCGCTGTTCGTGATGCTGGAGAACTTCCCGCTGTCGCAGGCCACATCCCTGCTCGGCGTGGTGGTCATCATGACCTTCTTCGTCACGTCCTCGGACTCGGGCTCGATGGTCATCGACATCATCACTTCCGGCGGCGACCCGAACCCGCCCGTGCTCTCGCGGCTCTTCTGGGCCATCCTCGAAGGCGTCGTGGCGGCGGTGCTGCTTATGGGCGGCGGACTCGTGGCGCTTCAGACGGCCACCATCACCACCGGCCTTCCGTTCGCTGCCATTTTGCTTGGAATGTGTTACTCACTCTACAAGGGGCTGAGCGATTACGCCGGTCCGCAGGAATTCAGTCTTGAAGCCAGCAAAAAGCCGTCGCGGTTCCGCGTCAAGCACAAGCCCGTGACCGGCAAGACATTCGGCAGGCGCCGACTCTGGTAGGCGTTTCCCGGACCCGTCATCTACAACAGGAGGAACCGTTTTGCGCAAACTCGTATTGCTTCTCTGCCTGACGCTGCTGATAGCTTCTCCGGCCTTCGCGGCAAAGAGGTCCGTGACCATCGCCTACACCGGATGGGCGTCCTCCACTGCCAGCGCCAACCTCATGCGCGCCGTGCTTCAGGAAAAACTGGGACGCACCTGCGAACTCGTGGCCACCGATGCCGAAAACATGTGGCGAATGGTGGCCGAAGGCGAAGCGGACGCCATGCTCTCCGCGTGGCTGCCGGAAACGCAGGACGTATATTTCGAACAGTACGGCTCCGAGGTGGAAAATCTCGGCCCGAACCTCGAAGGCACGCGCATCGGGCTCGTGGTTCCCAAGGTGCCTAAGGGCCGCTTTACGACGGGAACCGGCATAAAAAACCGCATCTACGTGCCGACCACGTCCATCCCGGAACTCGGAAAGGACGCTTCGAAGTACGACAACCGCATTATCGGGATCGACCCGGGCGCCGGTGTCATGGACAAGACCAGAGAGGCCCTAGAGGTGTACGGTCTTAAAGACAAGATGCGGCTGGTTCCCGGCAGCGACGCGACCATGGTTGCCGAGCTTTCCCGAGCGGTGAGCCATCAGCGCTGGATCGTGGTGACGGGCTGGAAACCGCACTGGATGTTCGCCCGCTGGAATCTCGAATTCCTTGATGATCCCGAAGGCGTTTACGGCCAGGGCGGTCATATCGCCACCATGGTCCGCAAGGGACTGCAGCAGGAGGACCCCGACGTCTACGCGCTGCTCAACAACTTCTACTGGACGCCCAAGGAAATGGGCCGACTCATGCTCTGGATTCAGGAAGACCGCGGTCTTTTCCCTTACGATAAGGCCCTGCGCTGGATGAATACCCATTCCGAGCGCGTTGAATCCTGGCTGCCTTAAAACAATATACCGGAGTTTCCCATCGATGCTTCAGGACGTTTATCTTCGTTATCGAAACGGCTGCATGCGGCTTTTCAGCATGGACGACCAGGAACGTCTGGTCTTCCTCGGCACTGCTTTCGTGGTGCACCCCGACGGTTACCTGCTTACGGTCTCCCACGCCATCGGCAACCATAAAAACCTGATGGTGGTGCCGGTCCCGTCCGATGTTGACTTTCTGCCCATGAGCCCGGAAGAACTCAATGCGATGCCCGTACACGTCGTCAGTCAGGACAAGGACCGCGATGTGGCCCTGCTGGCTTTCAGCGAAAGCATGGAGATTACCATGCCGGACCATGTCATTGGCGTCCCCGATGCCGTGGATATGGGCAACGGCGTTGCCTGCCTCGGCTTCGCTTTCGGCTTTCAGTGCATCTACAATCAGGTGATGCAGCAGGCCGTGGTCTGCGCCAAGATGCGTTCCAACAACGAGACCAAGCTGTTCCTGTTCGACAGTCGCGTGCACGACGGAAGTCGCGGCGGCCCGTTGCTGAACATGGAGGACCAGCGCGTCATCGGCATCGTCAGCGGACGGTTCGATCCGCTGGAAGCCTCGCCCGCAACTGAAGAGGAGCGGGGGATGCCCACCAGCTTCTCCTATGCGGTCTCCATCGAATACGCGATTCCGCTCATGGAAGAGGCCGGGCTGGAAATCCTCTAGATAGCAGGAAAATGATTCCAAAGGACGCGGTGCTGCCTCAGGCGGCCTCGCGTCCTTTTTCGTTTTCCGGAAACGCCACCATGTCGTCAAACATGCTTTCCACGCGGTCTGCCACGCGGGAGAGCAGTTTTCTGTCGTGACTTACGGCGAGTATCCCCACATTGCGGCGTTCGGCCCAGTCCAGAACCACGTTCCAGATGAGTGCCTGCGTGTTGGGGTCCAGCATGGCGGTCATTTCGTCCGCGACGATATAACGCGTCGCCGGATTCATGGCCCGCGCTAGCGCCAGCCGCTGGAGTTCACCGCCTGAAAGCTCGTGCGGATACCGTGAAAACCAGTGGTGGCAAATGCCGAGCGCTTCCACAACCTGCGGGTCAGGCTCGCCTGCTTCGGATAGGATTCTCCATGCTTTCCAACGTGGATTCATGGCCAGTTCGGGGTGCTGAAATACAAGCTGAACCGGGTGGAAGCCACGACGTGGCAGCTTGTCGCCGCCGACGCCGATCCTCCCTTTCTCCGGATGCAGATAGCCCCCGAGGAGCCTCGCAAGAGTCGTCTTGCCGCGTCCGCTGGGTCCCGGCAGCCCCACGACTTCGCCAGGGCGAATGCCGATGCTGGTGTCCGAAAGAATCCACGGGCCGGTTTTATAACGGAACGAGACATTATCCGCTCTAAGCATGATGACACCTCACACGGTTTGCTTCGACGGTCCGCATTTCCGGTGCGGATTCGCGGCACTGCTTTCTGACACGGGGACATCGGTCCGCGAAGGAGCACCCCGGCCTGTCGTCGTCCTCTGCGGGCTGATTGCCCGGAATGTGGGTGAAGCTGCGTCCGGGCAGGGCATCCCAGAGCGCCTGCGTGTAAGGATGCCTGATATGCCCGTTTTCGCGAAACTGGAACACCGGCGCAATTTCCACCACGCTCCCGGCGTAGATGACGGCGACCCGGTCCGCCACGGTGAGGGCCGCTTCCAGATCATGGCTGATGAGCATCACCGATTTGCCTCCGTCCGCGAGGCGTCTCAGGTATTCCAGAGAGCTTCGGGCCGCCTCTTCATCCAGCCCCGTGGTGGGCTCGTCGGCGATGAGCAGTCTTGCGTCGCCCGCAGTCGCCGTGGCGGTGAGCACGCGTCGCGCCATGCCTCCCGAAACCTGAAAGGGAAACATGCTGCGTACGGTGTCGCGAAGGTTGTAGCGCTCGAAGGACTCGTCGCGTCTCGTGGCAGCGGTCTGGCAGCATTGGCCGCTGAGCCTTGCGGCGCGGTAGACTTGCCTGCCCACGTTTACCAGTGGATTCAGATGCGCCACTGACTGCGGCACAAGGGCTATTTCACGGCCACGCAGTTTCCTGATGCGTTTTGGGGTGAGCGCTTTGTCGCGGTATGTCATGACGCCCGAGATGCGTGCATTGGCGGGGAGCAGTCCCAACAGGGCGTGAGCCAGCAGACTCTTGCCGGAGCCGCTTGAACCGATGACTGCAAGGATTTCCCCCGCGCGCATGTCCAGCGTGAGGTCGTTGACCGGACGGGCCGTGGTACGTTTGCCGCCGCGTCCGTAGCGGGTGAACTCCACCCGAAGGTTGTCGATGTCGAGCATGATTACACCTGACTGGTTCTGGGTTCCGTGATGAGCCTGAGACGGTTACCGAGTACATCGAAGAGTTTTACCGTCACCACAAGCGACAACCCCGGCAGCACCGCCAGCCACCAGTACCCCGTGGAAAGGTGGCGCATGGATTCCGCCAGAAGGATGCCGATGGACGGATTATGGGGGGACAGGCCGAATCCGAGGAAGGTCAGTCCGGCTGCGTGCAGAATGGCGTGGGGGAACAGCAGGATCAGCCCGATGACGAACTGCGGCAGCACGTGGGGAAGCATATGGTGTCGGGCTATCCACAGAGGGCTGCGTCCCATGCGGTGTGAAAGGCGTATGAATTCAGCCTGCCTGAGTTGCAGTACCTCGGCGCGGATGATTCGGGCCAGCCGAGGCCAGTGCGAGACCGTTACGGCAACCACCACGCCGGTTGCGCCGCCACCGCAGGCAAAGGAGACGAGAATCAGCAAGACCAGATGCGGCGTGGCCATGACGAGATCGATAAGGCCGGAGACCGCCGCGTCCACCCTCGGACCGAGGGTGGCGGCCGCAATGCCCAGTCCGGCCGATACGAAGGAGCTGAACACTGCTGCCATGAGACCGATGCCGAGGCTTCGACACAGCCCTTTGACCGTGCGGACCAGCATGTCCCGCCCGAGCCAATCCGTGCCGAAAGGATACGCGAGGCTCGGGGCGAGTTTTCGGTTCATGAAGTCCGTGGACAGGCCGGAGTCATCCATGAGCCATGCCGTTACGGCGAGGGATGCGAAGTACAGGCAACAGAGCCCTACGGTCCATGCGGCCCGACCGCGACCGTCCATGAGGCGCAGCCGGTCCGCAAGGCTCGTGGACGGTGAATGCATGATAGAGGAACCGTTCATTGCGACACCTCCCTGCCGATGCGAATTCGTGGGTCGAGCACACCGTAGAGCAGGTCGGCCATGAAGTTGCCGAAGAAAACGAAGATCGCACTGAAGAGCGTGATGCCCAGCAGTAGCGGAACGTCACCCCTGATGCCGGCTTCCACCGTGGCGCGTCCGAGTCCGGGGTAGGAAAAAACCTGTTCCGCCAGCACCGATCCGCCGAAGAGTTCCCCGAGGGATGCGAACTGGAGCGTCACTGCCGGAAGCGCCACGTTGCGCAGCGCATGACGACACGCCACGCCGAAGCGGCTCTCTCCCTGAGCAAAGGCAAAGAGCGCATAGTCGCTCTCCATGGCGTCGATCATCTTTTCGCGGGTGTGCAGGGCGATCTGGGCCACGCCCACCACCGAAAGCGTCACAGCCGGGAGAATGAGATGCTGGATTCGTTCCCACAGGGTGGCATCTGCCGGGGAGACTCCGGGGGGAGTGGCGCAACAGATGGGCGTCAGCCCGAGCGAAACCGAGAAAATCGCAAGCAGCACCAGCCCGAGCCAGAAGGAAGGCGTGGAGGCAAGGGTATAGGCGTAGAGCCGGATGCCCCGGTCGAGCAGCGAGCCTCGCCGCATCCCGGCCAGCACGCCGAGCAGGAATCCGAGCACGCCGGACAGGGGCCATGCAGACAGCATCAGCCAGAGCGAGGTCTTGAACCGCTTGGCGATGACATCGATGACCGGTTCGTTGAAAATCATGGAGTCGCCAAGATCGCCGCGCAGGACATTGCCCGCCCAGAGGAAGAATCGTTCGGTAGCAGGTTTGTCCAGTCCCCACCGCTCGATGATCAGGCGCTCCTGTTCGGTGCTGATCTGCATTCGGTCGATGCCGATATACGCGGTGACGGGATCAATTGGCGACATGGAGACGAGGGTGAAGGCGAGCACGCTGACCAGCGTCAGGATGCAGGCCAGCCGTGCGGTCTTGCCGAGGAAGAATCGTGGGGTGGCGCTTATCATGATGAGTCCCTGAATGGCCCGGCGGCATGGGTGGCACGCCGCCGGGCGAGGTGAGGGGGAGAACTAGTCGATCCACTTCCATTTCTGGATGTTCGCGGTGACCGGCCAGCCGTGACCGTGGGGCTCGACCTGCGAGGTGCCCACGTCGAGGTGTTCGCTGATGAAGTAGGTATGGTCGAGGTTGACCAGCCATGCCCATGGCGCATCGCCACGCGCGTTGAGGCCGGTTTCGCCGTCCCACTGGGCTTTCTTCCAGTATTCGAGGGAGCTTTCGTAGTCCTTGGCCGCAAGCGCCTTGTCGAGGTGCTCGTCCACTTTCGTGTTCTTGTAGAAGCCGGGGTTGTTGTAGCCTTCTCCGGCGTGATGGCTGCTGAACAGATGATACATCTCGATGGGATCATGGCTGCCCCAGCCGAAGACGATTACCTGGGAGTGCATGAGCTGCTTGATTTCGTCGAAGCTGCGCTTGCCTTCCACCTTGGCGCGGATACCCACCTTGCGAAGCATGTCGGCGCAAGCCAGCGCGAGATACTGGCGGATGCTGCGTTCCGAAGGGTAGATGATGGTGAATTCGGCGTCCTGACCGTTCTTTTCCACCACACCGTCACCATCAGTGTCCTCCCATCCGCCGTCCGCGAGGATATTGCGCGCCTTTGCGGGGTCGCCGTCCTCGATGCGGTTGGCCGGATTGTCCCACGGCAGGCCGTCGCACACTCCGTATGCCGGACGTCCGAAACCTTCCAGCACGCCCTGCACCAACGCCTTGCGGTCGATGGCCACGTTGGTCGCCTTCCTGATGGCGAGGTCCGCGGTAACGTCGTTTCCGATGGGCATTCCCTTGTCGGTTTTGCGACCCTCGTCCGGGACCGTGGGGAAGAGCAGGCCGCGGTTGTCCACGCTGCGTACCGGATGCAGCTTCATGCCGGGAATCTCCTGCACGGCCAATGCCTGCGGCACAACGACTACATCCACCTTGCCCGCTTTGGCGGCTGCAAAGGAGGTGTCTTCGTCGGTGAAAAGAAAAACCAGTTTCTTGAAGTGCGGGGTGTCGCCGTAGTAGTGCGGGTTAATCTCGGCGATCATCTGCTGCCCTTCGGTCCATTCCACCATGCGGTAGGGGCCGGAGCCGACGGGCTTGCGCGCATAGTCCGGCCCGTGAATGCTTTTGGGTACGATACCCAGTGAAACCAGCCTGTTGATGAAGGTGGAGTCGCGCTCCTTCAGTCGGATGAGCACCTCGTGGGTCCCGACGGCTTCGGCGCGGTCGAGTTTCATGAGGTCGGCCTTGCCGCCGGAGGCTGCGGCTGTATTGAAAGTATAGGCCACGTCTTCGGCGGTCAGGGCTTGGCCGTTGGAGAATTTCACGTCCTCACGGAGGGTCACGCTCCAAACAAGACCGTTTTCGGAAAGCTCGTAATTCGTGGCAAGATCCTTGACGATATTCATGTTCTCATCGCGTTTGAGCAGTGTGCTCTGAAACAGCGGGCTTCCGTAGCGGCCCCATCCGAGGGTGGGGTCATATCCTTCGTCCGGCTCGCCCTTGATGGCCAGCGTCAGGGTGTCCTTTGCGTGAGCGGATTGCTGTGAACCAAGCAGCAGGCTCAGCGAGAGAACGACCAGCACAAGGGGGAACCAACCCCTTTGATGTGAAGAAGAAAACAGCATGGCAACTCCTTTTGTGATACTGAATGCAAATTCGATTTTGCTAGATAGCACCAACTGAAAAAAGGTGTCAACAATCGAAGAAAAGAACTAGAATGGTGTGAAAATGGTGGGCGACGGATGGATCCTCGGTCAGAAAAAAGGCCGGGATGTTCCGGCCTGCTGGAGAGAAAATGGGGCGGGATGCCGTCAGGCGTTACTGCCACCAAGCGCTTCGAAACCGGAAACGATGTCCATCAGTTCTTCGGTGATGCCGGTTTGGCGGCGGCGGTTGTAGGCTTCGGTCAGTTCATCGAGCCGATCCTCGATGTTTTTTTCCGCACCCTGCATGGCGGCAAGGCGCGCGGAGTTTTCGCTGACCATTGATTCGGCGGCGGCCCGGTATAATTTGACGGAAAGATACTGCTCCAGAAGTCCTGCCAGAAGACGCTCGGCATCCAGTGTGAACATGGGCAGCCCGCGACGCTCTTTTGTCCCGTCGCCGATGCTTTCGCGCAGTGCGCCCAGATCCATCGGCAACAGCGACGTCACCACGACCGTGCCGGAAGCACCGGAGCCGGGGCGAGTATTGACCAATGTCACCGAGGCAACTCCTTCCTCGGTCCATTGCCTGATCACATCCAGCAGATCTGCCACGAGCCGGGCGATATAGGTTACTGAGCCGGGTACTTCGAAGACATGCTCGACCTCTTCATTCTCGGCCAAGAAATTTCCTGCAAGCCGCTCGCCCATGACAGCCCGGCGAACCTGACCGCCGGAGTCGAGAGCGTCCGAGGCCACCCGGTAGACTTCCTCGTTGAGCTGGCCGCACATGCCCTGATCCGAACCGAAGGCGATGAGTCCCTGTGTGGCGCCGTGTGTTTCGCCGCCCGTGCGGGCAAGGTCCGGCCGGACGCGAAAGAGCATTGCCAGCCCTTGTTCCACGGTTCGGCTGAACTGGCCGACAGCCTCGCCTGCCTTGGCGTACTGGCGCATGTTCACGGCAGCCAGCGATTTCATGGTCCGTACCACGGAATGCAACTCTTCGGTGGACCCGATGGTCTGCTTCAGGGATTCCAGCGTCTGCATCTAGCCTTCGTCCTCCGAGAGCGCGGCCTTGGCTTCTGTGGCGATGCGCTCAATGGATTCGTCGTCGATCGCATCGCCATCGAGGATGGATTGAGCCAGATCGTTCAGGGATTCGTCGAGCACGCCGAGTATCCGTTGCTGATCTTCAGCCAGTCCTTCCACTGGACGTTCGTCGAATACGCCGTGCCCCAGAGCTACGAGCAGAAATACCTGCTGCGCGGCGGTGAGCGGGCTGGAGCGGGGCTGCTTGAGCACCTCGCGCACCCGGCGGCCTCGTTCGATCTTCTTGCGCGTATCCTCGTCCAGACGGGTGCCGAAGCGTGAGAAGGATTCCAGCTCTTCGAACTGTGAATAGGACAAGCGCAGATCACCCGCCACTGCCCGGTATGCCTTGAGCTGCGTCTTGCCGCCCACGCGGGAGACGGATCTGCCCACGTCCACGGCTGGCAGAATGCCCTTTCTGAACAGCGTGGGGGAGAGGTATATCTGACCGTCCGTAATGGAAATGAGGTTTGTGGGGATGTAGGCGGACAGGTTCTGAGCCTCGGTTTCCACGATGGGCAGGGCGGTCATGGACCCGCCGCCGTGGCCTTCGTTCAGGTGCGTGGAACGTTCCAGCAGCCTTGAGTGGATATAGAAGATATCACCGGGAAACGCCTCGCGTCCGGGCGGGCGGCGCAGGAGCAGCGAGAGTTCGCGGTAGGCGCGGGCGTGTCTCGTCAGGTCGTCATAGATGACGAGGGTGTCGCGTCCCTGTTCCATGAAATGCTCGGCCATGCTGGTGGCGGCGTACGGGGCAAGGAACTGCATTCCGGCGGCATCCTCTTCCGTGGTGACGACTACCGTGGTGTAGTCCATGGCGCCGAATTCCTCCAGTTCGCGCACTACCTTGGTCACGCTGGATGCGCGTTTTCCCACCGCGCAGTAGACGCACACGAGCCCTCTGCCGTGCTGGTTGATGATGGTGTCGAGCGCGATGGAGGTCTTTCCAGTCTGGCGGTCGCCGAGGATCAGTTCACGCTGCCCACGCCCCACAGGGATGAGGGCGTCGATGACCTTGAGTCCGGTCTGCAGGGGCACCTCGACAGGATCGCGGTCCATGATGGCCGGTGCCGGGCGTTCCACGGGCAGCCTGCGTTCCGAGCGCACGGGACCGCGTCCGTCAACCGGTTCACCGAGCGCATCCACGACGCGACCCAGCATTCCTTCTCCCACGGGAACGTCGGCCACGCGTCCGGTGCGGCGTGCTTCTGTGCCTGCCTCCACCTGTTCGGCCTCGCCCAGCAGCACGGCGCCGGTGAACTTCTCGTCCACATCCAGCGCCATGGCCGTTGCGAAGCCGCCGATGTCCAGCAGTTCGTCGGCCATTACTCCTGTCAAACCTTTGATGCGGGCCACTCCGGAGCCGATGGAACTCACGCGGCCGAAGCGTTCCACTCCGGGCTGGAAAGCAAAATCCGACACGGCTTCATCTACCGAATCAGAAACGAATCCGAGGGCTTTGGAGAGGGTGGAATCATTTTCAGCCATCGGCATCTTCCCCCTTGTTTCCGGGCTGCTGCGTATCCCGCATACGCGAGGCGAGCAGGCCGTCCACCTTTTTCGAGAGCTGCTCGAAGTACCGGTGCAGGTCCCAGCCGAAGCGTCGGCCTCCTGCGCTCAGGATCATGCCGAAGGTCTCCGGAGACTGCTCAAAGACCGTCTCCACATCCGTCTGGAGTTTGTCGGCTACAGCCTTGGAAACACGTTTTTGGCTTTCCGCGGGAAGCTCGAAAGGCGTGGCGATTTCGATGCGATGATCTTCTTCGGCACCCTTGGCGAGCGTTTCACGTTCGTTTTCACCGATTTCTTCAAGCTCCTTGAGGAATCGTTCGGTGATCCGGGACAGCAGGTCTTCATCCGCGAGATCGCGCAGTGCCTTGCCGCTCACATCAAGCACGCCCCGCGCCAGAGCGGAGGCAAGTTCACGGTCAAGATTCTCGCGCTCGCGTTCCAGCGAGGCCTGCCATGATTCCCGTTCGTGCCGAACTTCTTCGCGAGCCTGCTCAAGCAGTTCTTCGCGCCGAGCGTCGGCTTCCTGCTTGGCTTTCTGGAGCTGTTCGTCGCGATTGCGTTCCAGCCGCTGCTTTTCCTGTTCCAGCTTCTGCTGCAACTCTTCGGCCCTTTCGCGTCCTTCTTCAGCCTCGCGCAGTCGGTCGTCGATGGACTGCTGCCGTTTGTCCATGACCTTCACCACGCGGTCGAAGAGGAAAATCTTCAGCAGCGCCACGAGAATCAGGAAGTTCACCGCCTGTGCGGCTACGGTGTACCAGTCGATGAGCACGGGCTAGCCCCCCTGATTAATGACGAAATCCCAGAACGGGTTGGCGAAGAGGATGATCATGGAGACCACGAAGCAGTAGATTGCGGTGGATTCGATCATTGCCAGTCCGACGAAAAGGGTTCTGGTGAGCGTGTTGGCCTCGTCCGGCTGCTGGGCAATGGAGGAAAGTGCCTGGGCCACGGCTCGGCCTTCGCCGATGGCCGGGCCGATGGCGCCGATGCCGATGGTGAGTCCGGCGGCCAGTACCGATGCCAGTCCGATAAGTCCGATGTTATCCATCACTGTCTCCCTGTGTGGTTTGCGTTTTTTCGTGGCGTTCGCGTTCTATGCGGGTGGCCGAGGCGATGTAGACCATGGCCAGCACCGCGAAGATGTAGGCCTGGATCATGCCGGTGAGTAGCCCGAGGGCGTTCATGAGCACCGGGAACACCAGTGGTGCGATGGCCAGCAGAATTGCCACGATCTTGACCCCGCTCATGATGTTCCCGAACAGGCGCACCGCCAGCGCGAGGGTGCGCGAAAACTCTCCCATGATGTTGAAGGGCAGCATCATGGGGGTGGGCTTGACATACTGGCGCAGGTATCCGAGCGGACCGCGCTTGATGACGCCGAAGATGATCACTGCCATGAAAACCGTGATGGCCAGCGCCGCCGTGGTGGACAGCGAGGCCGTGGGCGGCAGGAATCCCGGCACCACGGACAAGAGGTTGCACACGGCGATGAAGACGAACAGCGTGCCGATGTATGGCATGTACAGTTCGGGCTTTTCCCCGCTGATGTCCGCAATCTGCCTGCGCAGGAAGTCCACCACGATTTCAAGGAAATTCTGCCAGCGCGACATGTTTTCCGAAGCGGTCATGCGGTTCGTGACGATGATGCTGACGAGCACGATGAGCGCCATGACGCCCCACGTGTAGGCGATGGTCGCGTTGAGATCGAAGGGGCCCAGCGAGAAGTAGACCACCTGATCCGGGCTGATGTCCTTGATGTCCATTACTTGCGCTCCTTGACCGGCTGCGCGGCCTTGGCCCTGTGCACACCGACCTGTCGCACCACGAGGAAGCCGAGCAGGCACGCTGCGAAGACGGTCGCCGAATTACCGGCTACCAGTGCGAATGCAGCCAGCGTCAGCCCGGCGCGGACGATGAAGCTCAGGGTCATCATCAGTCCGGGACGTTTGAAATCCGGCAGACGGCGCACAGTGAGCCACAGTCCGCCGAAATAGAGCGCGCCGCAGACGATGCCGGTGACGAGTCCTGTTGCCAGTGCCGCGGGATCGAAGTTCATTGTTCGTCCTCCGGATGATTGTCGTGGCCCCGGCTCTCACGATTGATCCAGAACCACGCGTTCAGGCAGCCGACAACGATGCCGACGCCAAGAAAACTCAGTGTCCACGAACGGGTCCCCTCGAAAGTGGTATCCAGCCAGACGCCAAGCGCCACGCCCAGCACCGTTGGGATGGCCACGGACCAGCCCACCAGTCCGAACATGCCAAGGCCGAACCATACGCCCCGGTCCTCTTTTCTGGCCCGGAGTTTGCGCCGTTCCTCAGCTTCGACTTCATTGCGAAAATCCTTGTCTCTCTGCGTCATTCAACCTTCCCGTCCGCTTCCCAGATCCACCAGCCTGCGCAGGAATCCGGCTTCGATTTTCGCCACGGCCTGACGTGAGCGCTTCTCGGCATCGTCCTCTTCTTCGAAGCGTTCTTCCACGGCCTCGCGAAGGGTTCCGAGGGGCCGGTCCACCACGGCGTCCAATGTGGAGACCCGTACCTCCGAACCGACCTTCGTCAGCACGCCGCGATCAACAGCGGCCATGGACTCGTTGCCGGACGACTCGTAGGTCAGAATGCCCGGTTTGAGCAGGGTCACGAAGTCAGCGTGATTCTCCAGCAGCGTGAAGGAGCCGTTCTCCGCGCTGGCGCGGACGCGTGAAACCTCTCGCTCCAGAAGGATTTCGTGGGGTATGACGATCACCAGTCGCACCGCTACCTCCCGGCCTCGTCAATGGAGCCGATCATGTACAGCGCGCTCTCAGGAGTTTCGCGGAATTCATCGTCGAGAATCCGGGCGCAGCCGTCGAGGGTGTCTTCCAGTTTGACCAGTTTTCCTTCGTAGTTGGTGAACTGCTCGGTGACGTAGAACGGCTGGGTCAGGAACCGTTCCAGCCTGCGGGCGCGATTGACCGTGAGTTGGTCGTCGCGCCCCAGTTCCTCCATGCCGAGCATGGCGATGATGTCCTTGAGCTCTTCATAGGACGCCAGCGTGGCGCGGACCTCGCGGGCCACGTCGTAGTGCTTGCGCCCGACAACATCGGGAACGAGCATGGACGAGCCCGAAGCCAGCGGGTCGATGGCCGGGTAGAGTCCCTCGCTGGCCTTCTTGCGCGAAAGCACGATGGATGAGGAAAGGTGTCCGAACGTGTGAACCGCCGCCGGATCGGTAAAGTCGTCCGCCGGGACGTATACTGCCTGAACCGACGTGATAGCCCCGTCCTGCGTGGATGAAATGCGTTCCTCGAATTCGGCCAGTTCCGTGCCGAGTGTCGGCTGATACCCGAGGCGCGAGGGCAGGCGTCCCATGAGCCCGGAGACTTCCATACCCGCCTGAATGAAGCGGAACACGTTGTCCACCAGCAGCAGGACGTCCTGTTTTTTTTCGTCGCGGAAATATTCGGCCATGGAAAGGGCGGCGTGTCCGGCGCGGAAACGGGTACCCGGCGGCTCGTTCATCTGGGCGAAGAGCATCACGGTGCTGTCGAGCACGCCCGCTTCCTTCATCTCCCGGTGCAGTTCCTCGCCCTCGCGGCAACGCTCACCGATGCCGCAAAAGAGGCTGACGCCCTCATGCACGCCGACCATGTTGTTGATCAGCTCCATGATGACCACGGTTTTCCCCACGCCCGCACCGCCGAACAGTCCGGCCTTGCCGCCTCGTTCCAGCGGGGTCATGAGGTCGATGGCCTTGATGCCGGTCATGAAAACCTCGTCCCCGGCGCGCTGCGATGAGAGCGGAGCCGGATCGCGAAGCACAGGCCATTCTTGCACTTTGCCGAGCGGTTCACCATTGTCGATGGGTTTGCCGAAGACGTTGAACATGCGTCCGAGCAGTTCATCGCCCACGGGAACGCGCAGTGAGCCGCCCGTGGCAACGACGGCGTCACCTTCCGCAAGTCCCTGCGTGAAGGTCAGTGCAACCGCACGCGCATGGTGGTCGTCGAGGTGCGCCATGATTTCCAGTGCCATCTCGTTGTCCTTGCCCGCCCGGATGACGTGCGTCAGTCCGGGCAGTCCATCCTCGAAACGGACGTCCACCACGTTTCCTCGTACGGCGGTGACAGTGCCACGGGCCGTGCCTGTATCGTTATGAGGGGCTGCGAGAGGTTCTTTCATTGTTTCCAAAATACACGGTGCGCGGTAAAACGGAAGGGAAAACTATGGTTGCGGTTCGGGTATTCGCCTCTCCCCATAGAGGGCGGGTAGTGCGGACCCCCTGTTTTTCCCTGCCTTCTCCCCTATGATACGACAAGGGGCGGTGGCAGTGTGCATAAAGAAGAATAACGTCAAAAGAATCGGAGAAGCACATGCCAGACGACAGGCGTCCCGCAGAGGAAAGCGGCATGCCGGAAGTGGACGGAGCCAGTTGCCTTCCGCTCCAGGCGCTCGCTGCCATCAGCCACGACATCAAAAGCCCGCTTCGGGCCATCATCGCCCAGCTCAGCCGTTTCGAGGAAATGGAAGACGGCGACGCGGCCCGGCGTGTGCAGCTCATGCAGAGCTCGGCCCGCCGCATCGAACGGCTTGTTCAGGACATTCTGGACATGGGCAAGTTCGAGGAGCGCGGCGTGGATGTGGTGGATGAGAATTTCAACCTGCGCGAGATGCTTGAGGAAACCATTGAATGTCAGAAGCCGCTGGCAGAGGAATCCGGTCTTGAGATCGGGTTTGACATGCAGGATGACGTTCCCGAATCCGTCCGGGGCGATCAGGATCGTCTGGGGCAGGTGTTGGACAACCTCGTGACCAACGGCTTGCGCTACACCGACCGCGGCAGTGTCCGGGTCTCGGTGCAGGTGCGGGAGAAGAGCGAAGATGAGCTCATTCTGGAGTTCCACGTGGACGACACGGGGCAGGGCATCGACAAGGAGGATCAGGAAGACCTGTTTCGCGATTTCAGCCAGCTCGTGCGCGACAACCCGGAAGGCCGCCACGGGGCCGGACTCGGATTGGCGATCTGCCGTCGCGTGGTGGAGGCCATGGGCGGTTCGATCTGGGTGGAGAGCGACCCCGGCGAAGGCACCAGTTTTCGATTCACCGTCAGCCTTGCCCCGGCGGATGACGTGAACGGAGATCAGGATTTAGAGGAGTTGCCGAATCTCTCCATTCTGTTGGCGGACGATGACCCGTTGACTGTCAGTGTCACTCAGGAATTGCTGGAGAGCTCCGGACACAGTGTGAAAACGGCCGGTGACGGTGCGGCGGCGCTGGAGCGGTTGAAGAGCGAAACGTTCGACGTCGCCCTGCTTGACGTGAGGATGCCGGAAATGGACGGCGCCGAGGTCTGTCGTCGTATACGAAGCGGCGAGGGGCAGGATGCGACCATGCCGATTTTCGCCTTTAGCGCCGATGACACGCCTTGGGACGAAGAAGAGGTCACGCACAGCGGAATGGACGGACTGCTTCCCAAACCGCTGGATATGAAGCGCTTCGAGGACGAGGTGCGTGCGCGCCTGTATCCCGATAGCACGCGCCCTCAATCCTCCGGTGAGCAGCGCAATGTTGAGGGACTGATTGATGCTGACGCGCTTCGTCGCCAATTCGGCAAGAAGCCCGAAGTTTTTGGCGAATTGAAGGATTCGTTTCTCTCCGGAGCCCGTGAGAAGATGCAGACCATGCAGCGCGCCCTTGACCGTCAGGAATGGGAGAAACTCGCGGAAACCGCGCACAGCCTGAAGGGCAGTGCAGCGGTTATGGGAGCCATAAAGCTTCGTGACGAGGCCAAGGAACTTCAGCAGGTGGCGGAGCAGGAGCACAACGACGAGGCCGGAGTGCTTCTGGAACGGCTCGAAAGCGATCTTGACGCCACAGAGGACGCACTTGAGGAAATAGGTTCGGAACAGGAATAAAACGTTTCAGGAGGAAGCATGCTCAGTCAGCCAGCCGATACCAGAAAAATCGCCATCATCGGCACGGGCATGGTCGGCACCGCGTTTGCGTACGCCTTGCTGGAGGGTGCTGCCCGGGAAATAGTGCTGGTGGACCGAACCTTCGAAAAGGCCGAGGGCGAGGCCATGGACCTCAACCACGCCATGCCGTTCTGTTCCCCGGTGAACATCGAGCCGGGAGGATACGAATCCTGTGCGGACGCGGACCTCGTCGTGGTGACGGCCGGAGCCGCTCAGAAGGAAGGGGAAACGAGACTCGATCTTGCCGGGAAGAACGCCGAGATCATGAAAAAGATCGTTTCCGGCGTCATGGAACACGCGGTCAACCCGATATTTCTCATCGTCACCAATCCCGTTGATGTCCTGACGCATGTTGCGCTCAAGGAGTCCGGGCTCCCGCCGTCTCGGGTCATCGGCTCGGGGACGGTGCTGGATAGCGCGCGCTTCAGGTTTCTGCTCTCCGACCACTGCGGTGTTGATCCGCGTAACGTGCATGCCCACATTGTCGGGGAGCATGGAGACAGCGAAGTTCCGCTGTGGAGCCGGGTGAACATCGGCGGGGTGCTGCTGGATGAATTCTGCCCGGTATGCGGCCGTTCATGTTCGGCCTCGTTTCGGGAGAAAGTGGTGAAGCAGGTCCGTGGCGCCGCTTATGAGATCATCAGCCGCAAGGGCGCAACATATTTCGGCATCGGCATGTCCATGGTGCGTATCGCCAAGGCGGTTCTGGAGGACGAGCACAGCGTGCTGACGGTTTCGGGGCTGCTGGAAGGCGAATACGGACTCAAGGATGTCTGCATGTCCCTGCCGCGCGTCGTCAACCGCGCCGGAATCGGCTCCACCAGTTATGCAGACCTTTCGGATGATGAGCGCGATGCGCTTGTGGAGTCTGGCTCGGTCATACGCGAAACACTGGAATCCATCGGATATTAGGACCATTTCACGGAAGGAGAAAATGAGCGAAAAGCAGATGAAGGAATGTGAAGGAAGCGGTTCTTCCGGACGGATGCTCTTCGTCCGGGGATACAATCTGGTAAGCGATCTGCTTCATTGCGTGCTCGGAATCTTGCTTCTCGCGGCATGCGCAGCCCAGATCGTGAACGCTGCTCCACAGCTTCTCGAACTCTTTTCCGCCGAAACGGGCATGCAGGTCACGGCGCGTCTTGTGGACAAGGTGCTCTTTGTCATGATGATCCTTGAGGTGGGGCACACCGTGCTCATCTCCTACAAGGAGCACGTCATTCGCCCCGAACCGTTTCTGGTGGTAGGGATAATCGCTTCCATCCGACGCATCCTTGCGTTGACGATACTCGTGGTGGAATTTCACATGGATGAGAAAATCTTTCGCATGGCCATGATTGAGACAGGGGTGCTGTCGATACTTATCATTATTCTGGTTACGGCCATTATCCTACTGCGAAAGCGTTCCAATACCGGTGTGCGCCTGAACCGTTACGATGGTGATGCGTGTTGATGGGCATATCGTTCTCCCCGTTTCGTGCCGAGAGATTACCCTTGCCCTCGTGCCCTGATCCTGCCAATGTTTGAAAATCAGAAAATCCGGGACGTCAGTGCCCGGGGTAAACCTTCAAGGAGGTCGAAATGGCACAGGAAGGCGAACTGTATTACTGCGAATCCTGCGGAATGAAAGTGGAAGTCAAGGAAGCTGGCGGCGGCGAACTCGTCTGCTGCGGCGAGCCCATGCAGGTGGTCCAGAGTTAGGGGCTGCCGGAAGCGTACATGAGTTGATCGCGAAAACCACTCCTCGCAAGGTTATCGCGAGTCGAGTTCCCCCTCGGCTAAAGAAACCCCCGCCCGGGATCCCGGGCGGGGGTTTTGATTGTATTGAATGAGCAGGCGTCGAGCTTACTTCACGTGCGGGTTCACGGTGAGTACGTGAACCGGAGCCGTGCGGACGATCTTCTCCGTGACGCCGCCGCAAAGCCCGGAGCGGTCTCCGCCGCCTCCGCGACCACTCGTGGACATGACCACCATATCCACATTCATCTTGTCGATGGTATCGAGAATCTTCTGAGCGGGATCCCCGGTGGTGATCACCTTGTCCATGATCGGGCAGCCGTCGAGCTTTTCTCCGCACACGCGGTCAAGGCGCTTGGCGGCTTCCTGCAGCTCCCAGGCTTCGAATTTCATGTGGTTCTCGTCGCTGCCTTCCCCGTATGCGGGGAAGTAGTTGTCCAGATTGAACCCGACGTACAGCAGAAGGACCTCCGCCCCGAGCTTGCCGCTGAGGTACTTGACCGATTCCGCGGCATGCAGCGAGTTCTCCGAAAGGTCCGTGGGCCAGAGAATGGTCTTGACGTCCATGGCTACCCCTTCAGTGCGATTTCGCGGCTGTTTTCCCACAGGCCGTGGATGTTGCAATATCCAAGTGCAATGAGGTGCCCGGGCTCGGAAATCTTCAGGGTGCAGGTGGCACCGTGGTGCGTGTAGACGGGCCCTTCATTGGCTCCCTTGGCGGATTCCCCGTGGGCGTTGAACTCAAACGCGCCCGCTTCGTAGACAAGCTCCTGTCCCTGAGGCTTGAAGAAAAGCCTGATCCAGCGGATGTGGTGTTCCGTGGTGTTGGGGTGTGCGACTTCCTTGCCGATGCTGACTTTCACGTCGAACGGCTCGGAGGCGGAAACACTGTCCGGTGCCTCAATGACGGGCACGTGTTTTTCATTCTTCCAGTCGTCGCGTTTGATGAGATCGCTCAGATGGGCCATTCGAGTTCTCCTTTTTGCTGGTTTCTACCGGCATGTTGCCGATGGCAGAAGGGAAAGCGTGAAAAGAGGCTTCCCCATCTTCATGCCACATCACATTGCCGGGCGATTTTTTCGATTATAAACAGACTATCTGTTCGGCGTTACCTGTATAGGGGCGGAACAGGGGATTTAGCGGGGGGAGGGCTCTCCCCGCTCCGGGGCCGGAATATCCGCGCTGAATTCGAGCATACCCTGATCACGAAGATAGGCCAGAACGTAAATGCGCCCCGAGCTACGAAGATCAGCTCGCAGGCGGAGCGGTGAAAGCGTTGTGGGAGATTCGGCGGATCGAGGCGGACAGGACGCCAGCTCCAGCAGTGCGCCATCTTTTGGCTGAAAGAAAACCTGGATATGACAGGGCATGATGGCAGGAAGGCTCTTGGATGCGTCGAAGCCTATTTCAAGCTCGGCCATGAAGCCTGATCGGCACGGTACTCTGATGAAAGGTCTAAGAGTCGGTGGATCGTCTTTGGTCGTGGACATGCTCGCTCCTTGAATAGGCCGGAATCCTTTCCCTATGGGGTTTCCGGACAATCACTCTACTTTCACAGATGAAAATAGAGTCCGAGAGCGAACGATTAAAGGTGATGAATGGGGGAAGAAACGGGGAGTCGGTGCGGACCGACTCCCCGAGGGATGGAGTGCTTAAAGGGATTTCAGCGATTTGAGGTGCATCTGCAGCGAGGTCTTCTTGCCGACGAGCCCCAGCTTCTTGCGCAGGTTCTTGCGGTGGGTCTGCACGGTCTCAAGAGCGGAGTGCATCATGTCCGCAATTTCGGTCGTGCTGCGGCCGGCCTTGATGTAGCGGGCAACTTCCAGTTCCGTCGGAGTCAGCTGCATGAGTTCCTGATCGAATTCCTCGCTCTGGCCGCCGACTGCCGCATTGAGCTGGCTGACCACCACCTTGGCATAGGCCTCGCGGCTTTCGACGGATTCCGCATGAACCATCTTGTCGAGCGTGGGTTCTATGGAGTCGCGGATGATGGCCGAAATCTCCCGACGCAGGGCATCGGTTTCATCGTCCATGGCACGAATGACGGTCTTGAGGGTAACGGCCATCTCGCCGGACTGTTCCTGCTCCTGCTCCAGTTCCTGTTCAAGCTCGCGCCGACGCTGCCGCTCTTCGCTGAGTTGAAGATGGTATTCCCCGAGGCTTTCCCGAATGGCGCGCAGCTCGTGTTCCAGAACGGTTTGCCGTTCTTCCTTGCTGGAGATCTCCCGCATCTGGCCCAGCGCCATGGAGAGCACCTGTTCGATGATCTCGATGGAGTAGTCACTTTTGGGCAGAAGGCTCCAGACGCCTTCGGAGAAGGTTTTCAGCGTTTCCGAAATGTTGTCTTCGTCAGCCACGAGCACGAGAGGAATGCAGGCGTCCCTTTTGGAAATACGGCCGAGCAGTGTTTCGCATCCATCAAGCTCGGGTCCCGCTTCAAGCAGGACGGCATCGGGCGACTGGGTGAGATACATTTCCCACCCTTTCTCAACGTCGTTGGAGGCATATGTTGTATAGCCGCGGGCAGAGAGGTGCTTCTCCGCTTCGGACTGGAATTCCCGGTCGGAACCGAAAAGAATTACACTGGGATTGTCATTCATTATATACTTGCTCTTCGTGCGTTGTTGAAGCGGGGTACTCAAAATGGGCTACCCCGTACAGGTTGCTTTAGCAACGTACACGAAAACAATAACGGTGTGGAGAGGGGGAGAGGAAAAAGTTCTTGAATGGGCGGAGCGTTGCGGCAACGCTCCGCCCGTATGGCGTTTATTTGATCGGGCAGCCGCGCATCCGGCAGGCGGCCATGGAACCGAGGCTGTTGCCCACATCGCCGAAGCCGCGTCCCTTGAGCAGCGAAGCGGCGATGATGGCGCGCATCCCGGATCCGCAGAAGGCAACGAGCAGTTCGTCCTTAGGCAGCTCGTTCATTCTGTCCATCAGCTCGGCAAGCGGGATGTGAATGGCCCCGGGCAGCATTCCACCCTCCACTTCACCCGGCTTGCGCACGTCGAGCACCCTAAGGGAGTCGTTCTGAACGCCGTCCACCAGCGAATCCACGTGCACGGCCGGAATGGTGTCGTACGGCAGTCCTGCCACTTCCCATGAGGTCAGGCCGCCGCGAAGGTGTCCGGTTACCCTGTCGTAGCCGATGCGGCGAAGGGTGGTCAGTGCTTCGGAAACCTGCTCCACGTTTTCGGCCACAAGAATGATGTCCGCATCGTAGGAAAGGAAAAAACCGGCGTAGGGGGCGAGCATGTTCAACGGAATGGCTGTACTGCCGGGGATGAAGGCACCCGCAAACGCTTCGGGGCTGCGGATGTCCACGACCTGTGTTCCTTTTTCCAGCGCATCGGAAACCTCTCCGGGCGCCATTGGGGTCGGAAAGGCGAGATCATCCAGCGGACGCGGATTGCCCTGCTGGTTGTGTTCTTCCATTTTGAGGAAATAGGGCGGGCGATCATGGCTTTCCTCGCGTTTGGCGCGGATGAACGCGTCGCGGTCGAACTGCAGCATGCGGTTGTGCCTGCGCTCATAGCCGATGGTGGAGAACTCACGCTGTGCCATGTGAGCGCCGCAGACGGATCCGGCTCCGTGCGCGGGATAGAGAATGGTCTGGTCCCCCAATGGCAGAAGCTTTTCGTGGATGCTGTCGTAAAGCGCTTCAGCCCAGCGGTCCACCGGCTCATAGAAGTCGGTACGACCCACGTCGCCGATGAACAGGGCGTCGCCGGTGAACACCCCCAGCGGCTCTGGAGTCGTTGAGGTATCGGCCATGACCAATGATATGGACTCGGGCGTGTGTCCCGGCGTTTCGAGCACCCGCAATTCCAGATCGCCCACCTTGAAGGTGTCGCCTTCGGAGACGGCATTGCCGTAAGCGAAGTCCATGGCGGCCCCGTGATGGATCGTGGCACCGGTCTTGCGCGCCAGCTCCACAGAGCCGATCACGTAGTCCTCGTTGCGGTGGGTTTCGAAGATGTGTGTGATGCGCAGGCCGTTTTGCCGCGCGAGGTCGAGGTACGCTTCAATGTCCCTGCGCGGGTCGATGACGGCGGCTTCGCCCTGATGCCCGAGCATGTACGAGATATGTGCAAGTCCTTCCGATTTGAAGGCTTCGAGAAGCATGGTCATGAAAGGCCTCCTTGTGTGGTTTCCTGGTTGTTGCCGGGGAGCGAGCTTACGTCGAGCTCCGCCACCAGCGGCAGATGATCGGATGCCGTGCGTGCCGGCGGGCGGCGGTCCGCCGTGAGCGAGAGCATTCGCCCGCCCGGACGTATGTAGATGCGGTCCAGCGCGAAGACGGGCACTCTGGCCGGAAAGGTCCGGGGCGTCTTCGTGGGACCGAAAAGGTCGGAGAGACGGCGTGGCAGGTGGCCCCACGGCAGCCATTCATTCAGGTCCCCCATGAGGATGGTCGCGTCGGCGCGGGTGTTTGCCACCAGCTCGTGGATGGCGTCCATCTGGCAGCGGCGTTCCTTTCTCTTGAGGCCGAGGTGGGTGGCCACCACGCAAAGGTGCAGGCCGTGGTAGTCGTAATGGGCCTCGATGGCTCCGCGCGGTTCGCGTCCGAAGCACTCTAGCGGATGCCGGATCACTTGGCGGGGGGATATCCGGCTGAGAAGGGCATTCCCGTATCGCGAGTCCGAGCGGAACATGGTGGGGCCGAACTGGATGTCCATGCCGATTCCCGCAGCGAGTTCACCGAGAGAACAGGGGGTTCCGGTCCGGCTCATGGACACCACTTCCTGCAAGGCCACGAAGTCGGCGTTCAGGTTCTTGATGACCGTCATGATTCTTTCGGGTTCGCTTCGTCCATCCGAGCCGCGCCAACTGTGCACGTTATAGCTTGCAGCGCGCAGGATGCCGTTCTCGCCAGTGAGCGTCACGCCTGTTCGCCGTCCCTGTTGATGGATTCTTCCTGCGGATCCTGAATGCTCCTGAGTCGCCGCTTCATGACGAAGCCGAGGCCCATGATGAGCGCCACGATCAGCACGAGAACGCTGATGGTCACCGGGCCGGGGTCTCGCAGGGCGTTCATGAGCTGTCCGCCGAAGAGCGTCATGCCCAGAATGCCCGGAGCCATGCCGATGACCGTTCCCATCAGGAAGTTTCTCAGACTGATGTGGGAGGCTCCTGCCACGAGGTTGATGATGGTGAACGGTGCCACCGGCAGGATGCGGACCACGATGATCGAGGTAACCCCGAAGCGTCCGAGCTGCTTGCTGATGGCATTGATGCGCGACCCCGTGACGTGCTTGACCGCGTCATGTCCGAGCAGGCTGCCCACGAGGTAGATGAGACTCGATGAGAGGAGGCTGCCCGCCAGTGAGGTGGCCACTGCCGTTGCGGGGCCGAATATCCCGGCGGTCAGGATGATCAGTATGGTGACCGGGAACATCACGAAGCCGCCGATGATGAAGCCGAGTACGCCGAACAGCGGTGCCATGGGTAGCTCGCGGACGCGGTTGGTCCATTCGAGCAGCAGGGCCGTGTCCGCGTACTCCGAAAGCGGGGTATACCGCCAGGCCAGGGCCATGGCGATGAATGCCGCCAGTACTATGCCGAGATTGATGAAGCCGGAGTATCCCCTTCGAGAGTTGTCCGGTCCTGTGTAGTCATCCATTATTGCGTCGAATGTTCCGGGCTGTGCCGGATCGAGTGGTCTGGCGAACTCCGGGTCCACCGGTACCGGAGGACCGTTTCGCGTTTCCAGTTCGGGGCGGAGCCTTTTGGTCTCATTGCGAAGTTTCTCAATGCATTCGCACATGGTGCAGCCCGAGCGCTCCTCTTCTTCGAGGCGCTCGGGGGAGATGCCGAGGTGATGGGCCAGCAGCTTTCGCCTGAAGTTCGTCAATGCACCCTTGGAACGCACCGGGCGAAAATCAAGATTGCACTCGGTGTCCAGCCCCATGGAGCGGTTGTTGAGGTTGGCCGATCCCACCGTTGCGAAATCATCGTCAATGATCATGACTTTGGCATGCACCTTGACCGGTGAATTGCCATCCTCGTCGGAGAATGGGCAGTACACTTTAAGCCTGTCATATTCGTCGGACTCGTGCAGGCTGTCCAGCACCTCTGATTGAAGCGGTTCCATCACCAGCCGTTCCACAAGGCCGGTCGGCGTATGCGGCAGGATGATGACCACCTCGGGACCATCAGGCTCCCTGAGGCGCGAAGCAAGGGCCTCCTTGATTGGCTTGGAGGTGAAATACTGGTTTTCCATGTAGATGCGCGAATCCGCCTTGCCGATCTCCCTGAGATACATGCGTTCGATCTCGCGAACTTCCGCACGCTTCTTGTACTTGGGTATGGTCAGGGAGACGGTTATCTCTTCGTCGTGCATGTCGGGCGTTACAGAGTCCGGCCACGGGTCGCCTTCGGTCTTCTCGGGTGGCGTCAGGCAATGGCCGGTGGCCCAGAGCCAGCGTTCCCGCGCGATGTCGGCAAGCGCCTTGGCCGGTTCACCGTCCAGCACCATCTGCACATCGTGGTACGGGGTGTATTTTTCTCCGTTCGGGGCAGTGCGTCGATCATCGTCCGGAAGGTGCTCCATGGTGTCCCAGCGGCCGGAGGAGAGGTCCATACCGCCGGAAAAGGCGACCTTGTCGTCCACGGTCACGATCTTCTGGTGATGGGATGACCCCATGGGAAACTCTGAGTCCAGATGGAAGTGTACATTCTTTGGCGTCTTGCGGGCAAAGCTGATCATCTGCAACGGCTCGCGATCCATGCTGTAGGCAAGGGGGTAGTCCCATATAAGGATGTGGACGTGTACGTCCGGCCGTTCCTTGGCGAGATCATTGAGCAGTTCGTAGAGTCGTGGTCCGTCCGGGTCGCGTTCCAGCAGCAGGCGGCTGTCGATGTCCCAGCCGACGAGCAGGACGGATCGTTCGGCCTTGCGGACGGCCTCGGCCACTGCGCGGAAATAGTTTTCGCCATCAATGAGAAAGGCCGCACGAGGGCTGCGGCCCCGGCGGTTGGAGGTGTCGTCGTTGGTATGTTCTTTATCTTGCATAGGTATAGTCCTTTTTCATGACCATACCATATAAATCGAGTGTTGTGGGAAGGAAAGGGCAGCGGGTGGGGACGAAGAGGGTACTCGTTCCCACCCGCTGCTTCACTTCAATCGCGGCGCGCCTCCGTGGGGGACTGCATAAGCATGGAGGCGACACCGGTTCGTCAAGGTATACGAACCTTGTAGAACAATGAATAGAGTACCGGCACCACTATGAGCGTCAGCACCGTTGCGAATGCAAGGCCGGACATGATGGTCACTGCCATGGCCGAGAAGAACGCGTCGGTAACCAGCGGCACCATGCCGAGAATGGTCGTTGCCGCGGCCATTGAGACCGGACGGATACGGCTGATGGAGGCATCCACCACGGCCTTGTATGGTTCCTTGCCGCCATTGAGCTCTATGCGAATCTGATCCAGCAGGACCACCGAGTTCTTGATGAGCATGCCCGAGAGGCTCAGGAAGCCGAGCAGGGCCATGAATCCGAACGGCTCCCCGGTGACCAGCAGGCCGAGCGTGACCCCGATGATGGAAAGGGGCACCGTCAGCCAGATGAGCAGGGGCATGCGCAGATTGTTGAAGAGCATGATGGTCGCCAGAATCATGATGGCGAACGGGATGAACAGGCTTTTGCCGAGGCTGGCCTGCGCGTCGGTGGAGTCTTCGTACTCGCCGCCCCATTCCATGCGGTAGCCTTCGGGAATCTCCATCTTCTCGATCTGCGGCATGAGTTCGGCCAGAAGCGCCGAGGGCAGTCCCTGCTTGGGTTCGCAGGACGCGGTGATGGTCAGCATGCGGTTTCTGGTCCGCAGGATGCCGAACTCCATTTCGGTGGAGAATTCCGATACCACTTCCTCCACCGGGATCAGGCCGCCTGCCGCCGGGCTGGCCACCCGCACGTTGCCAATCTCGTCCACGTCCAGCCGCTCCCTGTCCGGCGGGCGAACCACGATGGGCAGCAGCTTGTCGCCTTCGCGGTAAACCCCGGCGGTCTTGCCGGAAAACGCCTGCTCCATGGCCTCAGCCAGACCGGGACGAGTCACTCCGGCGAGTTTGGCCCGGGCCTCGGAGATGACCGGGTGGATGACCTTCACCGGCTGACGCCAGTTATCGCGTATGGATTCGGCTTTGCCGCTTGCTTCCATGATGGCTTGCGCTTCAAGCGAAAGTTCGCGCAGGACATTGCTGTCCGGGCCGCTGAAGCGGACTTCGATGGACGCGTCGCGGCCGGGGCCGAGGCGGAACTTCTTCAGCTTCGCTTCGGCGTCCGGGTATTCCGCGCGGATCATGGTCTTGTACTCATCTATTATGTCGCCGATGATCCGGTAGTCCTTCACGTCCACCAGCAACATGCCGTAGGAAGAGTTGGTCTTCTGCGGGGCATAGGTAAGGATGAAGCGGGGACCGCCGGAGCCGATGAACGAGGTCACGGAGGTAACCCGGTCGTCTTCAAGGACTCGCTTTTCTATTTCGCTTATGTCCGAAGCTGTTCGGCGGACATCCGTCCCCTGGGGCAGCCAGTAATGGATGAAGAAGCTCGGCTGCGTGGAGGCCGGGAAGAAGCTCTGCTTGACCAGCCCGAAACCGACCACGGCCGCCACCAGCAGCATCGCCATGAAACCTATGGTGGCCTTTTTGTGATGCAGGCAGAATTCGAGCAGGTTGCGGTACCACCGGTACATTTTGCCGGAGTAGCTGTCTTCGCCTTCGCCGTGAGTCTTCGGGTGCAGGAACATCTGGCACAGTAGCGGGGTGACCGTCACGGCCGTGAACCAGCTGAGCAGCAGCGAGATGCTCAGCACGATGAACAGCGAACGGCAGAATTCGCCCACTGCGTCCGGACTGAGGCCGATGCCCGCAAAGGCCATGATGGCGATGATGGTGGCTCCGAGGAGCGGCCATTTATTCTGCTCCACAACGTCGAGGGCCGCTTGGAAACGGTCGTAGCCCTGCTGATAGCGGATGAGGATCCCCTCCACCACCACAATGGCGTTGTCCACCAGCATTCCAAGCGCGATGATGAGCGCACCGAGCGAGATTCTTTCCAGCGCGACGCCCGCCAGCTTGATGAAGATGAAGGAGCCGCAGATGGTGATCAATAGGATGCTGCCGATGAGCATCCCGCTCTGGAAACCCATGAAAAGCAGTAGCACCACGATGACGATGCCCACGGCTTCGGCCAGGCTTAGGACGAAGGAGTCCACCGCCTGCTCCACTCGGTCCGGCTGGAAATAGACCGGCTCGATCTGCATGCCCACCGGAGTCTCGGCCTGCAACTCGGTAAGCCTTTGCTTTACCGCCTCGCCGAGTTCGACCACGTTGCCGCCCGAGGTCATGGAGATGCCGAGGGCCAGCGCGCGCTTGCCGTCCCGGTGCATGATCTTTTCAGGCGGGCTGTCGTAGCCCCGACTTATTTCGGCCACGTCGCGAAGCGGCACCAGCCTGTTCTCGGCGGAGTCCTTCACGTACAGGTCGCCGAGTCCCTTGACGGTGTCGATGCCGCCCGATGGGGAAATGCGCACGTATTCGTCATCCACGCGAACCTTGCCCGCAGGGACCGCGAGGTTTCGTTTGGAGAGCGTGTCGAGCAGCGCGTTCATGGATGTACCCAGCTGATTCATGCGGGCACGTGATATTTCCACGAAGACCTTTTCCGGGCGTTTGCCCCAGATGGTGACCTTGGCCACGTTCTCGACCAGCAACAGTTCCTTGCGCAGATAATCCGCGTAGTCTTGAAGGTCCTGTCTGGAATACCCTTCCCCGGTGACGGAGAGAAGAATGCCGTAAACGTCGCCGAAGTCATCGACGACCAGTGACGGTCCCGCTCCGGGAGGCAGCTGACTCTGCGCGTCGGAGACCTTGCGCCGCAGCTCGTCCCAGACCTGCGGCAGGGTTTCCTTGTCGTACGTGTCCTTGATCTCCACCGTGACGATGGACTGTCCCGGCTTGTTGAGCGACGTTACCTTGTCCCGCTGGCCGAGCTGTTGGGCCGCGTTCTCGATGACGTCCGTCACTTCGTCCGTGACTTCTGCTGGCGTGGCACCGGGATAGTTGGTGATGACCAGAGCCTGCTTGATGGTGAACTCCGGGTCTTCCAGACGCGGCATGTTCAGGAAGGAGAGTGCGCCACCTACAAGAAAGGCCAGCGTCACCACAATGGTGACGGTCTTTTTGCGAAGGCTGATTTCGGTCAGGCTCATCCCCGGCCTCCGATGCGGCCCTCAAGCACCCTTACCTTCTGGCCTTCGCAAAGGTAGTCAACACCGGCGGAAACCACGGTGTCGCCCTGCGAAAGGCCCTTCTTGATGACCATCATGTCATCCGTGATGCGTCCCGTGGTGACGGGCTGCTTGTGTACCGTACCTTTGTCCCTGACTACCCAGACGTATTTGCCGTTGCCCGGAGTGCCGGTGACGCAGGAGAAGGGGACGCTGACGAACTGCGCCTCGCCGCCCTGCGACAGGCTGGCTCGGACTTCGGCGGTCATGCCGGGATGAATGCCCAGATTGCCGGGGTTGGCCATGGTGAAGGTTACTTCATAGGTCTGGGTCTGGGTGTTTGCCTTGGTCTGGAATTCCTTGAGCGTCAGGGGAAAGACTTTGCCGGGCAGCGATTCAAAAGAAGCGGTGACTTCGTTCAACCCTGCTGCTTCACCGCGGAAGCCCTGCATCCACAGGTTCTCCGGCACGTTGACCGACACGTCGAGCGCGGAAACGTCTTCCAGCTGGACGATAGACTCTTTGGCCTGCACGTATTCATGTGTGTCGGCACTGACCATGGCGATAGTGCCGCTGAAGGGGGCGGTCAGCTGCGTATACTGAAGGTTCAGGCGTGCCTTTTTGAGTTCCTGTTCAAGCGAAAGAGCCGAGGCCCGGCTGCTTTCGAAGTTGCTCTTGGCGGTGTCGAACGCGGCCTGTGCGATGGTGTCCGAAGCCAGAAGCTCCTTGTTGCGCTCGTAATTGAGGCGCGCTTCGTTGAGCACGGAGCGGGCGCCAGCGAGTTTGGCGCTCAAATCGGCAACCGTGGCGCGGATGTCGCGCTGGTCGAGCTTGGCGATGAGCTGGCCCTTGGTGACGAAGTCACCTTCCTTGACTTGGATGTCAACGACCTGTCCCGGAATGCGGAATGCGAGGCTGACCTCGCGGTTTGCTTCCACCTTGCCGGGAAAAGAGCGAACTTTCGCGTCCGAGCCGGACATGATCTTGAAGGCCCTGACCGGCCTGATCGGGTCCTTTTTCTCAACCGGTTCGGAGCAGCCCGCCGCCGCAAGCAGGGCGCACAGGATGAACAACATCTTGAAATTGTGCATGAAAGAAACTCCTCTTGCTTTTATGAAATATGGTCTATTTGTTTTAATCAATCAGTTGATTGTTTTGTGTCCGAAAAAAAAATCAGTCCCAGACTTTGGTGACGCCGTCCTTGAGGATGGTGGAGATGATGGAAATGTATTTCTCGACGAACCTGTCGTCATCAAGGGCGGAGGCGTCTTCCAGCAGCAGGTTGGAGTAGATGGCTCCCATGACTGCCGTGAAGGTAATGTGCTGGGTCTCGTAATCGGGAAAGCTGGATAACCCCAGCTTGTCGATGTTGCGTTCGAAAAGGCCGTTGCACAGCTCATGGTGTTTGGTGCGGAGCTCCTCCAGCTCCGGAGCGCCGTGGTTCAGTTCCTTCAGCCCCAGAATGAAGAGGTTCTTGTTCGTGCGTGCGCAGTACACCATGCGCCGAACGGATATCTCACACATCTCGTAATGGTTGGATGCCTCATTGAAGGAGGCTTCCAGTTCTCCGAAAACCAGTTCCGTGAACGATGCGAAAATCTCGCGTAGTAGCCCGGCCTTACCCCCGAAATAATAGGATATCATGGCGCTGTTGGCTCCGGCGCGGGAGGTGATGTCGCGGATGCCCACCGAGTTGTACGAGTGCTTTGCGAAGAGCTCGGCGGCGGCGTTGATTATGGCCTGACGTTTTGACATGGAGAGGTTGACTAATCGATTGATTAACCTCTGTCAAGCACGCGTTGGGACCTTTGCGATTGAAAGGCATATGTGAAGATGATACTGGTTCTTATAAATCCGATTCCCTGTTCACAATGACACTCCGGAAGCCCCGCCGGTCCGGAAAAAGACCGGGGCTGTTGTAAAAAAAATCAATTTCAACCGCTTGCTGTAAGGGATCTGTTCATGAGCCAAAGTGATGACACGCAGGAGAACGCCCCAACCTACTACGTGGGCATCGGCGCGTCAGCCGGGGGGCTGGAAGCGCTGGATACGTTCTTTACGCACATGCCGACGGACAGCGGCATGGCCTTCATCGTGATCCAGCACCTTTCACCGGATCACAAAAGCCTCATGGTGGAGCTGTTGTCCAAGCGGACATCCATGCCTGTGAAGCGTGCCGAAGAAGGCATGAGGGTAGAGCCGGACACCGTCTATCTCATTCCACCCAAGAAAGAGCTGAGAATTTTCCACGGAAAACTCGTGTTGCGGGATTTTCAGCAACGCCATGTGCCCAACCTGCCCATTGACACCTTTTTTCTGTCGCTGGCCGAGGACGCTGGAGAACGTGCCGTGGGAATAATCCTTTCCGGCACGGGAAGCGATGGTGTTCGCGGTGTGCGTGCGCTCAAGGAATACGGTGGCATGGTTCTCGTGCAGGATTCCGAAAGCGCACGCTTTGACGGAATGCCCAGTGCGGCCAAGAGGACGGGACTCGTTGATATCGACCTGCCCCCAGAGCAGATGCCGGAAAAGCTGGTCTCATTCATCAGTCATCCCGTGAATCGTGCTGCCGGAGCCGAAAGCCCGATGGTAAAGGACGACGACGGGGTTGCGCGCATTTTCTCGATGCTTCGTGAAAAGACCAAGGTGGACTTCACATACTACAAGCAGAGCACCGTCATGCGCCGCATCCAGCGCAGGCTAACGGTGAACCAGATATCCGACATCAGGGAGTATGCGGAGTTTCTCCAGTCGAGACCCGGCGAGTTGACCACGCTCTACCGGGAGTTGCTCATCGGCGTGACCAGTTTTTTCCGGGATGAGACCGTCTTTTATCAGTTGCAGGAAAACTGGCTGCCGGACCTCATGGAGCACAGCGAGACCTCGGAGCTGCGGTTCTGGGTGGCCGGCTGCTCCACCGGGGAGGAAGCGTATACGCTGGCGATACTCGCCCAAGAGGCCCAGCGCGAATCCGGCCGTGCGGTGAACGTCAAGATATTCGCCACAGACATCGACCGCGATGCCATCGTTTTTGCAGGCAATGGCCTGTATCCCGAGAGCATTGCCGCCGATCTTCCGGAAGGCATACTCTCGCGCTATTTCATCCGGCGCGACGATCATTTTCAGGTGGACCGCAAGACGCGCGAGATGGTGGTCTTCGCCCAACACAATCTCATCAAGGATCCGCCGTTCACCAACATCGACCTCATCAGCTGCCGTAACCTGATGATCTATCTTCAGCCCGTGCTTCAGGAAAAGGTCGTCGATCATTTCAACTTCTCCCTGCGGCCCGGTGGGTTGCTTCTGCTGGGCACCAGCGAAACCATGGGCGAGGCAGCCAAACATTTCGAAACACTGAGCCACAAATGCAAGGTGTTCCGCTCCCGGGGAACCGGGCGGTCTTCAAGTCTTGCGAAGCAGCCGCTCAGTACCCCGCAGGTTGTTCAGAAGCCGAGTTTTCAGGTCAAGGCTCCGGACCGTGCGACCTCCCGGACCGAAGAGCGGATTCAGGAGCAGTTGCTGCAGCGGATGTCCTCCGAGTTTTCCTCGCTTGCGGCTGTGGTCAATGAGAATTTGGAGCTGATTCATCTGGCAGGGGATGCTTCGGGGTATCTCAGACCGCCGGCAGGCAGACAGGTGAACGACGTGACCAAAATGGCGGAGCGGGAGTTGGCCATTCCGCTGGCCACGGGGCTGCAACGCGTCTTCAAGACCGGGGAGAGTCTGCGATACGGCAATATCCGCCTTGGCAACGATGGGGATCAGCGCATGGTCGAACTGGGCATTCATCCCATGTCCAGCATGCCCGGCCAGCTTGATCTTGCCGCCATTTTTCTGCGCGAACAGGTCAAGCCCGAGGATGTCTGCCCGGAAAACGTTCGGGATTTCGACATCAATCAGGAGGCGGAGCAGCGCATCAAGGATCTGGAGCAGGAGCTGCAATTCAAGAGTGAGAATCTGCAAGCCACTGTGGAGGAACTCGAAACATCCAACGAGGAACTTCAGGCCACTAACGAGGAGCTGTTGGCTAGCAACGAGGAGCTGCAAAGCACCAACGAGGAGTTGCAGTCGGTCAACGAGGAACTGCATACGGTCAACGCGGAGTATCAGACGAAGATTCTTGAGTTGACCGAAATGACCAACGACCTCGACAACCTCATGGCCGCGACCAGAATCCCGACGCTTTTCCTGGACGAGAATCTGGAGGTTCGAAAGTACACCCCGGAATCCACGCGGATATTCCGGCTCGTGCAGGGGGATATCGGGCGACCGCTGTCTCATATTTCGCATGACCTGAAAGCGGACCCGCTTGAAGTGGCAGAAGAAGTTCTTACCACGGAGAAATCTCTTGAGCGGGAAGTGACCACGATTGAGGGCGAGTGGTTTCTCATGCGCGTGCTGCCGTACCGGATTGACAGCTCCCAGTCATCCGGACTGGTCATTACGCTCATCGACATCTCGGGCCTCAAGCGTGCAGAGAGCAAGCTTTCCCGAAGCGCTGCCCGGATGCGCAGCATCTTTGAAGCCGCTCCCGTGGGACTCGGCGTGGTCGAGGGGCGTATCTTTCGCCAGATCAGCGGCCAGACCTGCAAGCTTTTGGGATATGCAGAGAGCGAGCTTGTGGGAAAATCTACTCGCGTCATGTTCTCTTCGGATGAAGAGTTCGAACGGGTTGGCCGCATTCGTGAAGAGGCCGGAGACGATGCTGGTACCGTAACCATGGAAGCCATCCTGAGACGCAATGACGGAAGGAACTTTCCCGCGCTGCTCAGTTTTGCGCCCACGGATCCCGACCAGCCCGACGGCCTGCAGGCTTTCGCAGTGTGGGATACGACGCGCAAGCGCAGGCAGGAAAAGGAGCTTCGGCGCATGATTGATCTGCTCAACGCCACCCAGAGCCTTGTATCCGTTGGCGGCTGGGAATGGGACGTGGAACGGGAAAGCATGTTCTGGACGGATGAAGTCTATCGCATTCACGGCATGAACCCGGAAGAAGTGCCCGGCGGCTCTTCCGAGCATATTGACAGAAGTCTTTCCTGTTACCGGCAGCAGGACGTGCCGGTCATACACGAGGCATTCAGAAAATGCGTCGAAGAGGGCGTCCCTTATGATCTGGAATTCCCATTCACTGATCTGAACGGGCGGTCCACCACCATCCGTACGACGGCGAGTCCGGTTCTGGACAACGGCAAGGTGCTCAAAGTCATCGGCAACATCATGGACATTGGTGAGCAGGATTCCGGCAGCGCGGAAGAATCCACCGGCTAGCGGGGAAGAAAATGAAGTTCGAAAAGCAGTTTGAGCGTTTGCGTCGTCAGGCGGAGAACATAGTCGACGAGAGTGGCTCCAATGAGGCGGAGTGCCTGAGGCGCAATTTCGATGAAGTGCTGCACGAACTGCAGATTCATCAGGCCGAGTTGGAAATCCAGAACGAAGAGCTTCGAAGCGCCCAGACCGCGCTCACGCGGGCGCGGAACCGCTATGAACGCCTCTTCCATCAGGCTCCGGTGGGATATGCCCTGCTGGACCGCGATGGGGTAGTGCGCGACGTGAACAACACCCTGTGTGAAATGCTCGGGTATACGCATGCGGATATGGTGGGCAAGGGCATTACCGTCTTTCTGGCTGATGGCGACAGGAACGTTTTTCTCGGGCGCTATAAGGCCTTTTTCAACCAGCCGGGCAACAAGGGGCTTGAATTGCGTCTGCAGCCCGCAAAGGGAAGGCCGCTCAATATGCGGCTTGAGGGCTCACGTCTTGAGGAATCGACTGCTGAGTGCGAGTGCCGCTCTGTGGGATCGCTCATGGTCTCGTTCAGCGATATCACGGAACGAGTAAGGGCGGAGCGGCAGAAATCCGTGGCCATGCAGGAACTTCAGGAGCTGACCAACACCTTCGTTGCCATGCTCGATCATACCACCGACTTTCTTTACTTCAAGGATGCGGGTCACCGTTTTACCGCCGTAAGCCAGTCCATGGCCGAACTTACGGGGCACGCACACTGGCGCGATATGCTCGGCAAGACCGATCAGGACGTTTTTCCTGAAGAACATGCCGTGGAATACCTGAAAACAGAGCGCCCGGTCATCACTGAGGGGAAGTCTCTTCTCGGGGTGCAGGAAGCCTACATGCGATCGGACGGGGAAATCGGCTGGGTGAGCAGCAACAAGTGGCCTCTGCTTGACGATGACGGCAACATCATCGGACTTTTCGGCATGTCCCGCGACATTACCGATCTGGTGCTGATCGAGAAAGAGCTGAAGCGCAAGGTGGGCGAGTTCGAAAGCATCTTCGACAGCAGCGCGCTGGTCACCATTTACCTCAAGGGCGATCGCCGGATGCATCGCGTCAACAAGCGGTTTGAGCGTATGTTCGGCTATACCGAGGATGAGGTGACCGGGAAGCATGTCTCACTGCTGCACGTGACTCCCGATGATGCACGGCGTTTTGAGCGCGAGCACTACGAGGCGCTGAAAAACGGCCGGGTCCGACAGGTGGAATACCCTCTGAAAACCAAGGAAGGGCATCGGATATGGTGCAGCCTCTCAGGTAAGGCCGTGAATCCCCCCGCTCTGGAAGAAGGCGTCATCTGGGTGGTGGACGACATCAGCGAACGCAAGGAACTTGAGCAACTCAAGGCCGATGTGGACCGCATGATGATCCATGATCTCAGGAGCCCGCTCTCGGGCATCATCGGGCTTCCGCAGGCCATGCAGCAGGACGAAAATCTCACCAGAGAACAGAAGGAACTTTTGCATACCATTGAGCAGGCCGGGTATCGGATGCTCACGCAGGTCAATCTCTCGTTGGATCTCTACAAGATGGAAACGGGCCAGTACGTTTACCAGCCGAAGTCCGTTGACATGTGCAGGGTTCTCAAACGCGTCGCCGCTGATCTGGCGTCATTGGCACACGTCAGAGGGGTACGAATCCGGATCGCCATCAACGGCACGGATCTCGCCAGTGCTTCCAATCACATGGTCACTGCCGACGAACTGCTCATCAACACACTCATGAGCAACCTCGTGGCAAATGCCGTGGAGGCTTCGCCCTTCGGCAGCGCGGTGGATGTGATGCTGTTCACTAACGAGAGGCACCACGCACTTGCGGTGCACAACCTCGGTACCGTGCCCGAGGAGGTCCGAGACGACTTCTTCGGCAAATACGTTACCCACGGCAAGGAGAAGGGGACCGGGCTTGGCACTTACAGCGCAAGGCTCATGTCTGAAGCCATGGACGGTGATATCACGATGACAACCGGAGAGCAGAGTGGAACGACGGTTACGTTCCGTCTGCCGAAATAGCGTCTATTCCGAGTCGGGAAGTTCCGTGAGGATCTGATCCACGGGCACGGGTTTTCCGAAGTAGTAGCCCTGCACCTGATCGCAGCCGAGTTGCGTCAGAATTTGCAGTTGCTCGGCGGTCTCCACGCCTTCCGCCACGACCTTGAGGCGGAAGTTCTTTGCCATGTCGATGATCGAGGCCACGATCATGCTGCTGCTGGCGTCTTTCTCAAGATCCAGAACAAATGATTTGTCGATCTTCAAAACATCAATGGGGAACTCCTTCAGATAGTAAAGCGAAGAGTAGCCTGTGCCGAAGTCGTCGATTGACAGCCGGAATCCGGCTCTGGAGAGCGCCTTGAGACGGGCGACGCTCTCATGCACGTTGGTCATGGCGTTGTTCTCGGTTATTTCGAGTTCCAGCCTGTTCGCCTTAATTTCGTGTTCGGAGACGATGGAGAGTATGGTTGCCGCCAGATTGCTGCGTCCGAACTGAAGTGGTGAAAGGTTTACCGAGACAGTGCGATCCGACAGGCCGAGCTGTTTCATGTCCCGGCAGGCGCGGGCTATGACCCATTCTCCAATGGCGACGATCTGCCCTGTCTCCTCGGTCAGAGGGATGAACTCTGCGGGGCTGATGATCTGGCCGTCGTTTTCCCACCGAAGCAATGCCTCCCATCCTGTCACGCGACGGGTGGCGATCTCGATTTTGGGTTGGTAGTACAGTCGGAACTCCTCGTTGGCGAGGGCGGAACGAAGCTTTCTTTCCAGTTCCATCCTGCGCGTCATCCGTCGGTTCATGCGGCTGGTGAAAAAACGAAATCTGTCGTGGATACCGTCGCCTGTGCGCTCCATGGCGAGTTCGGCCTGACCGAGCAGGGTCTCGTGCCTACGGCTGTCGTCCGGGAAGATGCTAATGCCGATGCGACTGCTGAGTTCCAATGCGCCGCCATGAGTCTTGATCGGGGTGGCGATGGATTTTTGAATCTCCCGTGCCAGTCCCGCGATCTCTTGAACGTCCGAAGGTTCATGCATCATGAAGGCGAACAGGTCTCCGCCGACGCGGGCTACGGTATCCCCCGGTGCCGCCAGCTTTTCCAGCCGTCTGGCAACTTCCTGCAGAATGGAATCACCGGTACGATACCCGTATGAATCGTTTATGTGCTTGAAATTGTTTATGTCGATGCATAGCAGTGCGGTGCGCTTTTCATTTTTAAGCGCAACACGAAGCCTGTCCAACAGAAGGTTTCGGTTTGGCAGCTCCGTCAGGGCGTCGTGCTGGGACTGGAACGCTATGCGCTCATCCTTTTTCTTGTTTTCACTGAGATCATGGAAGATCGCCGCATAGTTGACGACTTCACCCTCTTCGTTCCTGAAAGCGAATATGTTCAACCATTCAGGGTAAATGTCACCACTTTTTCGGCGGTTCCATATCTCGCCTGACCAACGGTCATGCGCGACAATTTCCTCCCACATCCTGCGGTAGAATCTTGGCTCGTGCTTGTCGGATTTCAGCACTCGCGGATTACGTCCCTCGACTTCGGTAGGGCTGTAGCCTGTGATGGCGCTGAATGCCGGATTGATTTTGATGATATCCGCATTGGCGTCCGTGATGGTGATGCCCTGAAGCGAATTCTTGAAAATCTCCTCCAGAAGCTGCAACTCCATCTGTGCCGACTGGCGGCGGCTGATCTCCCGTTCCAGCGAGCGGTTTGATTCGAGCAGTTCCCTCGTCCGCTGTTCGACCTGGTCTTCCATATCCGAACGGGCGCGCTCAAGCTCTTCCACCGTGCGTGCGAGTTTCTGTCTGTGCTCCCTCTCGCGCTGTTGGTAATCCCGCATCCGCAGCAGCGACTGCATCCTTATTGCCAGTTCCGTCTTGTTCACGGGTTTGGTGATGAAGTCATTGGCGCCTGCCCGCGCACCTTCCAGCCGTTCCTTTCGGCCATTGAGAGAGGTGATGAGGATGATGGGAATGTCCTCGATATCATCACGGTTGCGGATGGCCGTTGTCAGCTCAAATCCGTCCATGCCGGGCATGAGAACGTCCAACAGGGCCATGTCGATGCTGTCATCCAGCAGCCCAAGGGCCTCTTCGCCCGATTTCGCAAGGATGACCTCGTGCCCCATCTGCTCGACGAGACCGCCCGTGAGATGCCTTGTGAGTTCCTCGTCGTCGGCCACGAGGATGCGTCTTGGCGCGACGCTTGGGCCGACTTCTTGGGAGCCGGAAGAGCTAGAGCGGAAAACCATGTGCTAGGCCGCCTTTTCGTCCTTGCCGGTTTGCTGAAGTTCCATGATCAGCTCATTGAGTTCTGAAGTCATGTCGTGCAACTCCTTCACTGACTGTGATGATTCCATCATGCCATCCGTGGTCTGGCCCACTATGCTGTTCACATCGTCGAGGGCGGCGTTGATCTGTTCCGACGCCGCGGATTGCTCTTCGGATGCGGTGGCGATGCCTTCCACCTGTGTGGCGCTGTCGCCGGCAAGACGGACGATGGTGCTCAGGGCCTCGCCGGAGTCGTTGGCGAGTCTGGTGGCACGGTCCACGGTCTCCGTGGCCTGATCGACATTTCTGAGGTTTGTGTTCGCGGATTCCTGAATGGATGTGATGCTCTGGCCTACTTCCTTGGTTGCGCCCATGGTTTTCTCCGCCAGCTTTCGCACTTCGTCCGCCACCACGGCAAATCCGCGTCCGGCTTCGCCTGCACGGGCTGCTTCAATGGCGGCGTTGAGCGCCAAAAGGTTCGTCTGGTCGGCGATGTCGGTGATCACGTCCATGACCTTGCCGATGGCGTCTGCCTCGCCACCCAGTTGGCGCATGTTTTCCTGAAGGCGTGTCGCCGTGCTGTGAACTTCCGAAATGGCCTGTACTGCCTGCCCGACGATCTCGGCACCGCGTTCCGCCTCGGACCGCGCGTCGTTGGAGCTTGCGGAAGCGCTGCTAGCGTTACGGGCGACCTCCAGCACGGTTGCATTCATCTGCTCCATGGCGGTGGCTGTCTCACCAACACGGTCGCGCTGTGAGCGAGCCCCGGCGCTGACCTGTTCCACCTGTGCGGAAAGTTGCTGGGTGGCAACGGAAAGGCGCTGGGAAATGCGTTCTGCGGACTCGGCAATGCGGACCATGCGCCTTTCGGCCTGCCTGATCTCGGTCAGATCGGTGACGAGTTCAATGGCACCCACCACGTTGCCTTGCTGATCCTTGATGGGGCGTGCTGAATAGGAAATGTCGAGATCACCGGCGGCGGGGTGGGCCGCGGTCTGGGATGACTCGTTCATGAGGCTCTGCATGGCTTTGGCGCATGCGCATTCGTCCGTCTGACAGTCGTCGGTCTTGAAATGGTCCCAGCACTTGGTCCCGGCGAGCGCCTTGCCGCTGGTGTGACCGGCGGCAGCTCCGGCCTTGTTGATGAACAGGATGTTGTGGTCCGCATCGATGGTCATCAAGGGGGAAGGGACATTGTCGAGATAATCGAGATAAATGTCGGCCAGTTCGTTTACATCCTCCATGATGCTGGAAAATTCCCCTTCGAACTCTTTGGTTTCGGTGCGTTTAGTAAGTCTGCCAAGGGAGATCTCGTGCGTCATGCGTGTTGTCTCCTCCTGCAAATGCGCACAGGTATCGCGAATTCGTGCAAGGGAGCGGATCACGGCACCCACCTCGTCCCGGCGATCCTTGTCGAGTTCGATTCGGAACCGGCCTGAGGCGATATCGTCTGCCCGGACGGCCAGCCGACCCATGGGACGTGATATGCTCAGGCTGATGAGCGTTGAAACCAGCAGGGCGAAGAGGATGGCTGCGCCCGTGGTTGTCAGCATGGTGGAGAGGGTGCTTTCGTGCAGCGAGTCGAATGCCTCATCGGCCGCGTGCATTTCGTTGGTGATCTCGACCAGTATGGGATCAAGTTCGTCCATGGTGGCATCACGCAGAACTCTTGCACGCTTGACCAACGGCATGAGTTCCCGAACGGTTGTGTCGGGCGACTCCAGCGCGGGGAGCAGTTCCTGCTCGAACAATTCCAGATACTCTTGGTACTTTTTCGCAAACCTGTCTGCGGTCCGCTCCCCGGAAATCTGCCGAGCTACCGTTTCGACTGTTTCGATATCCTTCTCAGCCATGGGGCGGAATTCGGCGAAGTCGGTACGTGCGGTCCGAGCGTCGCGTGTCATGACCGCGTCGCTGAATATGGAGTAGAAGTTCTCGAGCCTTGAGTCCACGGCGCTTATGGCCACCGCATCCTCAGCGCGGTGCGCTCCTTCATGTTGAAACTCACCCAGTGTCGTCAGGGAGTTGTTGGTTTGAAATCCCAGAGCAAGAAATATGGCGAGCACCAGACCGAAGCCTATGGACAGCTTCACCCCTATCTTCAAATTGGCGAAAAACATCGTGAATTCCTCGTCATGCTATGCGTTGCTGTTTGGGAACATGCAAACAAGAAGCGTACCGGAGGAATAGGGATTAGCTATTATTAATAAAGTTCAGCTATCGTGGGGTGATAGTTTTAATTTGGCTCGGACGGTGCAGCCGGTGGGGGTGTGGAATGTCCTGCTCAATCAGACCGGGTCCTGTTCTGCAAGACCGAGTCCTGTCAGGCAGGACTCGGTCTAGGTCAGCGAAAGGTCGTGCTTTTTGAGCAGGTCGTACATGCGGCTTTTGGAAAGACCGGAGATGTCTCGGGCCTTTTGAGGATCGCCTGCAGCTTCTGCGACAAGCTGTTCAAGGTATGTTTTCTCTGCGAGTAGCGCCTGCCGGGCTTTGAAATCCTTGAAGGCAGGCAGCCCGGTTGCGGAGGATTCGCCACGGAGGTGCATCGGCCTGGCGAGGGCGGCGCCGACCGCCCGTGCGCGAAGTTCCGTGGGAAGATGCTCGGGCAGCAACGCAGAGTCGTTTTGTGCCGCGGCAAGAGCGCGCTCTATGGTAAGCGCGAGCTCTCTGACATTGCCCGGCCAGTCATAGTTTTCCAGCGCCTGCATGAACTCTTCGCTTATGGTGTTGGTAAGCCCGTGGCGGGAATGGTGCTGAACAAAGTGCCTTGCCAGTGGTCGGATGTCTTCCTGTCGCCGGGCCAGCACCGGCAGGTCGATGCTGAACCCCTTGAGCCGGTATAGCAGATCTTCCCTGAACCGGCCTTCGCGCACTTCCCGGTCAAGGTCGCGGTTGGTGGCCGCGATGAGCCGGAAGTCGCTTGTAATGACATTGTCGCCGCCAACCGGACGAAAGGACTTTTCCTGCAGCACGCGAAGAAGCACCCTCTGGGCGGCGAGAGGCATCTCGCCAATTTCATCAAGGAAAAGACTGCCGCCGTCTGCCCGAGCCACCAGCCCCTGACGTGTGTTCTCCGCTCCGGTGAACGCGCCGCGGCGATGACCAAATAGCGTGCTCTCAGCAAGATTTTCAGGCAGCGAGGCGCAGTCCACAATCACGAACGATCCTTTGCACCGGGCGCTGTTTTCGTGAATGGCCCGCGCAAAGAGCTCCTTGCCCGTGCCGGTCTTGCCGGTGATGAGGGTGGAAATGTCACTCGTGGCCGCGCTGGACATGAGTTTGAGGCATTCCTGAAATTTCGGGCTGGTGCCGATGATGCCGTCGCGTTTGGTCCCTCTGGTCTGGGGGGAGAGGTGGCGCTGCCGGAAACGCAGCGCGCGCTCGACGGAATGCTTGAGTTTGGGCAGAGAGAGCGGTTTCTGCAAGTAGTCCCAGGCCCCGCTGCGGATGGCGACTTCCGCGCTTTCCGCATCGCCCATGGCCGTCACGATGATGATCACGGGATCGCCCGCTCGCTCGCGCAGTTCCTTCATGGCCTCAAGGCCATTGCCGTCGGGCAGGTTCACGTCGAGAAACAACAGGTCCGGCGATGTTTGCGCAACGGACAGAAGGCCCTGCGTCAGTGACGTGGATGACCCACCGGCATGCCCCATCTGCATGGCCAGATGCTCAAGCGTCATGCAGGTCATTTCGTCATCATCTATGATATGCAGTCTTGCCATGGTTCCCGTCACTCGTTGCAGGGAGGCGTATCCCCAAGTTTTTCAAGAAGCATATCCAACACGATTGCTGTTTCATTTCGGACCGTGGTGAGCATGGATGCCGCTGTTTCAATCTTTTCTGTCATGAGTGCTTCATGCAGTTCGACAATGGTCGCGTGGAGCCGAGTGGCCCCGATGGTGGCCGTATTCCCCTTGAAAGCGTGTGCAACGTGAGTGGCGAGGGCAAAATTGCCTTCAGCCACGGCGGTCTCGATTTCCTCAAGACGTTGCGGGGCGGTTCGTATGAATATTCTGTACAGTTCCATGAGCAGCGCGACGTCGCCGTCGAGTGCTTCGAGTACCGTTTCGGTGTCGAAGGCATCATGTGAAGTCATGCTGCCGGGCATTCCGTCTTGCACATGCGCGATGGCCTGTGCGATCTGGGCCATTGAAACGGGCTTGGCGAGGCTTTCATTCATCCCGGCTTCGCGGCAGAGCTCGCGGAATCCCGGTTCGGCGTGAGCCGTCAGGGCGATGATCGGCAGGTCCCTTGCCGCTTCACCGGCCGCGCCGGACCGGATGTGGCGCGTCGCGTCGAGGCCATTCATTATGGGCAGTTCCACATCCATGAGCACCAAGTCGAACGGTTCGCTCGAAAGCAGCTCCATGGCCTCATGTCCGTTGCCGGCAACGGTGAGATTCTGACCCATGCGGTCCAGAAACGCGCGAATGACGCGAACGTTGTCGTGGCTGTCCTCGACCAGAAGGATGCGAAGGCGGCGAATCTTGATGGGCAACCCCGGAACCGCGTCGCGTTTTACGTAAGAATCCTCAGCGTTGCGGCATTTTGGCGAGTCGCCCACAAAGGCCACTCCGTGGCTGCGACGCAGGTTATCAAGCTCGTTTTCGAGTTCCGCGATGCGCCTGCGTGCTTCAAGCAGCGCTTTCTCCAGATGACGTTCTTTTGCCATTCTTCCTCAAGTCTGTTTTAAGTCCTTAGAATATCCGTAATGTTTCAATGGTATGTCAACTTGGTTAGAATGATGGGCAGACGGTTTTCAACTGCCTGTGGAAAGTGAGGAAATCCTTGCCACGACTTGAAGGCGAAGCTAGTTTTCGCTCCTTCATGACGCTCATTTTCGCCGGAAGGCCCAATAATCGCGAGTTTTCAATGAACGAGAAAAAACTGGATGTTTTGTATTTCGACAGGAAGCTTGTTGTTGTCAACAAGCCCAGCGGGCTGCTCTCCGTACCCGGAAAAGGGCCGGAAAATCAGGATTGCGTGGTGACTCGCGTTCAGGAAATGTTTCCTGAATGTCGGAAATACCCCACGGTTCACCGGCTGGACATGGACACTTCCGGCATACTTGTGCTCGGTCTTACGGCCCGGGCGCAGCGGGAGCTTTCCCAGCAGTTTCATGACCGGGAAGTCTCGAAACGGTATGTGGCCCTGCTGGACGGAGTTCTGGAAGAGGAGGAGGGCAGGGTGGATCTGCCGTTGAGATTGGACGTGGATAACCGTCCCTATCAGGTTGTTGACTTTGAACGCGGCAAGCCCGCGACAACGCTCTGGAAGCGCATTGCCATAGAGAATGGCCGGACCCGCGTGGAGTTTGTTCCGCTTACCGGACGTACCCACCAACTCAGAATGCATGCGGCGGAACCCGGCGGACTCGGCATACCCATCGTGGGCGACAGGCTTTACGGGTCGGGAACCGGCCCCGGCCAGCTGAAACTTCACGCCACGTATCTTCGTTTCATGCATCCAAAGACGAAGGAAACAATGGAATTCGAAGTGCCGCCGTTGTTCTAGGCTGCGGCCCGCAATATCATGAAAGGACGGGGCCACCGCACTGCGGCGGCCCCGTCCTGTTTGAACCGGCGGTCAGTTGCGGACGTGGCAGTCGCCGCAGGATACCGGAATATCCGTTGACCCCGCTCGTCTGGCGGTGGAATGGCAACCTACGCAGCTTCGTTGGTCGGACCGGTCGTGGAAAGCACGGTAGAACGAGCGAGCCTCGCGTCGTCCCTGTTGGTCATGGCATCCGGAAGAGGAACAGCTTGCAGGTTGGCCGCTGCCGTCCCATTCATGGTGACAGGTGGCGCACTGGCCCGGATCCAGTCGGTCGTGCAGCGTGTGCGAGAATGGAACTGCCGGATGCCGTGCTTCCCAGCCGTCCGGGGCGGAAAGCATCATGTCCGCGGGAAGGTCGGCGGCAAAAGCCGAAGGGGCGGCCAGCACGAAGGCAATAAGGATGAGTGCCCTGTAGAAGGTGGTCATGACGGAGTCTCCTGTTGAGGTTGTCATGACAGGACAGAGGCAAGGTCCGTGCCGGGCGGCCGAACGCCGTGAAACCGGGCTTTTCCGGAGGCAAGGATTTGTAAGGTGTGCATTCCGTGCGGTCGGTGCGCAGGAAATGCGCGTTATGGATCAGGCGGTAAGGATGTTCTGAATCGCGACCATGGCCTCGTGTGGGGTGATGGAGGCGAGGCATTCAAGCCCGTTGGTGCAGCCGCGTTTGCCATGCAGCGAGCATGGACGGCATTTGAGGGGACGCTCCAGCACCATGTCATTGCGTCCGGCGGGATAAAACCCCCATGCCGGAGCGGTGGGGCCGAAGAGTGCGACCACCGGGGTGCGCACGGCGGCGGCGAGATGCATGGGGCCTGAGTCGTTGGTCACAAGGACGTCGGCCCGTTCCAGCACGGCGCAGGTCTGGCGCAGTCCGGTCGTGTTGGTGAGATCGCGCGGAGTCTCGGAAAAGAGCGGGACGTCGTTGCGGCCGATGCAGACCCAGTTGATCCCGGCCAGATCCAGTTGGCTCGCCAGCTCTTCCCAGTATTCCGCAGGCCACTGCTTGGCGGGATGTGTCGCGTAGGGGTGAAGCGCCACCAGCGGCGTTCCGTCAATATTCTTGAGTGCGCCGAGCGCGGCGTACCTGTCGCCGTCGTTCAGGTGGATTTTCGGGAGCAGCTCGATTCTTCCGGGGGGTACCTTGTCCAGCGCCATGGCATACCGCTGGGGCACGTTGGTCTGTTCCAGTGCACGGGCGAACAGTCTCATGCGGGTTGTGCCGTAAAGCCTGCGCAGTATCCCTTTCTTGGGGTATCGAAAGACCCTTCCGCGCCAGCACTGGGCGAGGACGCGGGTACGGAGCACGCCATGCAGGTCGATCAGGGGCTGGCCGTGAAAATGGCGGGAGAGTTGGTTGCACTGGGCGATCCAGGCCCGCAGGCTCATGCCTGACGGCTCCACTTCGACAACTTCCTTTACCGCAGGGTGCTCCTCCAGCACGTCGGCATTGCCGGGACGGGTGATGAAAACGAAGGACAGATTGCGCGTGCGTTTCCACCAGTCGAGCACGCCGGTGGCAAGCACCACGTCCCCGAGGTGGCCAAGCCGTACGACAACCGCCGTATCTCCCTGTTTTTCCCCGTTCTGAATCATCGGGGCAGTCTGCCGGAATCCCTCGGATTGTCAAGATCAGACGCTGTTGCAGCGGGCGCGGGCATCTGGTATTCTCGAAATCGGTTACGGCCTGCGGCCGGGTTTTTTCAAGGAAAGGAAATGCTGGAACTGATAATTGCCGTCGGGGTGGCCACTCTCGTCTCCGCCTATTGCTCCGTTGCGGAGGCAGCCCTCTATTCGCTCCCCCCGAGCGCCATAGAAAAGCTCAAAAAGGAAAAACGCAAAGGCGCCGACCTTCTGGAGCGCCTGCGCATCAACGTCGAAGAGCCGATTACGGCGATTCTGACCCTTAACACCGTGGCCCATACGGCGGGTGCCGCCGTAGCAGGCTGGGCATGGGGAAATGTCTACGGAGAGGACACTCTCTGGCTGTTCACCATTGCCTTCACGGTTTTCATACTTATTCTGTCAGAAATACTTCCAAAGACGATCGGAGTCGATTACAACGAGCGCATCGCGCCGCTTCTGGCTCGTCCGTTGAGCGGGCTCATATGGATTCTGAAGCCGGTTATCTGGTTCTGCGGAGCCATGGCGAGGCTTGTCAGGAGGCGTGACGGAACCCCCGGTCACACCGAGGATGACATCAGGGCCATAGTCAGCCTGACGCGTCGCTCCGGGACCATCAAGGCGTACGAGGAGGTTTCCATACGAAACATCCTGTCGCTGGACATGAAGACTGTGGAACAGATCATGACGCCGCGAACTGTGGTTTTTTCCCTGCCGGCGGACATGACTGTCGATGAGGCCCGCGAGTCGCAGCCTTCGTGGCCGCACAGCCGCATCCCGGTGTATGACGACAACCCTGAGGACATCGTGGGCGTCGTGTATCGGAGGCAGGTGTTCGAGGCGCTGGCCAACGACGAGAACGACAGGGTTCTGGCCGACATGATGAAGCCGGTACGCTTCGTGCTTGAAACCCTGACGCTGGACAAACTGCTGGTGCAGTTTCTTGGCAGCAGGGTGCATCTTTACGTTGTGCTGGACGAATACGGCGGCGTCGCCGGGGTTGTCACGCTTGAAGACGTGCTTGAAGAAATACTCGGCAGCGAGATCGTGGACGAGACGGATCAGGTCGTGGACATGCGGGAACTGGCCCGCGCACGCCGCGATGAACTGACTCGCCGGGACGAGCCGAAAAAGAAGAGCAAAAAACAGGACGGAAAGAAATAATGGCGAAGAAGAACTCCAAAGCCGTGTATCTCGCGGCCATCTTCCTCTTTCTGGGCGGGTTCGGTTACCTTGTGTACTCCGGGCTCACCGAGGATTCAGTGTACTTCCTTAACGTGAACGAGGCCCTCGCGGCCGACAGCTCCCAGTTGGAGCACGCGCGCCTGTTCGGCAAGGTCGCCATGGAAAACGTTGATCGCGACGGCGGCATAGGCGTCTCCTTTGACCTGTTGGACAAGCTGGAACCGGGCCGGGCCGTGCGTGTGGAATATAGCGGCTCCATCCCCGACACTTTCGAGCCGGGCGTGGAAGTCATCGTGGAAGGCGGCATGAATCACCAGAAAAACGTGTTTGAAGCACGTACGTTGGTGACCAAATGCCCCTCGAAATACAAAGAGCAGAGTGAATCAATGGACGAGAACGCCTAAGAGGCGTGAAAATATTTTCACATGCTTGCCAAAACCCCATCCGCAGTCTACAAGCGGCAAACTTTCATCCCTGAACTGCGACTCGTACTCGACAAGGAGTTTGCATGCATCTGACAGCCTACGGCGTCCTGCTCGCAGGATTGCTACTTTCACTCTTCGCCGCTGCATGGGCAGCCAGATCGGCCTGGAAAGACACAGGAGAAGGACTCCGTGCCGTGGAGTTCGGCAGCTTCGGAGCCGCCGCCTGCGTGGTCACGTCTTCGGCAATCCTGCTTGCCGCCCTCATGGCGCGGGACTATTCGTTCCTCTACGTCTATGAAAATGTGGATGAGACCCTCAACTTCATCTACACCATCACGGGATTCTGGGGCGGACGAGCCGGGTCGCTTCTTTTCTGGGAGCTGATCATCGCCGTGTGCGGCGTACTTTTCGCCTTTTCCCCGAAATACAAGGCCCTTGAAGATCGCACCAAGCTGTTCTTCTGGGTCTTTTTCATGATGTTTCAGGCATTTTTCCTGCTCCTGCTCACCTGCTGGAGCAACCCGTTCATCAAGCTCGTGCCCACGCCGCTTGACGGTCGCGGTCTCAACCCGCTGCTGCGCAACCCGGGCATGATCTTCCACCCGCCCCTTCTGTTCCTCGGCTTCGCCCTCTACACCGTCCCCGGATGCGCGGCTCTGGCTGCCTACATCGCGGGCGAACCCAAGAGCTGGGTGAAGCTGACCCGCAACTGGAACATCCTTGCGTGGGTCTTCCTCACCGCCGGTATCGTGCTCGGCGGCTGGTGGTCCTACATGGAATTGGGCTGGGGCGGCTACTGGGCATGGGACCCGGTCGAAAACGCTTCTCTGATCCCTTGGTTTGCCGGAACGGCCTTCCTGCATACCGCAGTCATCGAAGCCCGGCGCGGCGCTCTGCAACGCACCAACGTCGTGCTCATTTCGCTCACGCTGTTGCTTTGCGTGTTCAGTACCTACCTGACCCGAAGCGGGGTCATCGAGTCGCTGCACACCTTCGGCAAGAGCCCCGTGGCGATCCCGCTGGTCATCGGCATGGTCGTTCAGGCTGTATTGACGGGGCTGGTCGTCCTGCTCGGAGAAAAGCATGTGACCCGTTCCCTGAGTGATCTTGCCAGCAGGCAGGGGTTGCTCGTGGCTTGTACGTGGTTCCTGCTGGCACTCGGACTGGTCGTAACACTTGGCACCATGTGGCCCGTGATCAGCCAGATCTGGAGCGACCAGACCATGGGGCTCGGACCTGATTTCTACAACCGGGTGACCCTGCCGTTCTTCAGCCTGCTCGTGCTCATGTTCGCCGTGTGTCCCTGGCTCGGCTGGAAGGGCGGCATGCGCGACCTGAAAGGGTTCGTTGCCGTCTGCATCATCTTCGCGGTTTCCGCGGTGGCAATTTACGCCATGGGATACGACAAGCCTCTTCCGGTGTTCGCGGCGGCCTCTTCCGTGGCGGCCATCGGCAGTGTGGTGCTCCTGTTCGTGTTCTCTCCGGCCATGCGTCGCAATGCGACCTCGTGGGGGCAATACGGAATTCATCTGGGTGTAGCCATGATGGCCCTTGGAATAGCCTTCTCCGGACCGTACAAGGCCGAGGCCGAGGTGACCCTTGCGGAAGGGCAGACCATGCGCATCGAGGGATATAACATTACCTACCTCGACCACGTGCAGGACGAGACCAAGGAACTCAGCGCGCGGCTCACGGCTCGACTCAAGGTCGAGAAGGGCGGCGAGCTGGTCGATATCATGCACCCCGAAAAGCGGATCTACCGTAGTTATCCCGGACAGCAGTTCGCGGAGGTGGCGGTTGTTCCGTCCCTTGGCGAGGAGCTTTACGCCACCGTGCTCGGTCTGACCAAGCAGGGTGAGGTGAGCTTCAAGATCAGCGTCAATCCGCTCGTGAACTGGGTGTGGATCGGCGGGACCGTGATGTGCATCATGGGGCTGGCTTTATATCGCCGCGAAAAGGGGACCGTCTAGCCGATGTCCGGCGACGTGGTTCTCAGGGTGGGCAAGGCCGCCAAATTCTTTGGACGCAAGCTGGTCTTCAAAAACGTGTCGTGCGAGCTGAAACGCGGGGAGATTCTTCTCCTCGCGGGCCGCAACGGCGCGGGAAAGAGTACGCTCATGAAGATCATGGCCGGGCTGGGACGCGCAAGCGCCGGCAAGGTCGAACTGCTTGTCGAGCCGGAGAAGAGCGCCTACCTGGGACATGAAACCTTCATCTACCCGGGCATGACTGCCGCGGCCAACCTTCGCTTCTGGGCCGGAATGTACGGCGTGGATGCGAATGAGCGGGCAGTTGCCGCCGTTCTGGAGCGTGTGGGGCTTTCACGCGTTGCAGAAGAAAAGGCTGGCGGATTCTCCCGGGGCATGTCGCAGCGGCTGAATCTGGCGCGCGTGTTTCTGGTCGAGCCGGAACTCGTCTTTTTGGACGAGCCCGGCACCGGACTGGATTTTCGGTCGCTGGACATGATGCGTCGCGAGATTGATGCGTTTCGTGATCGTGGAACCGCCGTGGTCTGGATCAGCCATCATGTGCACGAGGACCGTAACATCGCCGACAAGGTGCTGGCGCTGGGCGGCCGCAAGGTCGAGTATTTCGGACCCGCCGCGGATTACGAACCGGAGGGGCCGACATGCTGAAACGCGCCATGCTCATCGCGGGCAAGGACCTGCGCCTCTCTGTGGGAGGAGGACAGGGCCCGGTTCAGGCCGTCCTGCTGGGCCTGATCCTCATATTCCTTTTCAGCCTGTCCAAACCGCTTGGCGGAGCCATCACCGCACAGGCCGCCGGAGCCATCTTCTGGCTGGCTTCGTCCTTCTGCCTCGTGCTTGTCTTCAACGACCTGTTCAGTATTGAAGAAGCCGAGGGGGCGAGGCTGGGGATTCTTTCTTCGCCGGTGCCCATTCATTCGGTCTGGATTGGAAAGGGACTGGCCGGACTGAGCCTGCTGATTCTTTCTCAGCTGGTGTTCTTCCCGGCGACCGTGGCCTTTCTCGGGCAGGACGTGAATGGTCCGGCGTGGCTGTTTTTTGCGGCGCTTGCCGGTGCTGATGTGGGGCTTTGCGTTCTGGGTGCGCTCCTTGGTGCCTTGTCGCAGGGCCAAACCGCTCGTGAATCGCTTCTTTCCGTCATAGTGTTTCCGTTGCTTCTGCCGGTGTTGCTGGCCGGCATCACGCTCTTTGCCGCGGCATTTTCCGGGCAGGGCGTGGATGAAGCCATGGACTGGATGGGACTGGTGCTTGCGTTCGATGCGCTGTTTGCCGGGGCCGGGCTTTTTCTGTTCCCGTTCGTATACGGAGCCGAGGATTAACCGTTCGGAGTTTTCATGAAGAGGACCGCTGTATTCGCATTTCTCGCCGGGGCATTTCTGCTGGCGCATCAGGCAATGATCTGGTTTTACGCACCTTATGCCCAGTCCGGCCCGGTCCAGAAGATTTTCTACATTCACCTGCCGTGTTCGTGGTGGGCGCTGGTCAGCTTTCTGACCGTGGCGCTGGCCGGGCTTGGTTATCTGCTGACACGCAAGGACGCGTTTGATCGCGTGGCGGGAGCCGCCGCAGAGATCGGCGTCCTGCTTTGCACCCTCTCGCTGGCTACCGGATCGGTCTGGGCGCGCGCTGAGTGGGGGCATTGGTGGGTATGGGATCCCAAGCTCACCACCGCACTCATCATGTGGTACGTCTACGCTGGTTATCTGGTCCTGCGCGCCTCGCCTGTGGGCGGTGAACGAAAGGCTCTCGTCTGCGCCGTGCTGGGTATCGTGGCATTTCTGGATGTACCGCTTGTTTTCTTTGCGGCAAAACTTTGGGGCAGCGCGCATCCTGACGGGCTCGCACGCGAGGGTGGCGGGATGGCACCCAAGATGTGGCACACCGTCTTCGCCGGGCTGATCGCCTTCGGATTCATGTGGCTGACTCTTCTGGGAGTCCGTATCAGACAGCTTGCCCTGCGGGCTCGCCTCGACGCGATGCTCGTATGGGATGATCAATAAGAACAAGGGAGGACCCATGTCCGCCGAAACGTATCTTTTCATTGCCAATGCCATGGTCTGGGCCGGAGTTGCGGGGTATCTCGCTTTTCTGGCGGCCCGTTCCAACGCTCTGACGCGACGCGTCCGCCAACTCGAACTGATGGGAGAAGACGATGACGCTTGATTCCGTATTCGGCCGCAAGACGGTCCTGACAGTGAGTTTCGTGGTTCTGGCCGGGGTATTTGCGGCCTCTGTGGGCTATCGTATGCTCAACCCCAAGCTGGAAAAACGCATGGAACGTCGCGGCGGAATGGCCCCGGGCATGACTGCAGGAATGCCTGCGGAGGACATGGCGGGGCTCAAGGCCACCATGAAGCTCCTTGAAGAAGAGCCCGAGAACTTCAAGGCCCTCAAGGAACTCGGAAGCGCCTTCATGATGATGCAGGCGTGGGAGCGTGCCGTTCCGTTTCTTGAACGCGCCAACAAGGTGCGTCCCGATGATCGTGAGGTGCTCATGAGTCTTGGCATCGTCCGTTTCCAGCAAAAGCGCTACCATGACGCCGCCGCCGTGTATGAAGGCCTTCTTGAGAAGCACCCGCAGGATGCGTTGGTGAACTTCAATCTGGGCATCATCTACAAGCATTTTCTGGACAAGCCCGACACGGCTGCCGACCTGTTCCGCACTGCCATCCGGAATGCAGGGGACGATAAGGATATGGTCGAGCGCGCCACCAAGGAGCTTGAGAGCATAGGACACTAGCGATTTCAATGGGGTATTTGTTGACATACGAGGGAAACTCAATAAAAATGTAAACCTTAAGCACAATGCGGCCTCCGGAGCGTTCCGGCTGGCCGCTTTCAGCAAGGATGTCGGTGGGTTCGCGGCCCGCCCATGTCTTGTTGCACCAACTGTATTCAGGAGAGGATCTGATGAGAGGACACTGGAAGCTTTTCGCGCTGGTTGTCGCGCTCGTTGCGTTGTTTGCAACGGGTTGCGGCGAAGGTAAAAAGGAAGAGGCCGCCCAGGCCAAGAAACTCGTGCTCGGCGTTGCCGGAGCGCACAGCGGCGACCTCGCGTCTTACGGCCTGCCCACCGTGAACGCCGCCAAGCTCGTGGCCAAGAAGATCAATGCGGAGGGCGGTGTCCTCGGTATGCAGGTCGAGGTCATGGCTCAGGACGATCAGTGCAAGCCCGAAATGGCCACCAACGCGGCGACCAAGCTGCTGTCCGAGGACGTGAAGATCGTGCTCGGTCACATCTGCTCCGGCGCCACCAAGGCCGCTCTGGAAATTTACAAGGACGGCAACATCGTCTGCATGTCGCCTTCCGCCACCAACCCGCCGCTGACGCAGAGCGGCAACTACCCGAACTTCTTCCGCACCATCGCATCCGATGACGCCCAGGCCAGCCTGGAAGTCGATTTTGCCAAGAAGCTCGGCCTGAAGAACATTGCCGTCATCCACGACAAGGGTGACTACGGCAAGGGCTTCGCCTCCTTCTGCCAGCAGTTCATCGAAGAAGAGGACGGCATGAGCGTCGCCCTGTTCGAAGGCGTCACTCCCGGTGCCGTGGACTACTCTGCAGTTGTCCAGAAAATCAAAAATTCCGGCGCTGACGGTGTCATTTTTGGTGGCTACCACCCCGAAGCTTCCAAGATCGTCACTTCCATGCGCAAGAAGAACATTGAAGTTCCCTTCCTGTCCGACGACGGCGTGAAGGACGAAACCTTCATCAAGGTCGCCGGCGAATACGCCGAGGGCGTTTACGCCACCGGTCCCCGCGACATTTCCGGAAATCCGCTCTACAGCGTTGCCGAATCCGCCCACAAGGAAGAGTTCGGCAGCGATCCCGGCGCATTCTACTATCAGGCCTATGCAGCCGCTCAGGCGCTGCTGAACGCCGTTGAGAAGGCCGGAGCCGTGGACTACGACAAGATCGTTGAAGCCCTGCGCACCGAGTACGTGGAAACCCCGCTCGGCAAGATCAAGTTCGACGACCGCGGCGATGCCGAAGGCGTCGGCTTTTCCATGTATCAGGTCAAGGATGGCCAGTACGTGGAAATCACCGAGTAGGGTGTTCGGCATAACGTAATCAACAGGGGGCAGGCCGAACGTCTGCCCCCTGATTGTGTAGCTTACGGATAGGAAACAGATGGAATATTTCCTTGAGATTTTCTTCGGCGGATTGACCCGGGGGAGCATCTACGCGCTTATCGCGCTCGGGTACACGATGGTCTACGGCATCATCGAGCTCATCAACTTCGCCCATGGCGAGATCTACATGATAGGCGCCTTCACCGGCCTTATTATCGCCGGGGTGCTGGGCGCGGCGGGCTTTCCCGTTCCCGCTATTCTGGTGCTGGCACTGTTGGCAGCGGTCATATATTCGGCCGCATATGGATTCACCATCGAGAAGATCGCATACAAACCGCTCCGCGGCGCCCAGCGGCTTTCTCCGCTGATATCCGCAATCGGCATGTCGATCTTCCTGCAGAACTACGTCATGCTGGCCCAGACCTCGGACTTTCTGCCGTTCCCCAGCCTGATCCCTGAATTTCACGTTCCCTGGATTGGACACATCATCAGCAGCGCGGAACTGGTTATCGTGCTGGTCACGGTGCTGGTCTGCATCGGGCTGACGATGTTCATCAAATTCACCAGACTGGGAAAGGCCATGCGCGCCACCGCGCAGAACCGCAAAATGGCCATGCTGGTGGGCATCAACGTGGACACCGTCATTTCGGCAACCTTCGTGGTTGGGTCCAGCCTTGCCGCCGTCGGCGGCGTGCTCATCGCCTCGCACATCGGGCAGATCAACTACTACATCGGCTTCATCGCGGGCATCAAGGCGTTCACCGCCGCAGTGCTTGGCGGCATCGGAAGCGTCCCGGGCGCCATGCTCGGCGCGCTCATCCTCGGGCAGACCGAGGCCTTTGCCACCGGTTACGTCTCCTCGGATTACGAGGACGTGTTCGCGTTCGCCCTCCTGGTGCTTATCCTGATTTTCCGCCCCGCCGGAATCATGGGTAAGGAGCCGGTGCAGAAAGTGTAACCAATCTGTCCCGCATTCGGGGCGCAAGCAATACAAGGAACTATCATGAGCAACACCGTAGTGGCTGAAAAGGGGACGCAGGGCGGACTCGCCTTCTTCTTCACAGCCGGTTGCGACAGCTTTGCCGAGTCGCTCAAAAAGTCCGTGCTGGCGGCTTTGTGGTTCATGTTTCTCACTTTCCCCATCATGGTTATCCGTGTGGATACCATTGAGAACACCATCGAATGGCGCTGGCTGAATCTCGCGCTGATCGGAATCGGAACGTTCGTTCTGTCCTTTCTCTGGCGCTGGATGCTGGCCCGCAAGGAACTCAACAAGGGTGCCGCGGCCAAGGAAAGCTCGCTTGAGCGGTCCCTTACGCTGGCAACCTCGATTCCGGCAGCCAAATGGACCCTGTTGGCCTGTGTCGCCGTGGTCGCGGTCGGTTTTCCGCACGTGGCCGGGATGTATCAGACGAACATCATGATCTCCTGCCTGACCTACATCGCGCTTGGGCTTGGCCTGAACATCGTCGTGGGACTGGCCGGTCTGCTGGACCTCGGCTATGTGGCCTTCTACGCCGTGGGTGCCTACGCTTACGCGCTGGCCAACATGCACTGGGGCTTTGGTTTCTGGACCATCCTCCCGATCGGCGCGCTCTTGGGCACGTTGTTCGGCATCATGCTCGGTTTCCCGGTTCTGCGTCTTCGTGGCGACTATCTGGCCATCGTGACGCTTGGATTCGGGGAAATCATCAGGCTGGTGCTTGAGAACTGGGGAGACGTTACCATGGGCCCCAGCGGAATCGCCGGGATCGACCGGCCCACGTTCTTCGGCATCGAATTCGGCGTGATGAACTCCATCAATTATATGTATTACATCATGCTCGGTCTGATTGTGCTGACCATCTTCTGCGTGAACCGACTCCAGAACTCCCGAATAGGACGTGCCTGGCTGGCTCTGCGAGAGGATGAAATAGCCTGTCAGGCCATGGGCATCGACAAGACAAAGACCAAGCTCATGGCCTTTGCCCTCGGCGCCACATGGGCGGGCATGGCCGGTGTGGTCTTTGCTGCCAAAACCACGTTCATCAACCCGGCCAGCTTCACCTTCTGGGAGTCGGCCATCATCTTGTCCGTGGTCGTCATCGGCGGCATGGGTTCCATCCGGGGCGTCATCGCCGGTGCCATCATCCTGATTCTGGTCCCCGAGTATCTCCGGGCCTTCGCCGAGTTCCGCATGTTGATTTTCGGCGCCACCATGGTTCTGGTCATGGTCTTCAGGCCGCAGGGACTCATCCGTGCCAAACGCAAGGTGTATAAATATGAAAAAGCGTCTGTAACGGGAGCGGCAAATGAGTGAAACCGTTCTCAATGTTAATGAAATATGCAAGGACTTCGGTGGGATCCGTGCTCTCGACGAGGTGAGCCTCACGGTGCACAATAAGGAGATCGCGGCGCTGATCGGTCCCAACGGGGCCGGGAAGACCACCTTCTTCAACTGCATTACCGGCATCTACACCCCCACCAGCGGGGATGTGCTGCTCAAGAGCAAAGAAGGGCAGGATCGCCGTGTGAACGGCATGAAGGCTAATCACGTCACCGAACTGGGCACGGCCCGAACCTTCCAGAACATCCGGCTCTTTCCGTCCATGACCACGTTGGAAAACGTCATGATCGGGACACACTGCCGCAGCAAGAGTGGTATTTGGGGTGCCATTTCCCGCAACCGCAAGAGCAGGAGCGAGGAAAACGAGGTCATCGAAAAAAGTTACCACCTTCTTGAGCTCGTGGGGCTGGAGCAGTACGCCAACGAGCTGGCCTGCAATCTTCCCTACGGCAAGCAGCGCAGGCTGGAGATCGCCCGCGCCATGGCCACTGACCCGTTCCTGCTGTTGCTCGACGAGCCCGCGGCGGGCATGAACCCGCAGGAAACGCTGGCCCTACAGGATCTTATCATCAAGCTGCGTGAGGAATACGACATGTCCATTCTGCTCATCGAGCACGACATGAAAATGGTCATGAGTGTTTCCGACAGCATTTTCGTTCTGGATTACGGCCGCCTCATCGCCAGCGGCAACGCCGAGGAAGTGAGCGAGAATCCCGCGGTCATCAAGGCGTATCTCGGGGAGGGCGAAGATGTCTAGAATGCTCGAACTCAAGAACGTCGATACCTATTATGGTAATATTCAGGCGCTGTACGACGTGAGCCTGCACATCGACCACACGGAAATCATCACGCTTATCGGCGCCAACGGTGCGGGGAAGTCCACTACGCTGATGACCATCTGCGGACTGCTCAAACCCCGTTCGGGCGATGTGATCTACGAAAACGAGTCCATCTCGGGCATGGCCACCAACAAGATTGTGGCCTCGGGCATTTCGCAGGTGCCGGAAGGGCGGTTGATCTTCCCGGAGTTGACCATCAAGGAAAACCTCGACATGGGGGCCTTCCTGCGCAACGACAAGGCCGGGATCGCCCGTGACGTGGAGTACTGCTACGACCTGTTCCCCATTCTTGCCGAGCGGCGGAATCAGCAGGGCGGCAACCTCTCCGGGGGGGAACAGCAGATGCTCGCCATCGCCCGCGCGCTCATGGCGCGGCCCAGATTGCTCCTGCTCGACGAGCCATCCATGGGATTGGCACCTTTGATTGTTAAGCAAATATTTGAAATAATTAAGAAGATTAACAAAGAGTCAGGAACGACCATATTTCTGGTTGAACAGAACGCCAACCTTGCGTTAAAGATCGGCCACCGAGGTTACGTGATGGAAAACGGAAAGATCGTTTTGACAGACTCATGCGACAAGCTTCTTGCCAATGAGGATGTAAAGCGCGCATACCTCGGACTGTAAACGATACGAATGGCCGGACCGTGAGGTTCGGCCTTAAAACTATCCGGGGAGTTAAAACATGAGTAAGATTTTGGACAAGGCTTTGACGTTCGACGACGTTCTGCTGCTTCCGGCCTATTCGGAAGTCCTTCCCGACACCGTCGACGTGTCCACCCGGCTGACCCCGAGCATCAGCCTGAACATTCCGCTGATCTCCGCGGCAATGGACACGGTGACCGAATCGCGCATGGCCATCGCCATGGCGCGCCACGGTGGGGCAGGCGTCATTCACAAGAACTACTCCATTCGCGAGCAGGCCCGCGAAGTGGACCGCGTCAAGAAGTCCGAGTCCGGCATGATTCACGACCCCATCACCGTGCACCCCGATGACACGTTGGGCAAGGTCATGGACATCATGGCCGAGTACCGGATCTCCGGTCTCCCCGTCGTGCGTGGCGAGCACCTGGTGGGCATCATCACCAACCGCGACATCCGCTTCGTGACCGATATGAGCACCCTTGTCTCCGAGGTCATGACCAGCCGCGATCTGGTGACCGTTCAGGAAGGCATCGGACTGGACGAAGCCAAGCGTCACCTGCACCAGAACAGGATCGAAAAGCTCCTTGTGGTGGATGACGAGAACCGGCTCAAGGGGCTCATCACCATCAAGGACATCAACAAGGTCAAGAAGTACCCCATGGCCGTCAAGGATGAGCGCGGCCGCCTGTTGGTCGGAGCCGCCGTCGGCGTCGGCAAGGACTGCGAGGCCCGGGCCGAAGCGCTGCTGCGCGCCGGTGCCGACTTCCTCGTGCTGGACTCCGCGCACGGTCACTCCAAGAACATCCTCGACGCCGCCGCCATGCTGCGCTCCAATTTCCCGGACGCCCAGATCATCGGCGGCAACGTTGCCACCTACAGTGGCGCCAAGGCCCTCTTCGACGCCGGTGTGGACACCGTCAAGGTCGGCATCGGCCCCGGCTCCATCTGCACCACCCGCGTGGTGGCAGGTGTGGGCGTGCCGCAGATCACGGCCGTCATGGAAGCCTGCCGCGCCGCAGAGGAATGCGGCGGCTGCATCATCGCGGACGGCGGCATCAAGTTCTCCGGCGACATCGTCAAGGCGCTGGCCGTGGGAGCGGACACCTGCATGATGGGTTCCCTGTTTGCCGGGACCGAGGAGTCTCCGGGCGAAACGGTTCTGTATCAGGGACGTACCTACAAGACCTACCGCGGCATGGGCTCCATCGATGCCATGAAGCAGGGCAGCTCGGACCGTTACTTCCAGGATAAGTCTAAGAAACTTGTTCCGGAAGGTATCGTTGGCCGTGTCCCGTATCGCGGAGCGGTGGGTGAATCCGTTTACCAGCTGCTTGGCGGCATCCGCTCCGGCATGGGTTATACCGGCTGCAACTCCCTGAATGAATTGAAAGAAAAGGCTCAGCTCGTACGCATCTCCCCCGCGGGACTTCGTGAGTCCCACGTGCACGACGTGAGCATTACCAAGGAATCTCCCAACTATCGGGTTGAATCTTCCTAGGGTTACAGGGTAACCTGTCGCGTCAATCACTTCGACAAGAGATGGTATATACATGTTGAATCAAGACAAAGTAATCATTCTGGACTTCGGATCCCAGTTCACTCAGCTCATCGCGCGACGCATCCGCGAGGCTGGCGTGTACTCCGAAATCCACCCCTGCAATGTGGACCCGGAAAAGATCAAGGCGCTGAATCCGCAGGCCCTGATTCTCTCCGGCGGTCCTTCCAGCGTACTTGAGGGCGGCTGCCCTGATCTGCCGCCGGAGTACCTGGAGTGGGGGCTGCCCACCCTGGGCATCTGCTACGGAATGCAGCTTCTGGCCCACAAGATGGGCGGCAAGGTAGTTGCTTCCACCGACCGTGAATACGGTCGCGCAGACTTTTATGCCATGAACGAATGTCCGCTTTTCGAAGGCATCGAGAAGAAGGACAAGCTCACGGTATGGATGTCCCACGGCGACCGCGTCGAAGCCATCCCCCCGGGATTCGAGCAGATGGGCCGCACCGAGTCCATCGACTTCGCCGCCATGGGCCATGTGGAGAAGAAGGTCTACGCCCTGCAGTTCCACCCCGAGGTTGCTCACACCGAGGAAGGCGCTCAGATCATCCAGAACTTCCTGTTCAAGGTTGCGAACCTGACCCCGTCCTGGTCCATGGCTTCCTTTGTGGAGACCTGCATCGAAGACCTTCGCAAGCAGGTGGGCGATTCCAAGGTCGTGCTCGGTCTCTCCGGCGGCATCGACTCCACTGTGGCCGCCGTGCTGCTGCACCGCGCCATCGGAAAGAATCTGCACTGCATCTTCGTTGACAACGGGCTGCTGCGGATGGGTGAGAAGCAGGAGGTCATCGGCTTCCTGGAAGAACACTTCGAGCTGAATGTCAAGTTCGTGGATGCCGCGGACGAGTTCCTCGGCAAGCTCGAAGGCGTTTCCGACCCCGAAGAAAAGCGCAAGATCATCGGCTACACCTTCATCGATGTTTTCGACCGTGAGGCCAAGGCCATCGACGGCGTCGAATACCTCGGACAGGGCACCCTGTACCCGGACGTCATCGAGTCCGAGTCCTTCAAGGGACCCTCCGCAGTGATCAAGAGCCATCACAACGTGGGCGGCCTGCCTGAAAAGATGAACCTCAAGCTGGTCGAGCCACTGCGCGAATTGTTCAAGGACGAAGTCCGCCGCGCAGCCTACGAGCTGGGTATGCCGGATCATATCATCTGGCGTCATCCGTTCCCCGGTCCGGGCCTGTCCATCCGCGTCATCGGCGAGATCACCGAAGAACGCCTTGAGATTCTGCGCCTTGCCGACCGCATCGTGCAGAACGAACTGATGGCTTCCGACTGGTACCGGAAGGTCTGGCAGGGCTTCGCCGTGCTGTTGCCGCTCAAGACCGTCGGTGTCATGGGCGACGACCGCACTTACGAGCACGTCATCGCGCTTCGCGTTGTTGACAGCCTCGACGCCATGACCGCGGACTGGAGCCGTCTGCCCAGTGAACTGCTCGCTCGCATCTCCAATCGCATCATCAATGAAGTCAAGGGCGTCAACCGCGTCGTCCTGGACATCTCCTCCAAGCCGCCGAGCACCATCGAGTGGGAATAGGAAGGACAAGGATACTGTCATGTTCGGAATAGGCGGACCGGAACTGGTCATCATACTCGTCGTGGCCCTGATCGTGATCGGCCCCCAGAAGCTGCCGCAGATGATGCGCAGCCTCGGCAAAGGGCTGGCCGAATTCAAGCGCATGGGCAACGACGTGAAGAGTACGCTGGATATGGAAGTGGACCGGGCCGAAAGCGAAGCCCGCAAGCGCGAAGTGGACGCCGAACTGGCGCGCCGCAAGGAAGCCGCCAAGCAGGCCGAGGAAGAGCCCGCTTCCGCGGAAAAAGCTTCGACCGAAAGCGAACCTGCCACCGAAACCGCCTCTGCGCCCGGCCCGGAATCTTCCGGTGAAGGTGAGAAGGAGAAGGCATGAGTTCGGAAAAGGACGATGTCACTCCCGAATCCGGCGTGACGCCTGAAGATACTGATAAAAACACCCCGGAGGCCTCGGAAGAGGCCTCCGGCGGTGCTTCCCGCTCCACCCGTGAAAACGGAAACCCCGATTCCGGCGGCAATACATCCGCCAGCGAAGGGGCGGACATCGGCGACGGCGAGACGGAGCGCCAGCCCGAAGGGGATGGTTCCGAAAAAGCCGATGACCCTGACTTCGATCCGAGTCTTGACGAGGAATCGCAGGACGACGAGGACGAAGATGAGGAGGAAGCCAGCGGGCAGATGACGCTGCTGGAACATCTTGGGGAACTACGGCAGCGCATGGTCCGCTGCGTGCTGGCCATCATCGTGGGTATGCTGGCCTGTTACGCTTTCGCGGAGCAGATGTTCGACATCCTCATGAAACCCATGAAGGAAGTCCTCAAAAAGGTTGCCGCCAAGCACATGGTGCTCCCACTGGACTTCTTTACGAACCTTGAGACCTCGCTCGCACAGGCCCTCAAGGGAACAGATTTCAAATATTTCGAGAAACTTCCGGTCTTCGTGGAGGCCCTTCAGGATTCCATGAGCACTGTGATGGTGGGTGGACACTTTCAGTACACCTATCCTGCGGAAGCGTTTTTCTCGCACATCAAGATCGCCATTGTGGCGGGCATATTCCTCATGAGTCCTTATCTGTTTGCGCAGATATGGGGATTCATCGCTCCCGGTCTCTATTCGCATGAGCGCAAATACGTGGTGCCCATGGCCATCATCTCCGCCATGTTCTTCGTGGGTGGCGGCATGTTCGGCTATTTCGTGGTCTTCCCGTTCGGGTTCGACTTCTTCGCCAGCTTCGCCAACACGGAAATCGCCTTCACGCCGAAGCTCAACGAGTATCTGAGCTTCTGTCTGAAACTACTGTTCGCCTTTGGCGTGGTTTTCGAGTTGCCATTGTTCATTTTCTTCCTTGCGCGGCTCGGAATCGTGAGTTCCCGTGGTTTGCGGAAGAAGCAGAAATACGCGGTGCTCGTTGCGTTCGTCATCTCCTCGATATTGACGCCGCCGGATCCGTTTACGCAGTGCCTCATGGCCGGACCGCTGATTATCCTGTACGAACTCGGTATTTGGGTGGCATATCTTTTCGGCAAGAACGAGAAGCGCCATCAGGAAAAGCTCGCCGAGGAAGCGGAAGCCGAGCAGGAAGAGCTGGAGGCAGCCGCGCGCATCGAAGATGCCGCGCTGACCGGGGATTCCGGGGAAAGCGGCAAGTAATATTCGCCACCCCTTTGCTTTTCCAGTGATTTTTTATACAGTCCCCGTAAAGGAGGAGCCGTGAGTACACGCGAAGCAGCCATAGCCCGCCGAACCAGAGAGACGGATATCAGTCTGAAACTCGTGGTGGACGGCTCGGGCCAAAACAGCATTTCCACCGGAGTCGGCTTTGCCGATCACATGCTGGATCTCATGTGCTTCTGGGGCGGATTCGATCTTGAACTGGAATGCAAAGGTGATCTGGAGATAGATTCGCATCACACGTTGGAAGATATCGCGCTCTGTCTTGGTCAGGCGTTGTCCGAGGCTCTGGGAGACAGGAAAGGCATCAATCGCGTAGGCTTCGCCAAGGTCCCCATGGACGAGGCGCTGGCCGAAGTGGTGATAGATCTTTCCGGAAGGCCGTATCTGGTGTTCGACGACGAGCTGCTCCCGGCAGTCATCGCGGGAGACGAGAAGGACGTCTGGCGCGAATTTTTCAAATCCTTCGCGCTGCGTGCCGGCATGAATCTGCATATCAAGCTGGAATACGGCAGAAACGGACATCATCTTCTGGAAGCCGTCTTCAAGGCGCTTGGCATGGCACTCGGTCATGCCGTCGTGCTAGGAAGAGAGGGCGTTTCCAGCACCAAGGGGAGTATTGACCGATGAGACGCATCATCAGAACACTGTTTTTCATGGCCGCTCTGGCGGCCCTCATGCTGACGGCGGCCTGTTCCGGCAAGCAGACTCCCGCAGTGGAGCGTCCGGTGGGCAAGCTCGCCGTGGCCTCCTTCACCAATCCCGTCTACACGTGGGAGCTTTTGGCCGGGTACATCCCTGTCGAGGAAGGACGGCATGTGGATGAGAAGGTTCTTCGGGATCTCGACGGCATCCTCTCTGGCGCTTTGGCCGAGCATGGTGTCACCGACTACATCCCCGCTGCCTCCACCCGCCAGTGTCAGGAAGTCGTGGTCATGGAGCAGGACTCCATGCCGCGCATGTCCGCATGGAAATACTGGAAGGGTGTCGGCAAATGCATGCAGGCCGATTATCTGCTTGTGCCGCAGGTGCTTCGCTGGGATGAGCGAGTGGGCAGCGACGCAGGAGTCGTGGAACCTGCCTCGGTGGTAATCGATCTTTTCCTCATCGACGTGAAGCAGGGTACCATGGTCCGCGCTCATTATGACGAAACGCAGGTGGCTCTGTCCGAAAATCTGCTGACCGCCAAGAAGTTCGTGGACCGCGGCGGCAAGTGGGTGACCGCAAAGCGGCTCGCCAAGGACGGCATCAGCGAAAAACTTCTGGAACTCGGTTTATGATTCTTTTTCCCGCAGTGGATATCAAGGACGGGCAGTGCGTACGCCTGTCGCAGGGCAAGGAAGACGAAGTCACCGTCTTTGGCAAGGATCCCGTGGCCATGGCACGTCACTGGCAGGAACAGGGGTGTCGCTATCTGCACGTTGTCGATCTGGACGGCGCTTTCTCGGGTCATCCCAGAAACTACGACCTCATCAAGAACATCTGTTCCGAGCTGAACATTCCCGTGCAGCTTGGCGGCGGCATCCGTGATATCGCTACTGCCGAGAAATATATCGAAGCAGGCGTGAATCGACTTATCATCGGCACTATGGCCCTTGAGGAGCCAGAGCTTTTCGCGCAACTGTGCGAGGCTCTGCCCGGTCGCATCGGTGTTTCCCTGGATGCGGTGGACGGCCACCTCAAGACCAAGGGCTGGGTTGAAGATTCCGGCCAGATGATTTTCGACGTGTTGCCGCGCATGAAGGAAAACGGCGTGGCATTCATCGTTTACACCGACATCGCCCGCGACGGAATGCAGACCGGTGTGAACCTTGAAGCGCTGGAGAAGCTCTGCGACGCGACGACCATTCCCGTTGTTGCGGCAGGTGGAGTGCATACCCTTCAGGACATCAAGGACCTGTATCCCCTTTACAAGAAGGGACTTCAGGGGGCGATCTCAGGCCGGGCCATCTACACCGGCAGCTTGAACGTCCGTGAGGCTGAAGGGTGGATTGCCCAGCAAAAGTAGTCATCTCACCATTCATGGCGACTTAGGACCGGCAGCATTGCGCTGTCGGTCTTTTTTTGTCGCGAAGAGACGAAGGGCTTTGATAGAGCTGGCCGCGTCGTATCGGGATGTCGTTTCATGTAGCCCATTACATAACCTGAAAGGACATTTGCGAATACTAAGCCCTAATGCTGCCAACCGTGTTCTTTTTTGCTATGAGTCGTCAAAAAGGAGTTAATAATGGCTATTCGATATGAAGGCGCAGTGCTTTTTGTCTCAGACATTGAGGTCTCCCGTCGATTTTACGAGCAGGTGATGGGGCAGAAAGTGGTGGGGGATCATGGGCCGCATCTCGTTTTCGAAGCAGGCTTCTTTCTCTGGCAGGCAGATCATGCCCGGTCGGTCATTCATGGTAATGAAGAGAAAAAATCGCACAGGCTCGGGCAGGACAATCTTGAACTCTATTTTGAATCCGAGGACTTGGACGGTGCCTGGGAAGCCATAAACCGGCATGGTGTCAGGCCGGTTCATGAAACGGTGGAGCACCCGTGGGGACAGCGCGCCTTTCGGATCTATGATCCTGACGGCCATGTCATTGAGGTCGGCGAACCGTTGGCGGTACAAGTCAAAAGATTGCACGGCCAGGGGCTTGGCGTGGAAGAGATAGCCAAGCGGAACACCATTCCGATTGATTTCGTGAAGCGTGTTTTGAAAGAGGAAGAGTAGTTCCAAATGAGAAAGGACCGGCCCGATGCCGGTCCTTTCCAGGGGACAGAGGTGACGTATAGAGGAGAGTCTTGTCTGTTTCTATTGCAAGTGGCCCATTTCCGCTTCAAGCCATGCCCTGATTTCCGCATTGGGTGCGTAAACACCCTTCAGGTGGCCGATTTCGTCAAGAAAGCGCTTTGCCAGTTCATCGGGCAGTTCCACTTCAGCGAGTTCACGCGCTTCTTCCGAGTTTCTTCTTACCAGAATCGCTCTGGGGTTGTCGTCCCAGGCGTAGACCACGAAATATGTGCTGTAATCCGCCTTGGAGCGGACCGGCTGATGCTCGGCGTGCCAGGAGTTGTTCCCCCACTCCAGGTACATGGTTACGGCATCTTCCGGGGTCATGTTCCAGTCGATGTCGATGTGCTTGTAATCACGAAGGCTTCCCATATTTCCTCCTTGGATCGTCGTCTTGATCTTGATAGTAATAATAACGATTGCTAAAAAAGAGTCAAGAGCAAAATGAAAACTCCTTCGGCAATCTTGCAGATTGTCCGAAGGAGTTCCTTGATCTGCGTCAAGACGATGTAATCAAACGTCTTGCGCACTCATTTTCGGGAGGTCCGGAAACCGGAGACCCGATGTGGGCCGGAAACTATTCCTTGTCCGGAGACCAGTTCGGGTCGTGGTATTTTTCCGGATTGTAGACTCGCCAGTCGCGGCCGTCTTCGTACTTCTCATCCGCACCCGGAAAAGGCACGAAGAGGCGGCTGCTCTCGTTCTGGCTACATTGGCAGGTGTGTTTCTGCTCTTTGTCTTGTCCCATGACGCAAACCCCTCAAAGTAGTGGTGTTTTTGTCCGGAACCCCGTAGGAGAACCGGGGGCGGCAGTATCGCCGCCAGCCCCCTCTGTGCTCCTTTTGCCCTTAGGTGTCAAGAACCGGTTTGGCGTAAAGTTCGCCGCCGTGGGCGTCGTTTATCACCAAGAGCGGGAAATCCTTTACCTTCAGTGCGCGAATTGCCTCAGGCCCCAGTTCCTCGAATGCAATGACCTGAGCGGCCTCGATGCTGTTGGACAAAAGCGCCCCTGCACCACCGGTTGCGCCGAAGTAGACGCCGGTATGCTCCTGCATGGCCGTCTTCACTTCGTCGTTGCGCTTGCCCTTGCCGATGGTGGCCTTCAGCCCCAGCGCATGCAGACGCGGAGCGTAGGTATCCATGCGGTAGCTCGTGGTCGGCCCTGCGGAGCCGATGGGGCGACCCGGGGGAGCCGGGCTGGGACCGACATAGTAAATAGCTGCGCCGTTAAGATCAAAGGGCAGGTCCTTGTCTTCATCCAGCAGTTCAAAGAGTTTCTTGTGGGCCGCGTCACGGGCCGTGTAGATGGTGCCGCTCAGAAAAACGACATCGCCTGCGCGCAGTTTGTCCACCGCGTCGTCGGTCAGGGGCATTTCGAGTTTGTATTCGGCCATTACAGTTCAACCTCCTCGTGCCGCTGAGAATGACATTGCACGTTGATCGCCACCGGGAGGCTGGCGATATGGCAGGGCTCCACGGCCATCTTCACGCCGAGCACGGTGGTCTTGCCGCCAAGCCCCATGGGGCCGATGCCGAGCTTGTTCAGCTCCTGCTCAAGTTCCTTTTCCATATCGGCGATCTTCGGGTCCGGATGCGTATCGTCCAGTTTGCGAAGCAGTGCGCGTTTGGCGATCTTGGCGGAATGGTCGAAGGTTCCGCCGATGCCTACGCCTATGACCGTTGGCGGGCACGGGTTCGGCCCGGCTTCGGCCACGCGGTTGACGATGAATTTCTTGATGCCTTCCCAGCCCTGCGCCGGGGCCAGCATGGTTACGCGGCTCATGTTTTCGCTGCCGCCGCCCTTGGCCATGTAGGCGATCCTGAGACTGTCCCCCGGAACAACGTCGAAATGAATGACCGCCGGAGTCGCATCGCCCGTGTTCTTGCGGGTGAACGGATCGCAGGCGGATTTCCTGAGGTAGCCGTCGCCGTAACCCTTGCGGACGCCTTCATTGATGGCCTCGCGCAGTCCGGGGCCAGTTACTTTAACGTCTTCGCCGACCTCTACGTAAAACACCGCAAGGCCGCAGTCCTGACACAACGGCAGCTTGGTGTCGTTGGAGATGTCGGCATTCTCCAGCAACTGGCGGAGCACCTCCTTGGCCGCGGGGGAGTCCTCTTCGGCCATGGCCTGTTCGAATTTGTTGCGAACGTCGGCGGGCAGCTCGGTGTTGGCCTTCATGCACATCCCGGCCACGGCTTCGATGACGTCCGATGCCTGTATCTCTCGCATGATTTCTCCTTGTTGTGAAAAAGAGCCGGGGAGCACGCTCCCCGGCTCGTCGGAACCTGTCTATTTCCTGAAAAGTGTCTTGATGGCGGTGATGCCCATCTTCCGCCGCAGAAAGCCCAGCTGGTTCTGAAGGGGAAGGTGCTTGGGGCAGACATCCTCGCAAGCCAGAAGGCCCATGCAGCCGAAGATGCCTTCGTCATTGCCGATTATCTCGTAGTAGTCGCGCTCGGTGCGCTGGTCGCGCGGGTCGATCAGGAAACGGCCTATGCGGTTCAGGGCCACGGCACCCATGAAGTCTTCGCGAAGTCGCGCGGTTCCGCATGCGGAGACGCAGCAGCCGCATTCGATGCAGCGGTCCAGCTCGTAGATGTTCTCGGCCACTTCGTTGTCCATGCGGTCCTCAAGGGCGTTTTCGTCGAAGACCTTGGTGGTGTGAATCCACGACTCAGTCTTGTGATACATCTCCCGGAACCATGTGCCGGTGTCCACCGAGAGGTCGCCCACAAGCTTGAAAACAGGCAGGGGAAGCAGGGTGATTTCGCCGGGCAGATCGCGGGTCTTGGTGTGACACGCAAGGCCGGGGCGGCCGTTGATGACCATGCCGCATGCTCCGCAAATACCGGCGCGGCAGCAGAAGTCGAACTGCAACGAGGCATCCTGCTCTTCGCGGATGCGGTTCAGGGCGATGAATAGGGTCAGGGCCTCGGTCTCTTCGAGGACGAATTCGTCCATGTGCGGCACCGAGGTTTCGTCCTGAGGGTTGTAGCGGAATATGTTGAATTTGAGCAGTCTCGACATGAATCAGCCCTCCTTGCCTTTGCTGTCGTCCGAGGAGATGACCGCCATCTTGCCGTAACCGCGGTCGCCCGGCGGAATCTCCGTCACTTGGGTGGCGGGCTCGTATTGGAGTGTCGGCAGCATGTCGTCGGGGTTCTTCCAGTAGGCCAGCGTGCGCACGAGCCAGTCGCGGTCGTTGCGGGCGGGGAAGTCCTCACGGTTGTGCGAGCCTCGCGATTCGGTGCGTTGCAGCGCGCCGTATGCCACCATGAGGGCCATTTTTACCTGACCTTCGAGCTTCAGCGCTGCCGCAAGTTCGGGGCTGGCCCCCTTGCCGTTGGTGCGAAGGCCTACTGTGCGGGCACGTTCCAGCACCTTTTGCAAGGCGTCAACACATTCCTCAAGCCCTTCCTGCGTGCGGAAGATGTTGGCACCCTTGTGAAGGGCCTGCTGCATGTCGGCGCGGACCTTGTAGACGCTTTCCGTTCCCTTGCGCCCGCTCACGAGGTCGTCGATGCGCTGCTTCTGCGCTGCATATGTTTCGTCGATGATGCGGGAGTTGAACAGAACCTCCGTGCCCTCCATGTATTCCACGATCTTGCGCCCCACGATGCCACCCGCGACCACGGTCTCGGCCAGTGAATTGCCGCCGAGGCGGTTGAAGCCGTGCATGTCCCAGCAGGCCGCCTCGCCCGCGGCGAACAGTCCCTTGAGTCCGTAGGCCGCGCCGTCCTTGTTGGTGCGTACGCCGCCCATGGAGTAGTGCTGCGTCGGCCGGACCGGGATGAGCTGATGGATGGGATCGATGCCCAGAAAGCCCGTGCAGATCTCGTAGACTTCCCTGAGCTTGCCGGTGATATGTTTCTCGCCCAGATGCCTGATGTCGAGCCAGAGGTGGTCGCCGTACGAACTCTTGACGCCGAATCCTTCGCGCATGTGGTGGGTCATCCAGCGCGAGACCACGTCGCGGGAGGCCAACTCGGCCTTTTCCGGTTCATAGGTGTGCATGAACCGTTCTTCGTTCACGTCGAGCAGAGTGCCACCGTCGCCCCGGCAGCCCTCGGTCACGAGGATATCCGTGGGAACGATGCCCGTGGGGTGAAATTGGACGGCTTCCATGTTGCCCATGGGCACGATGCCGGTATCCAGCACCGCCGTATGCGCCGAGCCGTCGCAGATCACGGCGTTGGTGGTGTTGGGATAGATTCGCCCGAACCCGCCCGACGCCACCATGGTGGCCTTGGCGATGTAGGTGATCAGTTCACCGGTGCGCAGGCTGCGGGCCACGACCCCGAAGCAGGTTTCGCCGTCGTGGATGAGGGAGATGGCCTCGGTCTTGTCGTGAACTTCCACGCCGTGCTGGGCGCAGACGTTATCCACGGTGAAGAGGACCGCGTGCCCGGTGCCGTCGGAAACGTAGCAGGTCCGCCATTTGGCGGTACCGCCGAAGGCGCGGGAAGTGATGAGGCCCGCGTTTTCTTCCTTTTCAACCTTTTCGAACTGCTGTCCGCCCTTGAAATAGGTGGACTTCCCGGGCACCACACGGTTCCACGGCACGCCCCAGTGCGCGAGTTGGCGCATCTCGATGGGAGCGCGTTCGGCAAAGAGTCGGGCCACCTCCTGATCGCAGCCCCAGTCCGAGCCTTTGACCGTGTCCTCGAAATGGACGTCGGGACAGTCCCCGTCGCCCATGCAGGAATTGCCAAGGCCCGCCTGCATCCCGCCCTGAGCGGCGGAAGAGTGCGAGCGCCGGGCCGGGACGATGCTCAGGCAGATGGTGGAGTGTCCCGCAGTGGCGGCCTCAATGGCGGCGCGCTCTCCGGCGAGTCCTGCGCCGATGACCAGTACGTCGGTGTAAATCGTCTGCATGGCGTGTCTCCGTTATTGGGGAATGTCGAGGAACATGAATCTGAGCAGGGTCACGAAGCCGATGATGATGAACGCCAGCGTGAGCAGGTTTTCACGTTTCTTGAAGATGCCCCGCCCGTTGCTCTTGATGAAACCCCATTTTACGCCGATGCGGTAGAAGCCGATGCCCACGTGCAACTCAACCAGGGGCAGCAGCACGAGGTAGAAGACGAACCAGAAGCCTTCCTGGATGCGGGCAGCGCTTTTCGCGGCGGTGATCGGCAGGTCGGTGAGGACCACCCACATGTGGATGGCGCCCATGATGAGAATGATCATGGCGGAGACGGCCTGGACGATCCACATCCAGGTGTCGCCATGGCGCATCATGCGAGCGTGGGACCAGATGGTTTTTTGGCCTTCAAGATGAAACGGCAGCTTGCGCGCTGCCAGCACGAAGTGGGCAAGAAAGAGTAGAAATACGAGTGGGCCACCGACCTGAGCCATGCCCGTGGACTCGAAAAAGTGTGCGATGGCGTTCATCCATTCCGGGCTGACCACCACGCTGGCCACCAGCACCATATGCGCCCACATGAAGAGGATGAGCCCGGCACCGGAAAGCATCTGCATCCAGTCGAGAAGCCCGTCCAGCCGCGAGGACCGCCCGGGCATCAGGCTAGATTCTACTGACATCGACTTCCTCCGAATTGAAGTTTCCAAACGCAAAACCGACCGCAGTCCAGTATCCCGGTAGTCTTGTCGGTTCGTCAGGCGTTTGTCAACGCCGCCCGGTCGGTAATGTACCGAAACACCTTGCTTTGAACCTCCCCAAAACGTACTGTATTCCGCACTTTGAACACGGGCGCTCTTCATTGATGAGACCGCCTTGCACTGAGGAGAGGAATGATTACTATAAGCCGATACGGCCGGTCCCGGACCGGCATCACGAAATCCATATCCAGCCCGGAACACAGCCGGGCTCTCACCGGAGTAAGCATATGTTCAGAATACTCGTTTTGCTGGGAGGGCTGCTGATGGCCCTGACCGGATGCGCACCGCACAATGCGGCCACGGCCGCGGATATCCCGAACCCCGTACACGAGAACCCGGACCAGACGCGCATCGTGAAGCTCAAGAACGGGCTCACCGTGCTGGTGAAACAGGATGACCGTTTTCCGCTGGTGAACGTGCGCCTGTATGTACAGGCCGGTTCTTCCTACGAAAACCCCGAAATTGCGGGCATCAGCCACCTGCTGGAACACATGGTCTTCAAGGGAACCGAAAAGCGTGGTCCCGGAGAAACCGCCATGGCCGTAGAGTCCGTCGGCGGTAACCTCAACGCTGCCACAAGTTTCGATTATACCTATTATTACGCCGAAGTGCCGGATCGCCACTGGGCGCTGGCCATGGACGTGGTACAGGATCTGGCCTTCAACGCCGAGATTGATCCGCAGGAGCTTGAAAACGAGCGCGACGTGGTACTCTCTGAACTGTCGCAGGGCGAGGACAACCCCGGCAGTCGCATTTTCAAGACACTGCAAGCGCAGATATGGAACGGAACCAGTTATCAGTGGCCCATCATCGGCTACCGCGACACGGTTTCCTCCATCACCGCCAAGGAGATTCACCAATACATCGACCGGCTGTACCAGCCGCAGTCCATGCTGCTGTGCGTAGTCGGCAACGTGAATCCCGACGAGATCGTGGCAGAGGCCGACCGGTTGTTCGGGTCCCTCAGGAACACCCGCGAGGTGGTGCCGCCCGAGCCGTTCGGCATTTCCGAAGTGGGCAACGGCCCCACAGTGACCGCCATCCCGGGCAAGTGGAACAAGGTTTACCTCGGCGCGGCGTTCCCCATCCCGAACCTGCGCTCCGCGGAAATGGCCGGGCTGGATATGCTCAGTCATCTGCTGGCCGGTGACGACACTGCGCGCCTCTATCGCAAGTTCAAATATGAAATGAACCTCGTGGACAGCATCTCCATGTCTCCGCTTTCCCTCGAACGCGGCGGGATGCTCTACGTCATGGCAACCCTCGACGAAGACAAGGTTGACGAGTTCTGGCCCGCGCTGCTGAATGAATTCGAAAGCTTTGACCCTTCCGTGTTCACTGAGCGCGAAATCGAGCGCGCACGCCTGAATATCAGTGACTCCATGTTCCTCGCCAAGGAAACCCTTGGCGGACTCGCCAGCAAGATTGGCTATTTCCAGTTCTTTGAAGGTGGCGAGCAGGCAGAAAAGAATTACCTTTTCGATCTCGAACACGTCGATCGTTCCGAAATGGGTCAGTTGTTCGACAAGTATGTGCGTCCCGACAGGCTTTCCGCCTGCGTGCTGACCCCCGAAGGGAGCGACCTGACCGCGGAAGCACTGGAAACCCAAGTAACCAAGAGGTGGGACGGCAAGGCGACCGCCGCGGCCGAGTCTGCCAAGCAGAGCGTGACCGAGGAAACCGTGATCGAGTTGCCCGGCGACTCCAAGCTGGTGCTCATCCCCGACGAAACGCTTCCCTACACCGCAATGAGTCTTTACTGGCGCGGCGGCGACTCCCTTATAGAAGAAAACGAGCAGGGCCTTCCCGCGCTCGCGGCCAAGGCGTTGACACGCGGCACTTCCAGACTCACCAATACCGAACTGGAAGACTTCATGTCCGACCGTGCCGCCAGCATGGGCGCAACCTCCGGACGGACCATCTTCGCCTTCGACGCCAAGTTTCCCACCCGTTTCACCGAAGAGCTGCTCCCGGTCATCGGCCAGACGCTCACCGAGCCCGCCTTCCGCCCCGAAGAAGTGGACCGCTCCCGAATGGACCAGATATCCGAGATCAAGCGGCGCGAGGACCGACCCATGGGCCTCATGTTCCGCCATCTGTTCCCGCTCCTCTTCAAGGGCGGCCCTTATGGATATCTGCATGACGGAACCGTGGACATCCTCACCGAACTGACCCGCAAGCAGGCCTGGAACTATTGGCATCAGCAGTCCAGGCGCCCGTTTGTCATGTCAGTCAGCGGCGACTTTGATCGCGAATCTATCGAAGCCTTCGCCAAGGGCCTTGCCGAAACGCTGGCCCCGGAACCGGATCCTACAGAATACGGCGCTCCCGTCTGGCGTGAAGAGCACGAAAAGACCCTGAATCTGCCCGACAGGAATCAGGCCCATCTGTTGCTGACCTTCCCCGTGCCCGGCAAGCTCGACGCCGAAGCCACCGCCGAACTCACTGTACTCAAGTCCGTACTCTCCGGTCAGAGCGGTCTGCTCTTCCGCGACCTGCGCGACAAGCAAGGCCTCGCCTACACCGTCACCGCGCTGCTCTGGCAGGCCGACGAAGCAGGCATCCTCGGCTTCTACATCGGCACCAGTCCTGAAAAAGTGGAGCAGTCCATGGACGGCTTCAAGAAGGTGGCAGAAGACCTCAAGAAGAACCTGCTGCCCGAAAACGAGATAGTGCGAGCCCGCAATATCATTGAAGGCGACTACTATCAGGACAAGCAGACCCTGCTCTCACGCTCACGCGAAGCCGCCGGACTCATGGTTCGAGGGCTTCCCCGTGACTACGAGGCCAAGCTCATCGAACTGGCTACCAAGGTCACGCCTGAAGATATTCGCGAAATCGCCCGCAAGTATCTTGATACCGAAGAGGCCTATCTGATGAAGGTCATGCCGTAAGACGGAAACCCTGTACGATAAGGCAAAGCGCATCGCCTCAAGGCGATGCGCTTTTTTTTGTGCGGGGCCTCCGGCGGGCAGGGGCGTTGCCCCTGCACCCCACCAAAGGGGCGGGCCCCCTTTGGAATCCCTGTTTTGTCAGCGGGGTTGCAGCTAGCTGGGGCCATGCGGTCGCATGGCCCCAGCTAGCTGCAACCCCGCTGACGGAGTAGGGTCTAAAAACGAAACCCTCGGTAATCCTTTCATACAAACTGCATGTGAAGCGGGCACCCAAGCGAACGTTTTTCTGCTGCGTCAATCGGGCGCAGCCCCGCCAAAGGTTTCTGGGAGAGGGG
>Ga0182238_1000013_pt1 | contig 97592 bp, 99 predicted proteins | sample hydfrates6_PW_90_FD_132439 | JGI IMG/M metagenome (GOLD analysis project Ga0182238, IMG submission 132439) | Subsurface microbial communities from deep shales in Texas, USA - hydraulic fracturing test 6_PW_90 | ecosystem: Environmental > Aquatic > Deep subsurface > Shale gas/oil reservoir >... | reverse complement strand
TCACCCTCGCCCCGGCGGATCGCATGCCATTTTTCTGAGGGGAAGGGGGGAGAACCTTCTTGCAAGAAGGTTCTCCCCCCTTCCCCTCAGAAAAATGGCATGCGATCCGCCGGGGCGAGGGTGAGTTCGCCCCGGCAGATCTGTATGGCTATGATGGGGTGGGTGCTATTTTTCTTTCTTGAAGATGATGAGCGGGCAGTTCTTGCAGATATCGGCTCCGGGGAAGCCGTCGCCGGGTTTGGTGATGGCGCTGCTGGCTTCGTCGATGCGGTGCTGGAGCCGATCCACTACGGCTTTGAATTTCTTGCCGGGGATGATGACGTTGATTTCGCCGCGCTCGGTTTTGCCTGCATTGTAGCTGCCGGAACAAGCGGGGAGCATGTTGAACTCCTGTTCGAGCAGGGTGAAGACGTTACCGCCGCAGGCGGAGGAATTCATGGTTATGTTCGGGCGCAGGGGGTGCGTGTCTGTGGCTGCCATGTAGTCCACGGCGAGGTGGTAGGCCTGCATGTTGTCGCAGTAGAAGTGGACGGTGTCGGGTTCGAAGAGGCCGTCGATGCTGCCGAGGGGGGCTACGACGATGGCGAGCAGTCCTTTTTCGAGCTGATGCTTGGTCTTGACGAAGCGTTCGGCCTGTTCGAGGTCGCGGGTGTATTTGGCGTGGCCTTTGATTTCGCCTTCGTCGAGGTCTTTCCAGCCGAAGCTGTAGCGGGCGTTGTTGCAGCCGAGGGTGTCCTGTTCGGCGAGTACGGTCTGACCCTTCATGCGGGCGGCGAGCTGCCATTGACAGAAGGTCATGGGCTTGACCGGAGTATGGATTTCTTCGGCGTTGTCCTTGAAATGATCAAGTTCGGCCTGATCGTAGAAGAATTTCACGGCGACCGGATAGTGGTACAGTCGCATTTCCTTCATCAGCATTTCTTGCATTTCTTTATAAGACATTTCGCGATCCTTTGTATGTGTTGTTCCTTTTCGCACAAGAAAATACGTCCCAACCGTGCGAAAACTGCATCTTTGCGGGTTCCGCGCGGAAAATGGTGCCTATCAACGGGACAAAATTGGTACAAGAAAAATCGTCCATGTTCCAGCCGAGAACAATCAGTTGAAGATATTAACAGGCTAAAGCGCGAGATTGGATGCTTTTATTGTGACAGTTTTCACAATCGGGTGCTGTCTGGTGTGAGGCGTGGGAGATATTTCCAAGTGATGCAGGGAGTTCAGGAGGATTGGGATGGTGCGAGAGCGGCGTGGATATTTGTCGGCCTGAAGGGGAGGTCACAGTATACACAGCGATTGGCTCGTGAGGTCTCGTACAAACATGGAGGTCTTATGTGATCGGTAAAGGGTGGGCTTGCATAGCGTGGCGGTGCCTGATAGTGGTCTGTTCGTCCGATAGGGGTGTCCCGCACGGGACTGAGATCATACCCTTGGAACCTGATGCAGTTGAGGCTGTCGTAGGGAAATCGGAAGGTCTTCATGCGTCGTTCGGCGCGGTCCTCCCTTGTCCTTCTCCTCACGGTATCGGCTCTGAGCAAAACAAGGAGTTCGACGTGAACACTGGCAAACTGACCTTTGCTAATCTGTTTTTTCTGTGGTTCGGCGCAGCGGTTTCCGTGGCCGAAATCTTTACCGGCGGCTATCTGGCCAATCTGGGATTTGCGGGCGGAATGACCGCAAACGTGCTCGGACATCTGGTGGGCACGGTCATCCTCGTTCTTGGCGGCATCATCGGCTACCGGGAAAAGCTTCCGTCCATCATGTCCATGCGGATTTCCTTCGGCAAGCAGGGGTCGTATCTGCTTTCAGGGATCAATATCCTTCAGCTGCTCGGCTGGACCGCGGTGATGATCCTGCTCGGCGGGGATGCGGTGAACGAGCTCTGCCGCTCACTCTGGGGCATCGACAACCAGATGCTCATGTCTGCGCTGATCGGGCTGTTCATCGGATTCTGGGTGTTCATCGGCATTCAGGGCTTCAAATGGCTGAACATGGTCGCCGTGGCATTGCTGCTTGGTCTGACGGTGGTCATGAGCTGGGTCATTTTCACTCAGCCTGCGCCTGCTCAGCCCGTGGAACCCACCGGTACCTTCGGCATGGGATTCGAGCTGGCCATCATCATGCCGCTTTCCTGGTTCCCGCTCATTGCGGATTACACCAGCATGGCAAAGAACTCCCGTGCCGCCTGGCTTGCACCGTTCCTCGGTTATTTCACCGGCTCCACGTGGATGTACAGCATCGGCCTCGGCGGGGCGATCTTCTCCGGAACGGCCGACCCCACCCAGATGATGCTGGCCGCCAAGCTCGGCATGGTGGCGCTCATGGTCATCGGTCTTTCCACGGTGACGACAACCTTCATGGATGTCTTTTCGGCCGCGGTATCCACTCTCAACGTTCTGCCCCGGCTGAATCGTCGCTGGACGTCTGTAGTATTCGCCGCATTGGGAACGGGGCTGGCCATGTTCTTTCCCATTACCCAGTATGAATGGTTTCTTTATCTGCTCGGATCGGTCTTCGCGCCGCTCATGGCGATCCTGCTGAGCGACTACTACCTGCTCAAACATGACGCGAGGTCGAATATTGCCGACGTCAGGGCCATACTTTCGCTTGCACTCGGCATCGCCTTCTATTATTGGGTGAAGCGGCACGACATGGTCGTGGGGCATACGCTGACTACTATCGGCTTCACGCTTATCGTTCACAACGCGATGCGGGTACTGACCGAAAAGCGCCGGCGTGTTGCGGCAACACGGGGATAACATACGTTTCCCCTTGCCATTCGTTCGTACTTTAAGTACTAGTCCCTGTTCCACGCAACTAGCGAGTAGGAGTTTTTCAATGAAAAAAGATATCCATCCCAAGACGTTTGAGGCCACCATCCGTTGCCACTGCGGCTACGAAAGCAAGGCTTCTTCCACCAAGGGCGAGCATATCGACGTCGAAATCTGTGCCAACTGCCACCCGTTCTACACCGGTAAGCAGCGCCTGATCGACACCGCCGGCCGCATCGACCGTTTCCGCAAGAAGTACGCAAACTTCAAGGGAACCGGAAAGACCGAACAGTAGCTGTCCCGGCTCGTTTTTTTCAATATGCCTCTGTCGATTGCGGCAGAGGCATATTGTTTTCGCCGGGCTTTGACTTTCCCCGGGGAATCCTTACCCTTCGGCAAGGTCCCCAAAGACGGTTCAGTCCGGCTGGCGGAGGACCCCTTTCCCTCCAACTCAAGCCGAGGATATGCCGTTGAGTCTCAAAAATATCTTGTTGGCGGCCGCCAACACCGTGGGCGGACAGGCCGTTATCGAGGGCGTGATGATGCGCTCCAAGAATCGGCTCGCCATAGCCGTTCGTCTCCCGAACGGTGAAATAGAAGTTCACGAGCGCCCCTGGTTCTCGCTGACCAATCATCCCCTTCTGAAAAAACCTTTCGTACGCGGTTTTCCCGTTCTTCTGGAAACGTTGGTCAACGGCATCAAGGCCCTGAACTGGTCCGCCACGCAGGCTGTGGACGAAGAAGAGGGCGAGCTGACCGGGTGGCATCTGGCCATGAGCATGATTGTGGCCATCGCCGCCGCACTCGGCCTGTTCGTGGTGCTGCCGCATTTCTTTTCCGTGGGCATGGAATGGCTGGGATACGGCGGTGACGTCGATTCCCTGAGCTTCCACGCATGGGACGGCCTTTTCAAGATGCTTATTTTCATGGGCTACATATGGGCAATCTCGTTCATCCCGGACATCAAGCGCGTTTTCCAGTACCACGGCGCCGAGCACAAGGTGATATGGTCCTATGAGGCCGGAGCCTCGCTCCTTCCGGACAGCGCGCGCATCAACAGCAGGCTGCATCCTCGTTGCGGCACGGCTTTCATGCTCTTTGTGCTCTCGGTCAGCATCGTGCTATATTCGGTGCTGGTGCCGCTGCTCATGATGATCTATGCGCCGGAAACATTTATCTTCAAGCATCTTTACATCGTCGGGGTCAAACTGCTGCTGATGATTCCCATCAGTGCCATGGCCTACGAGTTGATCAAATTCGCTTCCAAGCGCGAAAGCAGTATCGCCTGCAAGATGCTGTGCTGGCCCGGGCTGGCCCTTCAGGTGCTCACCACACGCGAACCGGACGACCAGCAGATTGAGGTTGCCATTGCGGCCCTCAAGTGCGCGGTCAATATGGAGGAATAATCGATGTTCAGAAAACTCGACGAAATTGAAGAGACTTTCATCGATCTTGAAAAGGAACTTTCCCAGCCCGAGATTTTCAACGATCAGGAGCGTTACCGTAACGCAACCAAGAGCCATGCGGATCTGGGCGAGATAGTCAGGGTCTATCGCGAATACAAGCAGCTTTCGCAGGATCTTGAGGATAACCGTGAGCTTGCCCGTGATGAGGATGCCGACATCCGCGAGATGGCCAAGCTTGAGATCGCCGAGATCGAGCCGAAGCTGCCCGAGCTGGAGGAACAGCTCAAGCTGCTTATGCTCCCCAAGGACCCGCTCGACGACAAGAACATCATTCTCGAAATCCGTGCCGGTACCGGCGGCGACGAGGCCGCTTTGTTTGCGGCCGACCTGTTCCGTATGTACTCCCGCTTCGCAGAAGAGAACGGCTGGAAGGTCGAGGTCATGAGCGAGAGCGAATCCGGAGCGGGCGGGCTTAAGGAAGTCATTGCCAACATCTCGGGCGACAAGGTTTACAGCAAGCTCAAGTACGAGTCCGGCACCCACCGGGTACAGCGCGTTCCGGCCACCGAGTCGCAGGGTCGTATCCACACTTCCGCCTGTACCGTGGCGATTCTTCCCGAAGCGGAGGAGGTCGACGTGAATATTCGTAACGAAGACCTGCGTATCGACGTGTTCCGCGCTTCCGGTCCGGGCGGACAGTCGGTCAACACCACTGACTCCGCAGTGCGCATCACCCACGTACCCACTGGGCTGGTCGTGTCCTGTCAGGATGAAAAGTCGCAGCTCAAGAACAAGGTCAAGGCCATGAAGGTCCTTCGCTCGCGTCTGCTTCAGGCCGAGCAGGAAAAGGCCCACGCCGAAGAGGCTGCGGCGCGCAAGAGTCAGGTCGGATCCGGTGACCGTTCGGAGCGTATCCGCACCTACAACTTCCCGCAGGGGCGCGTTACCGACCACCGAATCAACCTGACCCTCTACAAGCTGGATCAGGTCATGGAAGGTGACATCAATGAACTGATCGATTCACTCATTGCGCATTACCAGAGCGAGGCGCTCCAGCAGCAGGCCGAGCAGTAAACACGCGCATGACCGTGACCACGCTTCACGACATCATCGGGGAATCCGCGTCCATTCTAGAGGAGAAGGGCGTGGATTCCCCGCTTCTTTCCGCGCAGGTGCTTGCTTGTCATGCGCTTTCGCTCGATAGGGTGGGGCTTATCACCAATCGCCGACGGGAGCTGTCGGCGGACGAACTTGGGACCATCCGGGAACTCGTGCGCCGAAGGGCTACGGGTGAGCCGACCGCATACATCCTCGGCCAGCGCGAATTTTTCGGGCTCGATTTTGCCGTTTGTCCGGGGATTCTCATTCCGCGTCCTGAAACCGAGCACATCGTGGAAAAGGTTCAGGAACTCTTCGGGCCCTGCGACAGGTTTCGCTTTGCGGATCTCGGAACGGGATCCGGTATTCTGGCCGTGACGGTCGCGCACCTCTTTCAGCAAGCTGAAGGTATGGCGCTGGACCTGAGCCCTGTGGCCGTAGCTTGCGCTACCCAAAATGCCAAGCGCCATGGCGTTGACGCCAGATTGGATATCCGTCCGGGAGACATGTGTGAGCCGTTTGCCGAGCCGGGCAGTCTCGATCTCGTCCTCAGCAATCCTCCATATGTTACCGAGGCTGAATATGACCAGCTGGATCAGGAGGTTGCAGGTTTTGAGCCGCGAACTGCTCTTGTCAGTGGGCAGGATGGCCTTGACCACCTTCGTCAATTGCTGCCCCACGCCGCGGCGGCGCTTCGTGATGGCGGCCATCTTCTTGTCGAGATCGGCTGGAGGCAGGGTCAGGCAGCCCAAAAAATAACCTCCGAATACGGCCGGGATTTCGGGTCTGTAGAAATACTCAAAGACCTTTCAGGGCATGACCGTATCATTTTTGCCACTCGAACGGTTTGCAAAAAACAACACATCAGCTCTGATCTTGTTGAAAAAACACGAACAGTTGTGTTTCTGCCACATATTTCAATTGAATGTTTGCTGACACATATGCAGCAATTTTAATAAGTTAAATAATATTTCTCGTTTGGCACTTATTTTGCTTATGTGAAATTGTTCCAAATGGAGGATTCATGCTGCAAACTACTATTCGCGAAACCGTACGTTGCACCGGAGTTGGCCTACACAGCGGGAAACAGGTCGCCATGGCCCTTTGCCCCGCCGCCGAAGATACCGGTATCATTTTCGCCATCCGCAACGGTTCCGGAAACGCATTTCTGACTCCCAACCCCTCCCTGGTCGTGGAGACCGGCCTTGCCACCACCCTCGGCAACGGCACCGACTCCGTGGCCACCGTCGAGCATCTGCTCGCCGCGATCCGGGGTATGGGAATAGATAATATCAAGATCGAAGTCGAAGGCAGCGAACTGCCCATCATGGATGGCAGCGCCGCTTCCTTTGTGTACCTGCTCAAGCAGGCCGGCCTTCGTCGCCAAAGCCGTCCCAAAACCGTGCTGGCCATCAAGAAGCCGGTCAGTTTCGAGCAGGACGGCAAGTTCATCAAGGCCTCTCCCCACGACGGTTTTTTCGTGGACTACACCATCGACTTTGCACATCCGCTCATTGGACGTCAGACCATGTCCATGGAGATCACCCCCGAAGACTTCTCGGGCAAGCTCGCCAAGGCTCGCACTTTCGGCTTCCTCAAGGAAGTCGAGTATCTGCACGCCAACGGTCTCGCGCTCGGCGGCTCACTCGACAACGCGGTGGTTCTGGACGAGTACGGCGTGGTCAACAGCGAAGGGCTTCGCTTCGAAGACGAGTTCATCCGCCACAAGATGCTCGACTTTGTCGGTGACATGGCCATTCTGGGCTTGCCGCTTCAGGGACGCTTTGAGGTTTTCGCCTCCGGACACGCCCTGAACAACCAGTTCCTGCGTCATGTTGAAGCCAACGCCGAACTGTACCTTGAAAAAGTTACGCTTCAGCCGGAAAAAGCTCCTGAAAAGGAAGCCGAAAAGGGCGAAGTCTTCGGTGCGACTCCGGCCATGGCATAGATTTTCATTCGATTTTGCAGCAAAAAGGCCCGCCTTTCGGCGGGCCTTTTTTATTGCCTGGTGAATTGCGACGATTCTAGCGTCGAGCGGACTACGATTTCATGAGTTCGGCAACCAGCATGGCGCTTCCGATGAGGTCTTCCACAGCTATGTGCTCGTCCGTGGTGTGGGCGCTGGTCATGCCGATGCCGAGATTGATCACGTCAATGCCACGACCTGCGAGGATGTTGGCGTCACTGCCTCCGCCGGAGCTTTCCAGCGACGGCTTGACCCCGAGCGATTCGCAGGCGCTGATTGCTTCCTGCAGCATGGCGCTGTCTTGTGGAACATTCAGGGCGGGGTAGAGCTGATCGGTTTCCAGGGAGACTTCGCCGCCGTAGTTGTCTGCTGCGGTGCGGCAGCATTCCTTCATATGATCCACCTGAGCCTGAAGTTTTTCCGGATCATATGAACGGGTCTCAGCATGGAACGAGCAGCTTTCCGGAACAATGTTGATGGCACTGCCTCCCTGAATGGACCCGACGTTGGCGGTGGTATCCTCGTCCACGCGCAGCAGTTTCATGCGCAGGATGGCGTCCGCGGCCATATTGATGGCGCTGACGCCCTTTTCCGGCTCGAAACCGGCGTGTGCGGCGCGGCCGGTAAAGGTCGCGGTGATATCGATCTTGGCTGGAGAGCGGGTGATGATTGTCCCCACAGGTCCGGAGCAGTCCAGAATGGCGAACCGTTTGGCCGGAACCTTCTTGAGATCGAGGTTCTTGGCCCCGTGCATCCCCGATTCTTCGGCGATGCTGAAGACGACATAGATGTCCGGGTGAGATATCTCATTTTCGATCAGATGACGAATGGCCTCGATGATTGCGGCAATGCCTGCCTTGTCGTCGCCGCCGAGGATCGTGTCGCCCTTGGAGCGGATTATTCCGTCATCCATGACCGGTTCAACGCCGAGGCAGGGAGGGACGCAGTCCATGTGTGCGGAGAAGGCAATGGCTTCACCTTTGGTATTGCCCTTGAAGTGGGCGATGAGGTTGCCGCAGTTTCCGCCGCAGGCATCCCCGGCGTTGTCCATGGTGATGGACAGGCCGAGTTCTTCCAGGACGGGCCGCAGGTGCTCGGCGACGTCGTTTTCGCTGAATGAGGGGCTGTCGATTCGGACGAGTTCGAAAAAGGTGTCGATGAGCCGTTGTTCGTCAATCATGTTGTATCCATTGTTCGTGTTGCAATCGTCATGGGCGCGACGCGCCGACATGAGAGGCTGCCGAAACAGGTCTGCTTATTTGATATATCCCCATGCGTCCAGTCTTGAGTAGGCATGCTTTGCGGCATCGCCCTCACGGGTCGCCTGAAGGTAACGGTAATAGTGGTTTGCGGCCATTTCCCGGTTGCCGAGCGCTTCGTATGCGTAGCCAGAAAAGAAGATGGTGGATGGGTTGCCGGGAAGATTCTTTTCGTATGACTGGAAGTTTCGCAGAGCGGAACGGTATCTGCCTTCTTCAAGCTGAAGCATTCCGGCCAGGTGCATGGCCTGCGGTTCCTGCGGGTAGATCCGCCTCGCCTTCTCCGCATAGCGCAGTCCTTCTTCCTGTTGATTGCGTGCCATCTTGCATTTGGCCATGAGCAACAGGCCCGCGTAATCGTTCGGTGCGTAGTCGAGTGCCTTGGCGAAATGCGTCTGGGCGTCCGCGAACGCCTTTTTCTTCATGGCTCCCTCGCCGTCCTGCATCTCCTTGATGGCGGGTTCGTCCTTGCGGATGCTGGCGATGTTGTCCATGTAGCGTTCCCGCAGAAGTTTCCCTTTCTTGCCGCCATAAGTGGTGCGGGCTTCGGTGACGGCGGTCTCGTATCGCTCGGAGCTCATGGGGTGCGAGGCGAACATCTGCTGCACGAAGGAGGGATCGCTCTCGTGCAGGCCGTTGAGCATGTCCATGAGGCCGACCATCCCCTGCGGGTCATAATCGGCGTTGTCCATGTACTCCATGCCGAGGCTGTCCGCCTGCCGTTCATCGTCGCGGGAATAGCTTGCCAAAAGAAGGCCCGCGCCAACACCGCCGAGTCCGGCCGCGAGCGGAGCCAGCTCGCTGCTCTGGGTGGCGATGACGCCCACGCCGATGCTCAGCAGCCCCTGCGTGGCCATGGAAGAACTGACGCGGGAAGCGGTGTGCCGGGCATTGACGTGGCCGAGTTCATGCCCCAGAAGCGCGGCGAGTTCGGCCTCATTGTCGAGCTTGAGCAGAATGCCGCGGGTACAGGCGATGCTGCCGCCGGGAAAGGCGTAAGCGTTGACGTAGTTGGCGTTCACGCAGCGAAAGCTGTAGGGCATGTCAGGCCGATGCGTGGTTCTGGCAAGACTGTTGCCCACGCTCGAAACGTAATTGTTGACGGTGCTATCCTGAACAGGACCGTAGTCGGCGGAGAACTGGTGCGGTGACTGCTTCTTGTCCAGTGCGATTTCCTGCTCTCTGGATATGAGCATCAACTGCTGCTCGCCCGTCACCGGATTCACGGCACAGCCCGCCAGAAATCCGGCTGCTCCCCCGGCTGTGAGCTTCAGTGCCTCGCGTCGTGTGAAGAGACGCACGTCTGTTTTTTTGCGCGACATGGTTTCCTCCATGAGAATAACGATTCGGGAACGATATATCGTGCGGCAGGACTTGGCAACCGTATGAACCTGTGGCACCAATTCGAAACACTTCATGACGGAGGAAGAAGATGGGCAAAAGGCAGCAGCTTCCCTGCGACGAATGTCGTTTCAGGAGATTTTCGGAGAAAGATCCCACAAGCATTCTGGCCTTGTTCTGGGAATGGCACACGAAATGGTGTCCGGGCTGGAAAAAGTACCTGACCGATCTCAAGGAGTACGACGAAGACCCGCCCAAGATGGGGCATCGACGCGGAATATTCCCAGACGATTAACCATCCGATATACATCGGCGGCCGTTATCGGTCGCCTTTTTTTATGTCATGTGTCGGCTTCAGCCGCTGAAGTACCGTGAAAGCATGCCGCCAGGCGCACCCGTCAGGACTTCAGCGCCAAGAAATTCGGCGTGTTCCGGCAGTGCTTCGGTCTTCTGGAGAAGATGAGTCAGCGGCTTTGCGTAAGAGGCCCGGCCAACCTTGATGCGGTAACTGGTGCGTTCTCCCTTGTGCAGACAGACAAGCTGGCAATCACCAAACTCTCCGAGCGTGAATTCATGGATCACTTCGAAGAATTCTCCGACTCCGCGCTTGACGAAGGTGGCCTGCTCCCTGGCTGTGGGCAACAGCAGGGGAGTATAGGAGAGCGTCCGGTCGGCCCCGAGTGTGTTGATGCCGTCCACGGCGGTCTGGACCCGGGCATGCGCTTCGCCGATTTCCGGTGTTCGGAGCAGTTCTGCAAGCGTGAGGATGCGTTCTGCCAGCGGTTGGTCTTGAAGAGAGGCCGCATGAGGGCGGATCAGGGATTCAAAGGTCTGACGAGCCTTGGTGAACCCCATGACGCCGGTGAGGGCCGGGGCGAGGTTCCCGCCGCCACCGCCGTGCAAGGCCTGAAGATGAATCTGCGGGTTGAGGCTGATGACCTTGAATGCGAGCACAGACCCCGGTGCAGGGCCTGAAGGAATGTTCGCCAGAAGCGGGTCGCCGTCGATGTTGACCCATGCGAGGTCTTCGTCTTCCCACCTGAGGATGCGGCCACGGACCTTCTGGCCCACGCGGTGCGCGCGCTTGAAGGATTCGCTGCGCGAAGTCCGGCCACCGGAGTATCTGCCGCCGCCACGGATGCGCATCAGGCCTGCCCGATGATGAGTTCCACTTCCTCGATGCTCAGGTCGAACTTGCGGGCGAGTTGGGCGGGGCTTTTGCCCGCCTTGTAACCGGAAAGAATGATGTTGCGCATGAACTGCGGCGACTTGGCGTATTCGTCGGCGCGCTCGATGAGCATGTTGAGCTTTTTTTCGCGCTTTTCCAGCTCTTCGTTGAGCGAGGCAAGTTCAATCTGGCGTTGTTCGAAAGTGGAGACGAGTTCGTTTTCCAGCTTGGCGTTGAACTGAAGCCGATTGACGAAGTCCTCCTGTTTGGTCTGAAGGTGCTTCAGCAGCGCTTCGGACTTTTTCAGTCGCAGGAAGAACAGGACGACCACCACGAGCAGGGCGAGCTCGCTGAGCGTGAAGAATAAAAGGAGCAGTGTGGAAGTTTCCATGGCGTCCGGTGGTTTGGCTGTAACGATTGAAGGTGCAGTATCTCGAAATCGCGAGGAAAAATCAATGCGCTCAGACCTTCATGTCCACGATGTTACCTGACCACGGAGACGGGTCGGAAGCGTTGGTCTCTTCGTCGTGGTCTTTTTCCGAGCGCTTTCTGCCGCTTTGACCACCGCCGCCGTGGCTGCCGTCGCGGTCCACGGCCTGTGCCTCGTCCTTTTTGTCCACCTTGCCGACCTTGGTGTTGTCGTCTTCACGCACGTGCTTGGCGATGAGCGGGGCGAAGAGGCTGCGTTGCACCTCGGGCTTCACCTGCTCTGCGTTGGCAAGCTTCTGGACATGCGGGAGCTGGGCTATGAGAAGCGGCAGCTCGATGGGAGAGGTACTCATGCCTCACCTCACAAGGTATTGTTCAAAAAGGATGGTGTCGAAACGCCCGACTCCTATGTACTGGTTGATTACGGCCAGAAGCTCCTTTTTGAGCTTGTCGCCGTATTTCTCTTCGGTCAGGAACGTGAGATCCTTATTCTTGAGATAGTAGTAGAGCGCGTTTCTGACCGTAAACGTTTCCTGATTGAATTGCAGGGCCATTTGCTGATCCTGCGTTGTCAGGACAATGCGTATTTCGAGGAACCGGATGTTGCCGTCTTCGTCCAGTTGCTCCACAAGGAAGGGATCGAGACGCAGCAGGATATCCTCGGGTTCCTGTACTTCAGGCTCTGGAGTGGGCGTTTGCGGTTGCGGTTCGGCGGGTTCTTCCGCCTTGGTTTCGGTTTCCGGCTGTTCCGGGGGAGCGGGACTGCGCGAGAAAAGGAGCACAGCTATAATGATGAGCAGGGCGAGTATCAAAAGCCCCATGTAAAAGAGCTTGTTACGGAGAAAGGCGGGCAGTTGCCGCTTGGGTTTCTCTTCTTTCTCTTCTTCGAGGGGGGCCTCCTCGAAATCTTCAATATCTTCCTCGTCCTCGTCTTCGTCCTCCAGAAAGGGAGCGTCGTCGAGGTCAAGGTCAACCTTCTGCGAAGCCTTGCTGGCTTCGCTGTCGTCTAGCTGCGCCTTGAGTTGTTGGGACGAGCCGGAATCACCGTCTCCGTTTTCAGTAAGCTCTTCGGGCTCGTCCGGAACAACCAACAGCAGCATAGTTCGGTTCCATCAACAGAGCTAGTTCTGGAAAATCTTTTCGATCTTCTGGCTCATGGTCTCCGGAGTGAACGGCTTGACGATGTAGTTGGACACCTTGGCCTGCACGGCTTCGATGATGTTCTCCTGCTGTGCTTCTGCAGTGACCATCAGGAAGGGCAGGTCGGCATACTCTTCGCTGCCGCGAACCTTGCGGAGCAGTTCGATTCCGGACATGTTGGGCATGTTCCAGTCGGAAACGATGAAGTCGATATTGTCTTTGTTGAGAACATCCCACGCAGTGGTGCCGTCGTCGGCTTCCACTATGTTGGTGAACCCGAGCTGACGCAGGATGTTCTTGATGATCTTTCTCATGGTGGAGAAGTCGTCCACGACAAGGATGCGCATACTGGTATCAGCGGGCATTATATTCTCCTTTGTTTTCAGTCGGTTTCGAAGCGGTTTCTGAAGTGTTCCCTGAGTTTTTTCAGGGCCTGTGAGTGGAGCTGGGAGACACGGCCCTCGGTAATTTCCATTACCTCGGCGGTTTCCTTCATGTTCAACTCCTCGCCATAATACAAAGATATGACCAATTTTTCTCTCGGGGTCAATTCCTCAATGAGATTGGCAACTTTGTCAACTAATTCCTGAAAAGCCGCGGACTGATATGGTTCGTCCTCCGAATTGGCGGTGCGGCTGACCATGTGCTCGTTGAAGGCGTCGAGGCTGACGCACATCTGATTCTGCAGAGCTTCAAGTCCGTAATGCACCTCCTTTTCGCTGAGTCCGGTATGGTCCGCCAGCTGGTCGCTGGTGGCGGGCAGGCCGGTTTCGTGTTCGATCTGGCGCATGGCCTCTTCGAGCACTTTGACCTTCTGGCGCAGCCCGCGGGAAAACCAGTCCATACGGCGCAGCTCATCGAGCATGGCGCCCTTGATTCGGTTTTCGGAGTACGTGTCGAACTTGATTCCGAGTTCCGGATTGAACTTTCCGAGGGCGTCAAGCAATCCCAAGCTGCCGGCGCTGATGAGCTCGTTGAGCTCAACGCTTTGCGGCAGCTTGGCCTTCATCCTGAGAGCGAGAATGCGAATCTTGGGGGCGAAGTGCCTCACGAGGGATTCGCGCTCACCTTCGGTGAACTCATCCCACGTGCGGGCCCCGGATTCGAGATCACGCCACGGATTGCTCCTGGAAGAGGAGCTTTTTCCAGAAGAACTTGATATTGCCATCGGTATTCGGTTCGGCCTTCCATTTGCCCACCTTCTCCGCAGCCTGAACAATGGCCTGCGCGGCGGGGCTTCTCGGGTGTCCATGACAGAAGGGTACCTGTTCGAGTACCCCCTTGCGTACATTGGGATCGTGCGGCACGAAGCCTACGAGGTCCAGCGAAATGCCGTCCAGGAAATGGTCGCAGGCATTGAGCAGCTTGATGTATGTTTCCTTGGCTGCCCGCTGGTCCTTGACCATGTTCACCAAAACCCTGAAGCGTTCCACGCCGTGATGCAGCTTCAGCACCTTGATCAGCGCGTATGCGTCCGTCAGGGACGTGGGTTCCGGGGTGAGCACGAGCAGGCGTTCCTGCACGGCGAGGTTGAAATACAGCACGTTGTCGTTGATTCCGGCACCGGTGTCCACGACAAGATAATCAAGGTCCTCGTCCAGTGTGTCCATGGCGTCCAGCAGGTCGAGCTTTTGCCCGCGGCTGAGGCTGACCATGTCGCTCACTCCCGACGAGGCCGGAAGAATCCGGAAGCCGTAAGGCGTTTCCAACAGGATCTTGTCCAGGCTCGTGTTCTCATGGAACAGGTGGAACAGGTTGTATTCCGGAGCGAGTCCGAGAATCACGTCCACGTTGGCGAGCCCGAGGTCGGCGTCAAGCAGCAGGACCTTCTTGCCGCTCTTGGCGAGCGTATAGGCAAGGTTGGTGGAAATATTCGTTTTTCCCACGCCGCCCTTGCCGGAGGTGACCGAAAGGACCATGGGGAAGTTGGAATTCATCGGAAGGGCTCTCCTTTACTGATTTTCCACGCCGCCGGGAAATTGACGCTTGAATACGAGACGCCAGAGGCTGTCTCTCTTCGCCGGGGCGATGCTGTTTTTCAGCCCGCTGCCGAATGAGAACGCGGAGACCGGCTTGCCGGTTTTATGGGCCACGTTCAATATGGCACCGAATGTACAGGCTTCGTCGAGTTTCGTCCAGATAACGCTTGCAAGCTTTGAACATTCATATTTTTTGATGAACGAGTCGTACTGCGCCGGAGCGTAATACGGGTTCAGCACGAGGTGAACCGCAAGCTCATCATGCTCGGCAAGCCCCATGACGTTCATCCAGTCGTTGAGGTCGGCCTTGCCGGAAAGACCGGGCAGGTCGATGAGCATCATGTCGAAGCTGCGTGCCTCGGCCAGTACGTCCTGGCAGTCTTCGCGCGAGGTCATTTCGCGGAAGGCGAGGCCGGAAAGATCTGCGTAGTGCTTGAGCACCATGCGGCCCTTGCCGCGCCCGTTGTCTGCCGAAACGAGGCAGATGCGCGCGTCAGGGCATTTCTTCTTCTCCTTGAGCGCCAGGCGGATGAGGGCGGACGTCTTGCCTGCGCCGTGCGGGCCCACAAAGGCATGCATCCTGTGCTGCCAGTTGCCGTTGCCGAAGCCTCTTGCGTAGGCCAGCCGGTCCAGCACCGGGAGAATGGACGCATCCGGTGCATCGCGCAGGTCGCAAAAAACCTTGAGTAGCACTTCCTCGTCCACGCCTTCCCGCTCAAGATACTCGATGGCGAGGCGCTGGCGGGGAGCAAGGGCTTCGAGGCGCATCTGTGGTTTGACGAGTGCCATGATCTGGCTCTTGATTTCGCCCCATTCCTTTTGCCAGCCAACGCTCTGGCCCATGGCGGTGTCGAGAAAATCGTCACGGCTGGAGGGCATCCCCGCTGCCGGGGAGGGCGACGCAACCGGCTTAGCCGCAGGTTCGGGTTCCACGGCCGCCACCACTTCGCAGCATTTGCGGCCGTCCTCTTCGACGGTGCGGTTGGAAAGGATCACGGCGTCCTCCCCCAGTTCGGATTTGACTTGTGCGAAGGCGTCAGCAGTGCTGGCCGCCCGGAATGTCTTCATCTTCATGGCTGCTCGCTAGCTCAGGTCTACGGTTGCTACGGCTTCAAGCTGGATGTCCGCGGGGATCTCAGCCTGCGAAATGACGGGGAGCGTCGGGATGAACCGCGTCAGCAGAGTGGCCAGATGCGGCCTGATCTGCGGCGTGGTCAGCAGCACGGGCTGCCCGTCGCTGATGAACGTTCCTTCCAGAGTCGCATTGATCTTCTGTATCATGTGCTGGGCCACCTGAGGCTCCAGCGCGAGATAGCCACCCTGTTCCACGGGCCGGATCGCTTCGGTAAGCGTTTGCTCCAGATCCGGACTCATGGTCATGATGGGCAGGTTGTTGTTCTGACCAAGGTAGGGCTTCACGATGGTGCGGCCGAACTTGGAGCGTACATACTCGGTCAGCTGCTGGGGGTCCTGCGTGGCAGGTCCGTAGTCACCAAGCGTTTCCACGATGGTCAGCAGGTCGCGTATGGAGACGTTTTCGCCCACCAGCTGCTGGAGCACCTTCTGGACCACGCCGAGGGGCAGCACGCCCGGCACCAGTGTTTCGACGGCCTTGGGGGCACGCTTGGAGAGGTTGTCCAGCAGATCCTGAACTTCCTGCCTGCCGAGGAATTCGCCGAGATTGCGGCGGAAGACTTCGGTGAGGTGTGTGGCGATGACGGTAGCCGGGTCCACAACGGTGTAGCCCGCGAGCATGGCCTCTTCCTTCTGCGCTTCCGGCACCCAGACGGCGGGAAGGTTGAAGGCGGGTTCCACGGTCTCGACGCCTTCGATGCGATGCTTGGCATCGCCCGGATCCATGGCGAGGTAGTGGTCGATGAGCAGCTCCGCCGTGGCAACCGGGTTGCCCTTGATCAGCACGCGGTATTCGCCAGGCTTGAGTTGCAGGTTGTCCCGCAGGTGCAGCGAGGGGATGACCACGCCCATGTCCAGCGCGAACTGTCGGCGGATGGAACGGATGCGCGAGAGCAGGTTGCCGTTCTGGTCTTCGTCCACGAGCGGAATCAGGCCGTAACCCACTTCCAGCTCCAGTTCGTCCAGTGGCAGGAGCTCCTGCACTTCTTCCGGAGAGTCGAGAGTGGGGACATCCTCTTTGCCGCCCTCGGAACTTCCCGAACCGGTTTCCAGTCCCATGGCTTCCTGCTGGCGGCGGGAAAGCTCGGAGATGCCGAAGACGATGATCGCCATGAACAGAAATGGGATGGTGGGCATGCCGGGAACGATGCCAAACACGCAGAGGATACCGGCCACGAGGCGTAGCGCGCGGTGGTGGAAGGTGAGCTGGCCGAGGAATTCCTCGCCCATCTTGGCTTCGGCAGCGGCGCGGGAAACGATGATACCGGCCGAGGTGGAGATGATCAGGGACGGGATGGTGGAGACCAGACCGTCACCGATGGTCAGCAGGGTGTAGGTCTGGGCGGCGTCCACCCACTCCATGTCCTGCTGGAAAACGCCGATGAAGAAGCCGCCCACGATGTTGACGGCGGTAATGATGATGCCTGCGGTAACGTCACCGGAAACGAACTTTCCCGCACCGTCCATGGCGCCGTAGAAGTCGGCCTCGCGGCGGCAGTCCTCACGTTGCTTGATGGCTTCCTTTTCGTCGATGAGTCCGGCGTTGAGGTCGGCCTCGATGGCCATCTGCTTACCGGGCATGGAGTCGAGAGTGAATCGGGCAGCGACTTCCGCGATACGCGTGGTACCGGTGACGATGACGACCTTGTTCAGGATGAACAGGATCATGAAGATGACGATACCGATGACGTAGTTACCGCCGACGACGAATTCCCCGAAACTCTGAATGACCGAGCCTGCTGCCGAGGTGCCTTCGTCGCCGTGCAGGAGAATGGTTCGGGTGGTTGCCACGTTCAGCGCCAGCCGGAGCATGGTGGTGACCAGCAGCAGGGATGGGAAAATGGTGAATTCCAGCGGCGAGGTCATGAACATGGCGGTGACGAGCACGGTCAGGCCAAGGGAGATGCTCACGGTGAGCATGAAGTCGATGAACGGCGTGGGCAGGGGGACGAGCATCACGAACAGGATGATGATGACGCCGCCCGCCAGCAAAAGGTCTCCCTGTTTCGCCAGGTTCTGGTAGTTCAGGTTGAAAAAACCTGTGGATGCTTTTTCGGCCATCTTTTTGACACCCCTCGTCTATGCTCGGTTGAACTGCTTTCGTTTTGCTCGAAACGTCCGGGGATCAGCGCGGGGTGCGGAATTTGTCCAGCTGAGCCAGAATGGATGCCACCGCTTGAAAAAGATCCTCGGGAATTGTTTCGCCGATTTCAACCTGCTTATACAAGGCCTGTGCCAAGGGTTTGTTTTCCCGGATGGGAATGTCGTGTTCGCGTGCGATTTCCTTGATGTATTCGGCTATCCTGTCCACGCCCTTTGCCAATACGATGGGCGCGGGAGCCTCCATGACATTATAGCTCAAGGCCACCGCGAAGTGGGTCGGGTTGGTGACGACCACGTCGGCTTTGGGGACCTCCGCCTGAAGCCGTTGCGCCATGACCTCCATCATTTTCATGTGCTGCTGGCGCTTGATCTCGGGGTCACCTTCAGCCTGCTTACGCTCGTCCTTGACCTCGTCCTTGGTCATTTTGATGGTCTCCTCATAGTTCCAGAGGTTGTACCAGAGGTCGAGCGCCGCAATGATGATCATGGGCACGAGCGCGTATTTGAGCATCTTGAAGGCCACCCCGAGGATGTAGGTGGCGATGCCCTCGGGCGTCATGTAGAAAAGGGGAGTGATATTATCCACTTCCTGCTTCATGACGATGTACGGCGCAACGCCGACTGCCACGGCCTGCAGCAGGCTGCGCCCCAGTCTGACGAACGCCTCGGGGCTCATCATTACCTTTTTGAGACCTTGAAATATATTGAATACCTTGGAGAATTTCGGCTTGAGGGGGTCCAGCGTCCAGAGCGAGCCCACCTGAACGCGCTCCGAGATGATGGCCACCACCACCATGAGGATCATGATGGGCATCACCATCTTGCCGATGGACATTCCGCCCCACTTGAAGAGTTCGTATGCCTTGATCTCGTCGAGATCCTCAATAAAGAAAAGTTTGGTGAAGGTGTGCACATAGATTTCGGACATGCCGAGATATATGTACTCGAAAAGGGCCCGTACCACGAAGACACCGGCGACCAGCACCAGTGTCTTGGTGAGCTCCTGCCCCTTGCCAACGTTGCCTTTCTTGCGTTGCTTGTCGCGCTGTTTCGGGGTGGCTTTTTCTGTTCTGCTCGGATCCTTCATTGTATCAGCCTGCGCCCATTCGCAGAATGTTGCCGTAAAGCCCGTCCATTTTGACGATGAAGTCGGCCACGTAACGGCCGAGTATGCCGAAGACAAAGACGAGGAAGAGGAAGCCGACGGCGATCTTTACGGGCAGACCGACCACAAGAATGTGCATTTGCGGGGCCGCGCGGGAGATGATGGCCATGGCAAGGTCCACCATGAGTACCGCCGCCATGACCGGTGCGGCGATCTTGATGGCGAGGGTGAAGATGATGGATGAAAAATCAAGCACAGACTGAGCCATGTTCGGCGTCAGAACGATGCCGCCGGGCGGAATGTACTGAAAGCTGTCACCAAGTGCCTTGAGCAGATACAGGTGCCCGTTGAGCGTCAGAAAGGTGAGCATGGTGCACATGTAGAGGAAGTGCGCGGTGATGGCCTGGTTGACGCCGGTGATGGGGTCCATGACGTTGACCATGGCAAAGCCCATCTGGAAGCCGATGATGTGACCACCTGTCTGCACGGCGGCAATGAGAAAGCGAACCGCCAGACCGAGGATGAGGCCGAGCAGCACCTCGCCGATAGCCATCACGGCAAGATTCCAGGGACTTGCTGGCATCAGTGAACCGGGGAAGGAGAGTTCCGGCCATACAGCCATGGTCAGCACCAGCATGAACGCCGCCTTGACCATGGTGGGAATGGACTTGCTGTCAAAGAATGGGAGCAGGAACATGACAATGCTGATCCTCATGAATGTGAGGATCACACTGAGCATGTCGTCTGCGCTGAAGTGGAAAATGTCCATTCCGTTTCCTAAGCAAAAGTTGAACCATTCTACCTGCGGCTATGTGTACAGACTGATGCGGCGCAAGTCCATATCGCGAAAGCGTTTCCGTCGGTTAACCGCTGAATCGGGTTCGATTTCCTGTGACTGAAAGGATGGTGCCCACAGGTCCGGAAAACGAGAACCGCATTTGACGGCCAGAAAAAAGCCCCTCCGGCAACGGTGTGCAGGAGGGGCTGGACTGCGATCTGTCTAAGGCTAGTTGAGGATGTACTTCATGGGATTGACGGCGACCTGAGCTTTGTGGACCTCATAGTGGACGTGAGGGCCGGTACTGCGCCCGGTGTTGCCGACGTAGCCGATGAGTTCGCCGCGGGTCACGGTCTGGCCGTGCTTTACGGCGGTTTTCTTCATGTGAGCGTACCGGGTGGTGATGTTGCCGCCATGGTACAATTTCACCTGAATGCCGTAACCGTCGTGCCTGTTTCCGGCCAGCGTTACCTTGCCCTTTGCCGGGGCATAGATCGGTGTGCCGGAAGGGGCGGAAATGTCGAGACCGGGATGGTGCTCACGCTTGCCGGTGAAAGGCGAGGTGCGCCAGCCGAACGGCGAGGTGACCCAGCCCGTGGTCGGCCAGATGGAAGGCGTGGCTTCGAGGATGTCCTGCTTCTGGCGCAGCTTGGCAAGAATCTCCTGCTGCTTGACTTCTTCAAGGCGGGCTTCGACATTCAACTGCTTCAGGAAACGATGCATCTTCCGGGCGAGCAGTTCCTGACGGTAAAGCGGAAGGTAGCCGTTGGAAAAGGTTTCGCTTTGCGTGCCGCCCTTGGGGGAGGATGCCTGTGCGCTTTCCTGGTCCAGGTCGATCATGACGCGAAGCTTGGAATCGAAATCATTGATGCGTCGAAGGCTCTTTTGCAGGCCGCCGAGCTTTTGCGCGAGACTCAGAAGCTGGGTTTTCTGTTCGTGGATGGTCTTTTCGGCAAGATTGAGGTCTTTTTCGACCTTGATGCTTTTTGCGTAGTGCTTCCACAGGTACACGTTTCCGGCAGCCATTCCCGCGAACAGCAGGAAGAACAGCAGGAAAATTCCACCGCGGATACCCATTTTGCGGCAGGTGCCCTGTTTGTCTTTGAATATGACTATGTGATATTTTTTGAACAGCATGAAGTTGTGCGTGCCTTTTGCAGTTTTTGCTTGTCAGGCATGAAAAGCCGTTACCATCAAGTAGTCCAGCGGACCTTCAATGTCAAGGCGGATTGCCCGGAAACAGCGGCTTTTGGTGGTGTTTTGGCCTACTTCAAATCAATGCCCAAGCGGGTCACTGCATTGAAGACGTTGCTTCTGATTCTGCGGTCGCCTTTCCATTTTTCATCGAGCCAGTTCATGACCTCGTCGCGTTTTGTGGAGCCGTTCGAGGGGCATACGTTTTCCCAAACCGGAAGCTCCCATTGGCGGGCCGCCTTGATGACCGTCTTCTTGTCCAGCAGCATGGTGGGGCGGATCAGCTTGAGTTCGCCCCCGAAGAAGTCTTCGCATGCAGACATCCCTTCGGCGCGGCCGTTGTGGAAGATGTTCATGAAAAATGTGGCGACGTTGTCGTCGGCATTGTGTCCAAGTGCCAGATGCGTCAGCCCGTACTGGGCACAGAGCTCAAAGAGGCGCTTTCTGCGCAACCAGCTGCACAGAAAACACGGCGAGTTCTTCCGGTTGGCCTCGGAGTGGGCGTGCGGCCCGTAATCCGTCAGTTCCATGTGCGATGCGATTCCGTTTTCACGGCACCACTGAACCAGCGGCGCGTGGCTCTCGGGTTCGAAACCGGGATTGATGTGGAGCACCATGAGCTCAATGTCGAACGGCATGATGGCCTTACGTATGGTCAAGACCTTGAGCAGCAGCCAGCTGTCCACGCCGCCCGAGGCGGCGATGCCGACCTTTGCGCCGGGGTGGACCATGTCGAGCTTCTGCATCAGCTTGCCCGTGGCCTTCACGCACTGATTCTGCGCATAAGAAAGTTTTCCCCAGGAGCCCATTGTGTTATCTACCTCCGTAGTCGGGTTGCGGAAAGGGCGTGGTAGACGATTTGCCCTTGACTTGCAAGCATGCCGGAGCTAATGAACGAGGTTCCCGAAAGCAACGGGACTCTGGCGTTGCAGCCCCGGACCCGAGGGGCTCTTTTTTTTGCCGAAAGCCCCTACGACGAATCCAAGGAGCGACTCCTTTGAAAAGGATCGGTCTGACATTAGCCGTGCTCATTGTGGCCGCCTCGATCCTGACGGTCGCGGGGGGCTATCGTCTGTTGTCGTACATTGGTGACGACGGCGGCTTCAGTCAGTGGCTTTCCGTGGACCCTGCCAACGTCGAGGCCATGGTCGTGGACGGTCCGGAAGGAGCGTTCCGGCTGGAGCGCGGGAAGCAGGGTTGGAATGTGGTGCATGGCGGCACCCGCACCCGCGCCGATTCGGCTCGTGTGGAAACGCTGCTTGATTTTCTCAACAACACCCGGCCTTCCATGGAAGACGACTCGTTTGTCAATTCCGAGGGCCCACGCTACGGACTGGAAGAGCCTGCTGCCAAGCTGACGCTGGTTCTCGGTGACGGCGGACGGGTGCAGCTGCGTTTCGGCGGCGAAGTTCCTTCGTCCAACCGGGTATACGTCTGGATATCCGTTCGCGACGGTGATGTTTACGAAATGGACGCGCGCGGCCTCAGGCTGCTTTCCCGTCCCGCCGCGCATTTCGAGGACAGCCGCCTGCTGCCGAGGGTCGGCGTAGACGACCTTGCGACGCTTCAGCTTGTTATGCGTTACGGCGCTGGCTGGAAAATATCGCAGAAGAAAGAAAATTTCACGTTCGACCTGCCGGGATACCTGACCGGTCGGACTGCCTCCGATACGGAAGTCCGTCTTTACGTGGACTCCCTTTCCGAGATGGAAGCGGAGCGCCTGCTGCCGGATGAAACCATGCCCGACAGGCAGCCGTACCTGAGCGTCAAGGTGACGCGCACGGATGGCGGTGAGGAAAGCCTCAGCCTGTTCCGTGGAACCGGGGACGCACCATTTGTCGGGGTTTCCTCGTGGCAGCCGGTGCCGTTCGCCGTAAATCGTCTGGTGGTCTCGCAGCTCGTTCGTACCCCGTTTGACATGCAGGGACGCAGGGTGGTGGATATCGCCATAGGCGACATTCACAGCATCGCGGTCACGTTTGACGGCGTTGTTCGTGAAGCCGAACGCACCGAGAAGGGCTGGAAGGAACTCGGCGGCGGAAATGAGATCATGGGCATTGACATGTCCTTGTGGCGACTTAATAAAATGAAGTTCGAAGCCATGCCGCTCGAACGGGTTTCCGGTGCGGTGCGGGAAAGCATGACCTGCATCCTGCGCGACGAAAATGGCGAGGTCCTCGCGGCCATGTCCTTTTATCGTGACCCGAGCCTGCCAGAGGGGCAGATATGGCTGAGAAACGGCGGGGGACTGTATTATCCGGTCTCAAGCCAGATCGTGGAAGACCTTCGTGGCCTCTTCCCCGTGCTTGGAACGGACGAATCGTCCCCGGACGCATAATATCGAGGAGATGAAACATGGCTAGAATCACCGTTGAAGACTGCCTGGCCCAGGTGAGCAACCGTTTCCTGATCACCCAGATGGCCATCAAGCGCGTCAAGCAGTACCGTGAAGGGTACGACCCGCTCATCGAATCCAAGAACAAGGAAAACGTCACCGCACTGCGCGAAGTGGCGGCAGGAAAGGTTGTCCCCGAGCGTACGCTTGAGGATATCGAGCTGGATATCGAAGAAGAAATGGAAAACGAAGCGTAAGGCATGTCAAAACGTTGTTATTACGAGGTGCTCGGTCTTTCGAGGGATTGCTCCGACAGTGAAATCAAGTCCGCTTACCGCAAACTTGCTTTCCAGTACCACCCCGACCGCAATCCCGACGATCCCGAGGCTGAAGACAAGTTCAAGGAAGCCGCCGAAGCTTACGAAGTGCTGCGCGACAGCGAAAAGCGCCAGCGTTACGACCGTTTCGGCCATGAAGGCATGAACGGAAACGGCTTCCACGGCTTTGACAATACGGAAGACATCTTCGGCACCTTCAGCGACATCTTCGGCGAGTTCTTCGGCTTCAGTTCCGCGGGACGCGGCGGAGCGAACCGCCCCAGAGCAGGGTCCGACCTCAGGTACAACCTGGACATTTCCTTCCGCGAGGCGGCCAAGGGAACCGAGGTCAGCATTACCCTGCCCGTTGAAGTCGAATGCCCCGAATGTGATGGCACCGGCGCCGAAAAGGGCACCACCCCCGAAACCTGTCCGCAGTGTCAGGGCACGGGTCACATTCAGCAGTCTCAGGGCTTCTTCCGCATTTCCGTGGGCTGCCCCAACTGTCAGGGACGCGGCACCATCATTCAGAACCCCTGCCACAACTGTCATGGCCGCAGCACGGTCATCGAGGAAAAGGACCTGAGCGTCCGCATCCCCGCCGGCGTGGACAACAACTCCCGCCTGCGTCTTCGCGGCGAAGGCGAGGCCGGTGTCAATGGCGGCCCCCCGGGCGACCTGTATGTGGTCATCCACGTGGAAGAGGACGAAGTCTTCGAGCGTCAGGGTACCAGCCTGATCCTTCAGCAGGACATCTCCTTTGTTCAGGCCGCACTCGGTGATCGCATCGAAGTGCCGACTCTCGATGACCCGGTGAATCTGGACATCCCCAAGGGAACGCAGGCCGGTGAGGTCTTCCGTCTGCGAGGACTCGGCCTGCCGCATCTGGGCAGCCCCCATAAGGGTGACCTGCTGGTTCAGGTGCGCGTTCTTACTCCCACCAAGCTCAACAAGCGTCAGGAAGAGATTCTGCGCGAGTTTCAGGAGATCGAGGACAGCAAACCCATGACCAAGGCCAAGGCCTTTTTCCAGAAAGCCAAAGACCGCGTAATGGGCGAATAGCATGAGCGACCGCTTCTCCCACATGGATGCCGACGGCAATGCCCGCATGGTCGATGTCTCGGCCAAGGACGACACCAAGCGTACCGCAATTGTCCGGTGCCGGGTGCTGCTTAATTCGAACACCTTCGACCTTTTGGTGCGTGACGCGCTGCCCAAGGGTGACGTGCTCACCACTGCAAAAATCGCCGGAATCATGGCCGCCAAGCAGACCCATGCGCTCATTCCCATGTGCCACCCCCTGCCGGTGAGCTATGCAGACGTCCGCTTCGATGTGGATGAAGCCGGCCATGCGGTGGGCATCGAAGCCGAGGTGCGTACGACAGGCAAGACCGGTGTGGAGATGGAAGCGCTGGTTGCGGCTCAGATTGCCGCCGCCACCATTTACGACATGTGCAAGGCCGTACAGAAGGATATCGAGATTACCGACTGTCGGCTGATATACAAGTCCGGGGGGAAGTCCGGAGAGTTCCGTAACGACTGATCCCCTACAAGGCTGTCAAAAGCGTATGAAAAAGCCGCCCGCTCATATGAGCGGGCGGCTTTTTCATTGTCTTTTGGATGATACTCCGGCGCCCCGTCGGACCGCTTATGCGTGTCAGGAGCCCCGGTTGTAGCCGATGCTCACTTCGCCATCCTGAACAATGGTAGGAATGCGTTTGACTCCGCCGTTGAGGGAGAGCATCTCGTCCAGCTTTTCGGGATTGAGCTGGATATCGTGAAAGACCGCCTCGCGATGCGCGCTCAACGCCTTGTGTGTATGCGGGCAGGTGCGCTTGCCGTAAATGATGATGTCCTGATTCATATGGAAAGCTTACTCCTGTGCCGGTCAATCCGTCCAGTATAACCTTTCCGGTTGGTTCCATGACGATTGGCAAACACAATTGGAAATATGAAAAAAGGCGGCTCCGTGGAGCCGCCTTTCGTCTTTCAGTGGATAGTGGACTTAGCGCCGGGGACCGCGACGATCACCGCCGCGTCCGCCGCCACCGCCGCCGCGACGGTCGTTCTTGCGTCCGCCGCCACCGCCGCCGGGGCGCTTGAAGTCTTCAAGGTTGACTTCCTGACCGGCTTCTTCCATCAGCCATGCCTTGCGGGACAGGCGAATGCGTCCGCCGGGCTCCAGATCCACGCACTTGACCCAGACTTCCTGGCCGAGCTGGAGCAGGTCTTCGACCTTTTCCACGCGCTCGAAGTCCATCTGGGAGATGTGCAGGAGACCTTCGCAACCGGGGAGAACCTCGATGAGTGCGCCGATCTCAAGGATCTTGCGCACAATGCCGAGGTAGTTCTTTCCGATCTCGGGCTTCTGGTCGTAGTACTGCACGCGTGCCTTGGCTTCTTCCATGGAAGCCATGTCCGGGGCAAAGATCATGACCTTGCCGGAGTCATCGATGTCCACGTCGGCGCCGGTTTCGGAGGTGATGGCCTTGATGTTCTTGCCGCCGGGGCCGATGACCGAACGGATCTTGTCCGGGTCAACGAAGACTTCGCACATCTGGGGAGCCAGTTCGGACAGCTTTTCGCGCGGTGCGGCCAGCGTTTCTTCCATGTGGCCCAGGATGTGCTCGCGAGCTTCCTTGGCCTGGTTCAGCGCGCGGCGCAGAACGTCGGAGGGGATGCCGCTGATCTTGATGTCCATCTGGATGGCGGTGACGCCTTCGCGCGTACCGGCCACCTTGAAGTCCATGTCGCCCAGTGCGTCTTCGTCACCGAGGATGTCGGTGAGGATATAGTAGTCTTCGCCTTCCTTGCAAAGGCCCATGGCGATGCCCGCAACCGGTGCGGAGATGGGCACGCCTGCGTCCATCAGCGCCATGGTGGCGCCGCAGACGGAAGCCATGGAGGAAGAGCCGTTGGATTCCATGATCTCGGAGACAACGCGCAGCGTATACGGGAAGTCTTCCTGAGAAGGCAGAACCGGAGTGAGAGCGCGTTCGGCAAGGGCGCCGTGGCCGATCTCGCGGCGGCTCGGTCCACGCAGCATACGGGCTTCACCCACGCAGTAGGGGGGGAAGTTGTAGTGCAGCATGAAGCGCTTGGTGTGATCGCCAATGAGCGTTTCCATGCGCTGTTCGTCACGGGTGGAACCCAGCGTGGCGACTGCCAGAGCGCTGGTCTCGCCGCGGCGGAACAGGGAGGAACCGTGTGTCATGGGCAGCAGGCCCACGTCGATGGACAGGTCGCGAACCGTGGTGGTGTCGCGGCCGTCGATGCGCTCGCCCTTTTCGACGATGCGCTTGCGCACGATCTTCTTTTCCATGTCGCCGAGGACGTCGCCAACCTGCTTGAGCTTGGCTTCGTCTTCCGGGAACTTTTCGGTAACGAGTTCCACGGCCTTCTTCTTGACGGCGCTTTTGGCTTCCTTGCGCGGCATTTTTTCAGCCACGGAAAGAGCCTCGGTCAGCTCATCGGTGAGGGCGTCGTTAAGAAGCGTCTCCACTTCGGCGTCGCGCTCGGGAGCCGTGACCTGAATTTTTTTCTTGCCAGCCTTTTCCGCCAGCTCTTCCTGCATGTCGATCAGGGGCTGAATCTCGCGGTGACCGGTTTCGATGGCGTCGGCAAGGGTGTCTTCGCTCAGGAAGTCACCGCCGCCCTCAACCATGACCACGGCGTCGCGGGAGCCGGCCAGCAGCAGGTTCAGGGAGCTTTCCTCGTCGCACCCCTTGTAGGTCGGGAAGAGTTCGAACTTGCCGTTCACCAGTGCCACGCGGGTACCGGCGATGGGGCCTTCGAAGGGCATTTCGGAAAGGGTCAGTGCGGCGGAGGCGCCGGTGAGGGCCAGGACGTCGGGGTTGACGTGCTGGTCCGCGGAAAGAACCGTGGCAATGACCTGCACCTCGTCCTTGAAGCCCTTGGCGAAGAGCGGACGGATGGGGCGGTCGATGAGGCGTGAGATGAGGGTCTCGCGCTCGGACGGGCGGCCCACTTCACGACGGAAGTAGTTGCCCGGAACTTTACCTGCCGCGTACAGCATTTCCTGGTAGTTGCAGGTCAGCGGGAAGAATCCGCGATCGTATTCCAGGGGCTGATTGGTGGCGGTGACGAGCACCACGGTTCCGCCGGATTGAATCCAGACGGCGCCGCCGGCCTGGTTCGCCATACGGCCGGTTTCCATGGTGATCTCGATATCGCCGACCTTGCGGGTCAGACTAATCTTGTCAAACGGTTTGAGCATGTACTCTCCAATGATTTGGTGTTTCTTCATGCCCCGCGGTGGCCCACCGGATGGTTAGCCGGCTTGGGAAGGGGCGTGTGGATGGTCTCCACCCGCGCCTTCCCGAGCCAACTAAGCTACTTCCGGAGTGTCCGGCGAAATTTTCGCCGTACCGCGAGGCTGCCTGTCTAATCCCGGAGGAAAACGACAAAGGGGGAAGCCTTGCGGCTCCCCCCGGCGTCGCGTTGTCGGCTACTTGCGCAGACCCAGACGGGCGATCAGGCTACGATAGCGCTCAATGTCCTTCTTCATGAGGTAGTTGAGCAGCTTCCGGCGCTGTCCGACCAGCTTCAGCAGGCCGGTGCGGGAATGGTAGTCCTTCTTGTGGGTCTTGAAGTGATCGGTCAGGTACTTGATGCGCTCGGTAAGCAGCGCGACCTGCACTTCGGGAGACCCGGTGTCGCCTTCGTGAGTCTTGTACTCGTCAATAACGGCCTGTTTGGCCTGTGCGTCCATGACCACAGCGATATCCTCCGTTTTAGTGGGTGTTATACGATTCTTCCCGCGCGAAATGGCGTGTGCGTGCTACCAGAGCCCGCGCAGAATGCCCCAAAGGAGCTTTCCGTTGCTTTCAGCGGCTTCCACGAGTGCGAGTGCGTCGCCTTCGGGAGTGAGAAACAGGGCGCGGTCGCCTTCCTTTCCGGACAGATCGCCGTCAGCGTTGACGGGGAGTCTTGTACCGTTTTTTACCAACCCGGCCAGCGCCTCGGAGAGGCGGTAGGAGGGCCAGTGGGGAAGGGCGTCGGCCATTGGAATGACGCGCTCGGTGAACTGTTCCAGTTCGTCTTCGAGCACTTCATCAAGGTCGTGCGCCTGTTCCAACCCGAAGGGACCGCTCGATTCGCGCAGAAGCCGTGTCAGCGTCGCGCCGCATTCAAGCCGCGTCCCCAAGCTGTGGACCAGGGAGCGTATGTAGGTGCCAGCAGAGCACCTCACCCTGAAGTCCGCATCGGGAAGAGTTACCTCTAAAGGTTGTGATTCAATGATCGTGATGGCCTTTCGTTTCACGGGCACTTCTTCACCCGCTCTGGCCAATTCATACAAGGGCTTTCCCTTGTGTTTGGCTGCCGAATAGGCCGGAACTTCCTGCTCTGTCAACTGATTCCAGTAATAAATTTCGTCACGAACCACCTGTGGATCTTCCGGAACGGGGCTTTCGGTCAGCACCTCGCCCTGAATGTCGTAGGTATCCGTAGTGATTCCGAGGCGTAACGTGCCGGAATACGTCTTGTCCTCGCCGGTAAGGTACGTAGCGGTCTTCGTGGCCTTGCCGAGCATCACGGGGAGCACGCCTTCGGCGAGGGGGTCCAGCGTACCGGCGTGGCCTATCTTGAACTGGCGGAACCTGCGTTTGATGGCGTTGAGGCAGTCCGTGGAGGTCGGGCCGGACGGCTTGCGCAGGATGAGCACGCCGTCAAGCTGTTCCTTGCTGCGTTTCGGCTTTCTGCCCATGGCTACAGTCCTACCATATCAATGATGGATTTGACGAGAGTCGCACGGGCTTCCTCAAGCGTACCGGATGCCATGCCGCCCGCGGCGTTCTTGTGACCGCCGCCGCCGAAGCTGGCAGCGACTTCCTGAACATTGTCATCGCCGTAGGCCCGTAGGCTGAACTTCCACTGCTCGTCACCTTCCTCACGGAGCAGGGCGGCAACGCGAACACTTTTCAGTTTGCGTACGAAATTGATGATTTCCTCGGTATCCGAGGGAGCGGTGCCGGTTTTTTCGAACATCTCGCGAGTCACGGGCGCCACTGCGACCTGTCCGTTTTCGAACAGTTCCACTCTGCCGACCACTTCATTGAACAACCGCAGACGGTTTTCCGTCCATTGCTTGTTGATGTGCATGTTCACGGTCTGAAGATCCAGCCCGTTGCGCAACATCTTGGCAGCAAGCTCAAGTGACTCAGGGGTCGTGTTGCCGTAGGAGAAAAAGCCGGTGTCGGTGGATACGGCGAGATAAACGGCCTCGGCCAGCGAGCCGGACAATTCTACGTCAAGCTCTTCGGCCAGATCGGCGATCATGGTGCCGACGGCGGGGTGCCTTTTATCGACCCAGTTCAGTTCGCCGAATTCGGGATTGCCAAGGTGGTGGTCGATATTGATGACTCTGGTTTCGTCGAGACGTGCGCGGAGGTTGTCGCCCATGCGCTCGGCGTTGCCGCAGTCGAGGATGATCGTCCACTCGGGCATCTTTTCGGACAGCTCGGAAGTGATGGGTGAGGGAGCCTGCACCCAGTCGTAACGGCAGTTCATGCCGGAATGGTTGTACAGGGAGACTTCCTTGCCCAAGGCAGTGAGCACGTGGCCGAGCGCAGCGGTGGAGCCGATGGCGTCGCCGTCCGGGTTGTAGTGGGCGGCAACCAGAAAGGAGGTTCCGCTGCGGATGGCATCAGCTATCGTCTTCATCGGGCTTGGCATAGACCATGTCCTCAAGAAAGGTGTCGTGGGTGAAGCGGAGCTCGGGAACGAACTGGATGCGCATCTTTTTGCCGAGCTGCGAGCGCAGGTAGCCGGAAGCCTTTTCCAGCCCCTGCCTAGCTGCCTTGATCTTTTCTTCGTCGCCACTGGTGGTGAAAAGCACTTCGGCGATACGCAGGTTGGCGTTCATGCGCACACCGGAGAGGGTCACGCGTTCCAGCCGGGGATCGCTCACTTCTTCCATGAGAATGGAGGAGAGCTCTCGCAGGATCTGGTCTCCCATGCGGCTGGCCCTTCTGGAATCGGAAATTTTCATGATATCAATCCGTGTTGCTGAATACTTCTGTTTCGACGCTCACCAGCTCGGCGGGAACCGTATCTTCCAACATGCCGAGCACCTTTGCCAGTCTGGATTCGACCTTGTTCGTGAGGTTGGCCACCGTCACGACGGCAAGGACGATTCGTTCGTGAGAGTCCTGTGCGTCCACCTCGCTGATGGACACATTGAACTTGTTCCGGGCCCTCGTCTTGAGGCTGCTGACGATCTTTCGCTTGCCCTTGAGGGAATTGTTTCCTTCAAGCCGGAACTCCAGACTGAGTACGCCGATTATCATATATAAGTACCAAAACACGGGCGGTCCAGTCTTGCCGGACCGCCCGTGATGATGTTTTCGGACCTTCGGCTAGTCGATGGTACGGGCCACTTCCCGTTCCTCGAAGGCTTCGATGGCGTCGCCGACCTTGATGTCGTTGAAGCCCTTGATGCCCATGCCGCACTCGTACCCCTTGGCCACTTCCTTGACGTCGTCCTTGAAGCGCTTGAGGGAGGAGAGCTCGCCGGTATGGACCACCACGCCGCCGCGAAGCAGGCGGATCTGAGCGTGTCTGGTGACCTTGCCGTCGGTGATGTAACAACCGGCAACGGTACCGACCTTGGGAACGCTGAAGGTGTCGCGCACTTCGGCCTGTCCGAGGTAGACTTCCTCGATATCCGGAGCGAGCATGCCGCTCATGGCATCCTTCACCTCGTTCACGAGCTTGTAGATGATGTCGTAGAAGCGGACTTCCACGTTTTCCTGCTCGGCGATCTCCTTGACCTTCAGGTTCGGGCGGACGTTGAAGCCGATGATGATGGCTTCGGACGCGCTGGCCAGAAGGATGTCGGACTCGGTGATGGCACCTGCGCCGCCGTGGACCACCTGCACCTTGATTTCGTCGGTGCTGAGCTTGGTCAGCGCCTCGGTGACGGCCTCCAGAGAGCCCTGCACGTCGGCCTTGACGATGAGGTTCAGGTTCTGGGCTTCCTGATCCGGGCGGGATGCGAGGAAGCTTTCCAGCGTCACCTTGGACTTGCCGGCCAGTTCCTTTTCGCGCTGCTTCTGCAGGCGCTGCTGGGCGATGCGGCGGGCAACCTTTTCATCGGAGACCACGGTGAACTCGTCACCCGCTTCGGGGACGCCGTCAAAACCCTGAATTTCGACGGGCATTGCCGGACCTGCGGTTTCGATCTTCTGCGCCGAGTCGTTGAACATGGCGCGGACCTTACCGTGGTGCACACCGCAGACGAAGCTGTCACCCTGGTTGATGGTGCCTTCGGCGATGAGCATGGTGCCGACCGGGCCACGACCCTTGTCCAGCTTCGCTTCCACGATGTGGCCGCGAGCGGGCTTGTCGGGGTTGGCCTTGAGTTCGAGCACTTCCGCCTGAAGCAGAATGAGTTCGAGCAGTTCGTCCATGCCGGTACGCTGCTTGGCGGAGACGTGGGCGAAGATGGTTTCACCGCCCCAGTCTTCGGGAATCAGTCCCATTTCGGCCAGCTCGCGCTTGACGGTATCCGGGTTGGCGCCTTCCTTGTCGATCTTGTTGACGGCCACGACCATGGGAACGCCAGCCGCCTGCGAGTGGGCGATGGCTTCGCGGGTCTGGTCCATGACGCCGTCGTCTGCGGCGACAACGAGAACGACGATGTCGGTGACCTGAGCACCGCGCATACGCATGGTGGTAAACGCTTCGTGACCCGGGGTGTCGAGGAAGACCACTTCGCCGCGCGGGGTGGTGACATGGTACGCACCGATGTGCTGCGTGATGCCGCCAGCCTCGCCGTCCGTCACGTTGGTGGAGCGGATGGCGTCGAGCAGGGAGGTCTTACCGTGGTCGACGTGACCCATGATGGTCACTACCGGGGGACGGCCCTGAAGGTCTTCGGGCTTGTCCGCTTCGGAGGGAACAAGGAATTCCTGTTCATCAAAGGAGACGTTCTCCACTTCGTAGTCGAATTCGTTGGCGACAACTGTCGCGGTATCGAAGTCGAGCGCCTGGTTGATGGTCGCCATGATGCCCAGACCGAACAGGACCTTGATGAGATCCTGTGCCTTGTGACCCATCTGGTGAGCCATGTCGGCCAGACGGATGGTGTCATCAATTCTGATCTTGCGCTTGGCGGCCTTTCTGGGCTGCGCTCTGTGCTCCTGCGACTGGGGATGATCGGATTTCTTGCGACGCTTGCCCTTGCCGGGGCGATTGTCGCCGAGAACCTTCTTGGCCTTGTCGCCGTCCTCGAAATTGCTGAATTCCACGACGCGGCGGTCTTTCTTGCGCTTCTTGCGGCTACGACCGTCCGGCTGCGGCGGCGGGGGAGTTCCCGGAGCAGCGGGACCGCCACCGGGGCCTCCGCCGGGACGCCCGGCAGGACGCGGTGCGCCGGGTCTTCCACCGGGCTTTGGTCCAGGTCTGCCGCCGGGGCCGGGCCTGGGACCGCGTCCGCGGGCGGGACGATCTTCCAGTCCTGCGGCCTTTTCGGCTTCGCGCTTGGCGACTTCCGCCGGATCGGGCATGGAAATGATTCTGACCTTGGATTCACCCTTTTTCTTGGGCTTCTTGGTCTTCTTATCTTCGTCGTCCCCGGCCTTGCCTTTGGCTTCGGCCTTGGGCTTGTCGGCCTTCTTGGCAGTCTCGCCGTCCTCGGCCTTGTCCCCGGGGGCAACAGGCTCGGCTTTGGACTTGGCGCCTTCGGCTGCGACCTCGGGCTCGGCAGGCTTTTCAGGCGTGTCTGCGGGCTTTTCCTCGGCGGCCTTCCCGGTTTCGGCTTCCCGGGATTCGGCTTCGGCTGCTTCGGTCTTTTCGACTGCAGGGGAGGGTTCTTCCTTGGATTCCGGTTCCGAAGCCTGCTCCTCGACCGGTGCCTTCTCGGTCTCGGCGGGCTTCACGACCTTGGCCGGCTTTATGATGCGGGCCTTCTGAGTATCAGCCTTGGCAGCCTTCTTGGGCTTTTCCTCGGCAACGGGCTCAGCGGGCGCTTCCTTCTCGGCTGCGGCCTCTGCGGGTTCCTCGGCAACGGGAGCCTCTTCGACCTCGGCCGGAGCCTCGGGAGCTTCTTCCGCAACCTTGGTCTCTTCCTTGGCGGCACCACTTTCGGCCTTGCCCTTGCGAGCCTTCCTGCGGCGCACGATGACGCCCGGCTGCACTTCACGGCGCAGCACCTCGGAGTCTCCGCCCTCGGTGGAGAGCGTGGCCCTGAGCTTATCAACGTCTTCTGCATCCACGGCGGTCATGTGGCTCTTTGCCTGAACCCCGATCTCCCGCAGATGCTGCATGACTTCTTTATTCGACAGGCCGAGCTCGGCTGCCAAATCCTTAACCTTCATGGTTGCCGTCATATACAAACCCCCTTGCATTTCTTCATGAGCCCTTTCTCCGCTTTGCCGAATTTTTCGCGGCACTCGGGCTCGCCGCAGACATAAAATCCCCGGCCAGGTTTATTCCGTCCGGGATCGGGAACAAGGCTGTCCGCCGCCAGGTCCCTCGGACAAACATATCTCGCGAGGTCTCCCTTGGGAGCCCTCTTCCGACAGATGACGCACATACGTACCGGGCCTTCGGCTTCTCGGAACGCGTCATCAGTCGGTTTGCTACTCTTCTTCATCGCTTTCGACAACGTCTCCGTCTTCTTCGGAACCGTTGAGGCCGAGCATGTTGATGCCCGCGCGGATTTCCGCGATGCGCTCTTCGGTGATGCCGTCCACTTCGAGCAGTTCCTCGTCGGTGGCGTTGACCACCGCCTCGGTCGTATCCAGACCGGCCGCGACAAACGCTTCCACGTTCACTTCGGCCACGCTGGCGATCTGGTCCAGTCCCTTGCGGGACGCGTTGAGCTCGGCGTAACGGCTTTCGGTGAAGATGTCTATCTTCCAACCCAGAAGGCGGCTGGCGAGCTTGACGTTCTGACCCTTGCGGCCGATGGCCAGGGTGAGCTGGTCGTCCGGAACGATGACTTCGAGCGCCTCGTCCTCGTCATACACCGCAATGCGGGAGATGACGGCAGGGGAGAGCGCGTGCTGGGCGTACCGGGCGATGTCCGGACTCCAGACCACGATGTCGATGCGTTCGCCGCGAAGCTCCTGCACCACGTTCTGGATGCGGGAACCGCGGATGCCGACACAGGCGCCCACGGGGTCCACGTCGCGTTCGCGAGAGTAGACGGCCACCTTGGCGCGCAGGCCCGGATCGCGGGAGACGCCCATGATCTTGACGGTGCCGTCTGCCACTTCGGGCACCTCGCGCTTGAAAAGTTCCACCATGTAGTCGGGGTGGGAGCGGGAGACCAGAACCTGCGGTCCGCGGGACTCCTTGAGTACATCAATGATATATGCCTGTACCCGGTCGCCGCGCTTGTAGCGTTCACGGGGAATCTGCTCGTCCTTGCCCAGCAGCGCTTCGGTGCGGCCAAGGTTGATGATCCAGCCGGTGCGGTCGCGACGCTGAATGATGCCGCTGACGATCTCGCCCTTGCGGTCCTTGAATTCCTCAAAGATGATTTCCTGCTCTGCGTCGCGCATGCGCTGGATGATCACCTGCTTGGCGCTCTGCGCGGCGATGCGTCCGAGATCCTCGATGGCGAGCTTGAAGCCCATTTCATCGTCGATCTGGACGTTCGGGTCGTGCTCCCGCGCCTCTTCGAGGTTGATTTCGCTGACCTCGTCATGGACTTCGTCGGCAACCACCTTGAACTGGTAGACCTCGATTTCGCCGAGTTCCTCGTTGAAGGTGACCTCGATGTCCATGGTGTCGCCGTACTTGCGGTGTACGGCAGAGCGCACCGCCTCTTCGAGGGTGTCCACCAGAAGGTCGCGGTCGATGCCCCGGTCCTTGCTGATCTGGTCGATGGCTTTCTTGAGTTCCGACATTGTTTGTCCTCCGTGTCGCGGGCCGCGGAGCGGCCGCAAAAAGCGTGCTCCGTGCTAAAAAACGTGCACCAGTCTGGCTTTCTTGACTTCGCCCCAGGAGAAGGATTCGTTTCCGGTCTCCGTTTCAAGGACGAAGGCATTCTCATCGATGCCGGCCAGTGTCCCGCTGAACTTACGTTGCTCCTGCCGCGGTTCCCACAGGGTGACCCGAACGGTCTTTCCGGTGTACGCGGCCATCTGGTCGATGCTGAAAAACTCTCTTTCAAGGCCCGGGGACGAGACTTCGAGGGTGAATGCGCCGGGGACGGCGTCTTCCATCTCCAGCACGAGTCCCACCTGACGGCTTACCTCGGCGCAGGCGTCCACAGTGACTCCGTCCGGCCCGTCGATGTAGATCAGGATTCTACGCTTGCCGCCTCCGCCGGGACAGGAAATACCCCACAGGGTGTATCCAAGTCCTTCAACTTCGGGGCGGACCAGCTCGTCCAGGATGTCTTCGAATCTCTTGCGCGTCATTATGCTTCGGGTCCCGGTTTCTGAAAATAAAAAAGGCGGACCTAGGCCCACCTGCGTGAAAAAAACGATAGTCCTTTCCAGGCCTTGGAGCAGTCGGCGGGGATATAACCCGCAACGCAGGGCCGGGGAGTGCATACTCTCCCAGCCAAGCTTCATCCGCTCTCGAACCGGCTTCATTTATACATATTGAACGCACATGTCAACAATACTGCCTGTCCATGCCGTAAAAATGTGGTGTTTCGGTCATTGGCCCGCATGTTGCAAAGTCAAGTCGACAACAGGAGGTCCGCCCCATGAGAGACAGCATATTCAGCGCGGTATTCGGCGCTTTATCCAATGAAATGAGGATGTCGACGACCGCCAACAATTTGGCGAACGTCAACACCACAGGCTACAAGAAGGATGAGTGTGCATTTCACGACACCTTTATCCGGTTTGCCCACGACTATGTGGTCGACGCAAAGCCTTACATGCGCGACAAGCCGCTGTTTCCGGAAGCCGACCTCATGTCGAGGGTCCGCCTTTCGGATCAGTACACCGATCTGGCGCAGGGCAGCCTGCAGGAAACCGGCAACCCGCTCGACGTGGCCATCTCCGGTGACGGATTCTTCAAGGCGCAGGTCGGCGACGAGCAGCAACTCACGCGTGCAGGCAACTTTTCCGTGGACCAGAACGGTGTTCTCGTGACCAAGCAGGGGTATCCCGTAATGGTTGGCGGCGGTTCTCTGGCCATTCCACCCGATGCAACGAACATCTCCATTGATTCCGCCGGACAGATCAGCGCAAACGGCGCCGTCCTCGGCCAGTTGGACATCGTGGACGTGGACGACAAGCGGGCCTTGGAAAAAGTGGGCCAGAACTTCATGCGCATCCGCGAAGACAGCGGTGCCAACGAGATTCCCGCCGAAAACATGACGGTGGAGCAGGGATACCTCGAAAAATCCAACGTGGAAGTCGTGACCGAAATGGTCAAGATGATAGAAACCCAGCGTGCTTTCCAGTCATATCAGAAGATTATGACCAGTACCGATCAGATTGACCGGCGCATGATCATGACTCTGGGCAGGAGCTACTAGGAGGATATGGACCATGATGCGTTCATTATGGACGGCTGCCACCGGCATGGTGGCGATGCAGACGCACATCGACGTGCTTTCGAACAACCTCGCCAACGTGAACACCACGGGCTTCAAAAAGAGCCGCGCGGAGTTCGAGGACCTGATGTACCAGAACATCAAGATGGCGGGAACGCTCAACCAGAACGGCGGCAGGACCCCCACGGGCATGCAGGTCGGCATGGGCGTCAAGCCCACGACGGTGCACAAGTTCTTCAGTCAGGGAGACTTCAAGAACACCGGCAACCCGCTGGACATGGCCATCGAGGGCGACGGCTTCTTCCGCGTTACGCAGAACGACGAGGATGTGTACACCCGCGCCGGTTCGTTCAAGCTGGACAATGAAGGTCGCGTCGTCACTGCACAGGGGTATCCGCTTCAACCGGAATTCCTCGTTCCCGCCGAAACCGCTGATCTGGTGGTCAGCGAGGACGGACACATTGCCGCACTCGACAAGAGCGGAGCGGAGATCGCCGCCGCGGACATCCCGATTTTCACCTTCACCAACCCGGCCGGGCTGAACGCCGTGGGCAAGAACGTCTACGTCGAGACCGAGGCGTCCGGCGCGGCTGTTCAGGGAACGCCCGGCGAAGACAACTTCGGCACGCTGGCGCAGGGTTTTCTGGAAGGCTCCAACGTGGAGATGGTGGACGAAATGGTCGGATTGATCGTTGGGCAGCGCGCCTACGAAATCAACTCAAAGGCCATCACCACCTCCGACTCCATGCTCCAGACCGCAATCAACGTGAAGCGTTAATCCATGAAGAGTTCGGGAGGGGAGATGATTTACGGAAACACCGCACGGGATGCTCGAAGACCCTGGGGCCTCGGCGTGGCCGTCGTGGCCGCCATGTGCCTTGCCGCGCTTGTCATGGCCTCCACGGCCCATGCCGGTGAATGGCGCATCAGGATCAAGCCTGCCGCGGTGCTCGACGGCGGGCCGGTTACCCTTGGCGACATAGCCGTTGCCGTGGGTGATGTGGACGCTCCGGTATGGAAGCGGCTTTCCGGAACCAAGCTCTGGAAACCCTCGTCCAGACGGGGAAGACCCGTGGCCATCTCCCGCGACAAGCTGCGTTCGATTCTGCGCCATTACATCGGCGAATACGAGCGCCGGTGCGAGGTGCCTTCGCGAATGCTGGTGCAGACCGGCGGCAAGGTCATACTGGTCAACGAGATTCGCCGCAGGGTGGTCGAATATTTGACACCTCGTGCGGAACGCTTCGACGCCGAGATTTCCTTCCGTGATTTTGCGGTGCCGGACTACATCTTCTTCCCCAACCGCTTCGACAAGCTGAAGGTCGATTCTTCTCGCGACGTCAGGCCGGGGCGCAACTCCGTGCAGATGGAAGTGGTTACTTCCGATGGAAAGACCGTGCGGAGGCTGGCAGGCAGCGTTTTCATGGATGTCTGGAAGGCTGTGCCGGCCGCGGCGCAGATAATGAACAGGGGAGAGCGCATCACGCCGGACAAGCTGACTTTTGTCCGCAAGAATTTGGCTTACGCCACCAACACCTGGGACGGCAAGGGCGGCCCGTGGCGGATTCGTCGTCCCGTGGGGCGCGGGCAGGCCATTACACGAGATCGCATAGAGGCGCTTCCGGCAGTATCGAGGGGCGAGCATGTGAACCTCGTGTACGACAGCGGTCGCGTCAAGTTGAGCGTCGAAGTGGAAGTTCTCGATGACGCCAAGGTGGGCCAGCAGGTTGAGGTCCGGAATATGCAAAGCAATAGAACCATCGTGGCGACAGTGGTCTCGCCCGGCAAGGTCATGGTCCGATAACCGGTGCGTTCAGCACGTTTGCAAGGAGAAAATGAGATGAAACCCTACATCCTCGCACTTGTAGCCTTTACGGTCGTCGCGGGCGGTTGTGCTTCCCGCACCGAGCCGGAGCCGATGCCCGTGCTGACTCCTCCGGTGATCGTCGAGCAGGACCCGGCGCAGAATCCCGGCTCGTTGTTCGATCCGAATCAGGCGGAATTTCTCTATGATGACAACCGCGCCAAGCGCGTGGGCGACATCGTGCTGGTGGAAGTGGCGGAGTCCTCCAAGTCCAAGCTGAAGAACGATACCACCGCCAAGCGCGAGACCACCACCGACATGGGTGTCACCGCGTTTCCGGGAACCGGCATCCTCGGCGCCATACCCGGTTCGCAGTCCCTCGCTTCGCCCGGCGATGTGAACATCGGCGCCCGCGCACAGAACGATTTTGAAGGCGAAGGGGAGACCAACCATGAGTCCAGCGTCACCGCCACCGTGGCCACGCGCATTGTGCGACGGCTTCCCGGAAACATTCTTCAGGTGGAAGGCGCGCGCCGCATCAGGGTCAACTTCGAGACACAGATTCTCGTGGTTCGCGGCCTGATCCGGCAGCGGGACATCACGTCCGACAACAGCATTTCATCCAACAACCTCGCCGAAGCGCAAATCGAAATGTACGGCCAGGGCGTCCTGACCGACAAGCAGCGTCCCGGCTGGCTGTCCAGAATTCTCGACAACATCTATCCGTTCTAAACGGGTGACGAGCGTATGATACGGAGGCAACAAATGAAGATCACGAGGAAGGAAACCGCAGCCTGTCTGACGTTTGCCGTCATGCTGGCACTCCTTCTCGCCGCCGCGGCTCCCGCGGATGCGGCGAGGCTCAAGGACATCGCCAGCTTCAGCGGCGTGCGCAACAACGAGCTGGTCGGCTACGGTCTCGTGGTCGGCCTTGCCGGAACCGGTGACGGAACCACGTCCACCTTCACCATGCAGTCCATGTCCAACATGCTCGACAAGATGGGCGTTGAAGCCGCTCCCGGCGACCTGAAGCCCCAGAACGTCGCCGCGGTCATGGTCTCCGCCAAGATGCCGGTGTCTGCCAAGCCGGGCTCCGGGCTTGACGTGACGGTGTCCTCGCTCGGTGATGCCGAGAGTCTTCTCGGCGGCGTGCTGCTTGTCACGCCCCTCAAGGGGCTCGACGGCAAGATCTACGCCGTGGCGCAAGGCTCGCTGACCATCGGCGGTTTCAGCGTCGGCGGAGAGGCGGCCACCGCGCAGAAGAACATCCCCACCGTCGGCCGCATCCCCAACGGAGCGGTGGTGGAGCGGGAGGTGCCGTTCTCCTTCAATAATCAGGAGAGCATGACCATCAACCTCACGGTGCAGGACTTCAGCACCACCATGGACGTGGTCAACCGCATCAACGGCGTTCTCGGCGACAGGTATGCCAGTGCGCGCGACATTTCCACCGTGGAACTCCAGATTCCCCCGAAGTTCCGGGGCAACATGGTGCCGCTCATGGCATCGTTGGAGAACATGAACATCAACCCCGGCGGCAAGGCCAAGGTCGTGGTGGACGAAAAGACCGGCACTGTGGTTCTGGGACAGGACGTGCGACTTTCCAAGGTCGCCGTGGCTCACGGAAACCTTCAGGTGGTTATTGCCGAATCTCAGGAAGTCAGTCAGCCCGGCCCGTTCTCCGACGGGGAGACCGTGGTCACGCCGCAGACCGATGTGGGCATCGAGGAGCAGAACAACAGCCTGATGCTCATGGAGGGCGCGACTCTTCAGGAACTGGTGGACGGTCTGAACGCCATTGGAGCCGCCCCGCGCGACCTGATCTCGATCATCCGCGCGCTCAAGGTCGCCGGCTCTCTGCACGCGGAAGTGGAGGTCATCTAGCATGAACAGCATCGGAAACGACGCCAAGGCCGCAGCGGCCCTCGACAGGCAGGAGCTGACGCGCTTCAAGATGAAGATGGACGGGCTCAAGGAGCGCCTCGGCGACTCCAAGGGCCGCGACGCCCAGCTCAAGGAAGCGTGCAAGGACTTTGAAGCGATCTTTATCAGCAAAATCTGGAAGGAGATGCGCAACTCGGTCCCCAAGGAAGGCTATCTGCACTCCAAGCAGGAAGAGAAGTATCTCTCCATGTTCGACAAGGACTTCTCGGAGAAAATGGCCTCGGACGGTGGCATCGGTCTGGCAGACATGCTCTACGACCAGCTCTCGACCAAGCTCAAGGAAGCCAGCCGCGACTCTCTGACCGGCAAGGCGGACATTCGTCCTCTTAACGAGGAGCGTGAAGGCATCCCCCTGCGCCGCGAACGCAATACCTCCGTGGAAGAGCAGACTGAAGAACTGACGCTGGACGACTGGATCGGCGACGATGCCGAAACGTCCGGTTCGGGGAACTTCCGTGAAGGCGACACTGCGGCCTATGCGACGCAGGCTCCCGAACAGGCGGCAGTGGCCCCGCAGGCTCCCGTTACCGAAATGGACGTGAAAGCACAGGTGGAGCAGCTTGCCCGCCGACTCGAACGTGAAGCACAGGGACAGGTTGGCAGGAAACTTGCTTATCTCAAGTAGCCCGGAATTTTCTGCAGGAATGAAAATTCTTACATTACATATACTTGAGTTTGGAGGTTGCGATGGATATCCGCATAATCGAGGAAAATCTTGTCAGGCAGAACAAGGCCATGCTGTTGCTTTCGGCCCTGCTTCAGGAAGAATTTTCCCGGCTTACCGCCCGCAATTCGCAGGGGGTTTCCCAGATAGAGATATCCGTCCAGGAACTTCTTCGCCAGCTGGCCGCTGAACGTCAGTCCTGCCGCGCGCAGGTGGGAACGCTGGTTCCCGGTGCGCAGCGCATTGCCGAACTTGAAGGGCACCTTGACCCTGAGCAGTACGAAACGCTCAGGGCGCTCGTGGACAAGATGGACGAGGTTGAGCAGGGGTGTGCCGCACAGGCAAACCAGAACTACACCATGGCCGTCGCATTGCATGACCAGAGTCGCAAGCTGCTGGAATTCATGCACGACGAGATCCAGCCCAAGACCAAGAACGCATACACCGCCAGAGGACGGTTCGTTCCCCCTTCCCAGAACGGCAACATTCTTCGCGGGAGGCTCTAGATGTACGGCGCCAACCAGGTTCTGGACATGGGCCGCTGGGCCCTCTTTGCCTCTCAGGTTCAGCTTCAGGTCACCGGCGAAAACATCGCCAACGTGGAGACCGAGGGGTACGCCCGCCGCGAGGTTCGGCTCGAAGAAGGGCCGTCCATCAATTATTCGCCCGGGCAGCTCGGCACCGGCGTCAAGGCCAAGGAAGTCTTCAGGCATTTCAACAGCATGGTTGAGCGCCTGTACTACGACCAGTCTGCGGTTTCCGAGCGTTGGGGACAGCTCTATGAACAGCTCAAAGGCGTTGAAGCCCTGTTCAATGAATCCAACGGCACCGGCGTCAGCGATACGCTTTCCAACTACCTGAACTCATGGAACGATCTGAGCCAGCATGCTGACAACTACGGCGCAAGGCAGACGGTGGTCAACAACGGCATGACGCTGGCCAGCACGCTTCGTGAAGTGGATAAGTCGCTCACCACCATGCAGCAGCAGGTGGACACCATGATCGACGAGCAGGTGGCGGACGCCAACAGCCTGATGAATCAGATCGCCCAACTGAACAAGAACATCAATATTTACGACAACCCCGGCGTCAACAATACCAACTCCATGTATGACGAGCGCAACCGCCTGCTGCGCGAACTCGGGGAGATCATCGACATCAACGTCATCGATTCCGGTGGCGGGAACATGACCGTGACCACAAAGGCCGGTCAGACGCTCGTGGACGGCATCAACGCCTTTTCGCTGGAATTCAATCCTCCGGGATCGGATTACAGGCTTTCGCCCGAGACGACCTTTGAAGGCGAAGTCTTTTTCGAGGGCAATGACAACTATGAGTATACCCTCGAATTCCTGTCCAACGGCGGTGACATTTCCGGCCCGGTGAGCGATGGCGGCGGCGCGGCGCGCTTCCGTGTTTCCCTTGACGGCGGAAACACCTGGCTCAAGGACGAGAACGGCGTCCAGAAGGAATTTTTTGCCCGCGATTATGACTCGCGCGTGACGGTCGAAGGCGTTGATATCTGGTTTGGCGCGGAGAACAATCCCACCGGTGCGGCCACCGGCGAATTCCGCGCCGGTGACCAGATCGTGGTCAGTCCGCAGCGCAGCCTGTACTGGGTGCAGAACACTTCGTCCAAGGTGAACATCACCCCGCAGACCGGCTTCAACGGCGAGATGAACACCGAGCGGACCACGGGCGGCAAGCTCGGCGCGCTGTTCAGCTTCCGTGACCAGCACGTTGGAAAGTATCTCAAGAAGCTCGATGCGCTTTCCGAAAGTCTCATCTGGGAAGTGAATCGCCGTCACAGTCAGGGCGCAGGGCTTGAGAAGTTCAAGACCTTCGACGGAACCTACAGCGTCAGCGACATCAACAAGGCGCTCGGCTCCGATTCTTCCGGGCTTGCTTTCGGCTCCCGACTTCAGTCCGGAACCAGCAGAATGTATTTTTACGATTCGTCCACCGGCAACATGGTCTCCAACGCCGCGCTCGACTTCGACTCCGGCACCCCGGGCGTGCAGGGCTTCAACCCCGAGCAGCACTCCCTCTCGGATGTGGTGGACGCCTATAACAACAGTTACGGTAACTACCTGACCGCATCCATTGTCAACGACAAGCTGCATGTGGATATGAAGGAAGGATACGAAGCGGCCTTTGGCGCGGATTCCGCCGGTCTGAACGCAGCGCTCGGCCTTAATACCTTCTTCCAGGGCTCCGAGGCGACGGATATCGAGCTCAACGACAAGATCACGAGCGACCTTGATTTTCTGGCATCCGGGCACGTTAACGGGGCTGGGGAGATGAACCCCGGCGACAACACCACGGCGCTTTCGCTCTACAAGCTCAGGGAAGAGAGCGTTCAGGTCTTCACGCCCATGGAAGGCACGACCCGGCAGACCATTCTGGACTACTACAACGGTCTGGTCGGCAACGTCGGCGCCGATACCAAGACCGCCGAGTTCAACTACAGCTATACCGAAACCCTGAGGCAGGACCTCGACGACAGGCAGCAGTCCGTTGCGGGCGTCAACCTTGACGAAGAGATGTCCAACCTCATCAAGTACCAGCACTCCTACACGGCGGCCGCCAAGCTTATCAGTGCGGCGGACCAGATGCTCCAGACGGTGCTTTCGCTCAAGCCTTAGGAGGAGAACATGAGAATATCGCAGCAGATGCTTTTCTCCCGGTATACCGGGAATATGGGCTCCTCTCTTGAGCAGCTCGTGGACGTGAACATCCGCGCCCAGAACATGAAGAAGGTCGTCCGTCCCTCGGACGATCCCACCGGCATGATCCGTATTCTGGATCACCGGGATACGCTGCGTTCGCTGGATCAGTACAGCGAGAACATTTCCACTGCCAAGGGCTGGCTCACGTCTTCGGACGGGACGCTCCAGCAGGTCAGTACGTTGCTCACGCGCGCCAAGGAGCTTGCGGAGCAGGCGGCCAGCGGTCACATGAGCGCCGACAACCGCGAGCAGGTCAGCTACGAGCTTCGAAGTCTGTTCGACCAGTTCCTCGGCCTCGCCAACTCCTCCTTTGAAGGACAGAGTCTGTTTGCCGGTCAGAAGACCGAGGGCAAGGCCTTCGAGGAAATCATGTGGATGACCACCAACGACCGCAGCTTCAATGAGACCACCAACTTCACCATCAACGGCAAGTCTGACAGCACCGTTCTGGTACAGTTTTATCAGAACGGCGCATCCGGTGGCACGGCGAGCATGAGCGGTTCGCAGGTGCGCTACAGCATTGACGGCGGTGATACATGGCTCGACGATGGGTCGATCACTGGCGGTGCGGGAAACCCTCAGACGCTCCAGCTTCCGCAGAGCGGTACGTCCGTCGAACTGGACGGCGACCCGACAGTCAACCTCACCGACGAAAACGATTACAACGACTCCGATGGAACGTGGCTGTGGCTTCGTCAGTCGGCCCGTTATCTCGGTGACGACAACGACCGAGTGGCGCCCAACGGCAACAGCCGTATCGAAGTGGATACCATTTCCCCCGGTGCAGTGAACGTCGATCCTGTGGCGGCAGGGCGTTTTGACAGGGAAAACGTCATGGTGCGGATCGACAACGATGCAGCGGTGGGGCTTGATGAAGAGATCGAGTATTCCTATTCGCTCAACGGCGGCATCACCTGGAATACCGGGAACACCGTTGCGCCGGACACCACCGCGAGCAATGCCGTCCTGAGCATCGAGCCGGTGGGAACCCTGACTCTGAACTCCAACGGTGGCGGCGGTCTCGTCGATCCCGGCACCCAGTTCATGATCAAGCCGCGCACGGCGGACATCGCCCTTGATATTTCCTCCACCGAACAGGTCCGGCTCAACGAGGTTGGCAAGGATGTCTTCGGCGGCATTTATCAGGACCCGGATGTGCAGAACTCCAACGGTGGAAACTACGTCAGGGTCGGTAGCGCGAACTCGTCGCCTTCGCTGACACTGCTCAACTCCAACGGCAGACCGGTCAACATGGCCGGGACGCTGCTGGATCCGGAAAGCAAGGAGACCACCTCGAACCTTTTCGAGACCATGGGCAACCTGATCGCCTTCTGTGAGACGAACAACCAGTCGGGTGTTCAGCAGTCCCTTGCGAACCTTGAGACGACGCATGAGCACATCATGAATTCGCTCGCCAGCGTGGGAGGCCGTGAAAACCGGTTGCAGGTGGCGGAGAGCATTCTCAGCAACCTGAACGTGAACGAGCGGGACCTGCTGAGTAGCATCGAGGACGCGGACGTTGGCGACCTGATGACCGAACTCAAGCAGAAGCAGATGCTTTACGAGAGTGTACTGCGCACGGCGGCGACGGTCATGAACACAAACCTGACCAAGTTCATCTAAGCCTTGGAAGCCGCTGGACAAAGCCCTTTTGCTGGGGTAGTTCGGTAGTTCCGGCGGCGAAACGTCGCCATCACGAACCGAAACGGAATTCATGTACCGATGCTGATACTGACCCGGAAACCGGGAGAAAGCCTCCATCTTGGAGACCACATAAAGCTCAAGGTTCTGAGCGTGCAGGGCAAACAGGTCAAACTTGGCCTGGAGGTCCCTGACGACATGACGGTCTATCGGGAAGAGGTATACCTTAAGATCAAAGAGCAGAACCGCATGGCCCTCGAAACGAGCCATGACGATCTGCTCGCGGCGGCTACGATATGGCACGGGAAAGAAAGAAAGAAATAATGACCCGATTGGGCAAGCGGGTGATAGATCTCGATTCCGTGATCTACTTCCCCCGTGGACTCATCGGCCTTGAGGACAAGCGGGAATACGTCCTGCTGCGGATCGAGGACGACAGTCCGTTCATTCTCCTGCAGAACCTTGAGGATACGTCTCTCGGGCTGCTGGTGGTGGATCCGTATTCCTTCCTGACCGACTACAACGTGAAGTTGGAGACGGCGGAAAAGAAGATTCTTCAGATAGAAAATGCCAGACAGGTTGCGGTGATGGTCACGGTTACCATTCCGCACGACAGGCCGGAAGAAACCACTCTTAATCTCTCGGGGCCGATAATTATCAACTCCGAGGCCAAGAGGGGAATGCAGGTGCCTCAGCTTGAGGCTGGGTATCCCACGCAGTATCGCCTGAACGGCTAACTTTCGAAAGCCGCCCCGGCGGTACTACTTGATCAGGTCAAGGTCGTCGCGAATGAGATTCTCGGCGGCCTTTTTGATGTCGGGCTTGTAGGTGCCGTTGCGGACGCGCTCCTTCAGGTCATCTATCTTCTTCTGGCGCGTGTCGGGGGAGTTCAGCGCTTCCTTGTACGCCGCCCCTCTCAGCTTCGCTTCCGAAGACAGCTGAATGCGGTCCGAGCCGCTTGCCGCTTCCTTGGAAGCGCGTGCGGCATTGTTCGTCCCCTCGGCCCGTGCGTCCGATCCATTCACCTTGTTCTTGTTGTAGGGATTCATTTCTCCCACAAGGTTCTTGATCTGCATGGCCTTTACCTCCCGGGATTGCCGCTAGAGCATGGTCCTGTCGACCCGCTGCAGCGTCAATTCCCAAAGCCGCCTCATGACCGAGAGTCTCTCGTTGCCGGTCACTTCCTGCGGCCCGTTTTGCGTTTCCTTCAAAATTCGAACGTCAGCCCCGTCGAGCGGGTATTCAAAGAGGTACCTTGTTCCGGTCCCGCGTTCAAGCTCGTTGACGATATCTGTTACGACCGGGTTGTCCGTGTTGCTGACGATCAGGTTCTCGATTATCTCCCGTGCAATCTTTTCGACCAGTTCCCTGCGCCGTGCCTGGCGGGAAATCTCCACCTCGTCCTCGGCGCCGGATGCCTGAAGTGCCCGCCGAAAACGCGCGAGCCGCTTCGCACTGGTAAGCTGCCTTCCGTATGTGCGCAGCATCCGTTGAACTTTTGCCGGACTGGTCACTTATAACTCCTCCTGTACAATGATTGTATCGGAGCGCGGAAAAAAAACTTTAGGGTTGGGTTGCAGAAAATGTTGCCGCGACCGCTGCTTAAAACGCTCTCAAATCAAGCCAAAGGTTGAATGTTGACCGTAATTTGTCTACCACATGGGACATGACGGCACTGTCCAAAACAATGTGTATTCTCAAGCGCGGGGACACCCGCGCCGATCGGTTGCGGAAAGAGATCTCAAGCCACCTCGCAAAACGTGGCTGCAAGGTCGATTCCGCCAGTTCCGACATGCCCGTGGACCTCTCCGGGTATGACCTCGTGCTCTCCCTTGGCGGCGACGGAACATTCATCTCCGCAGCCCGAAAGGCCGTGGAGCACGGTGTGCCGGTGCTCGGCATCAACCTCGGCAAGGTCGGCTTCCTTGTGGGTGTCGATCCCGACTGCTGGATGGAAGTGCTCGACACTCTCATCAGCGATGAATTGCCCACGCTGAGAACGCTTGCCCTGCAATATGAGATAATTCGCAATGGCGAGTCTGTCCACAAGGGACTGGCCTCAAATGATCTCGTGGTGAGCCGCGGCGAACTGGCTCGGCTGGTGCGCCTGAAGGTTTCCTTTGAGGGCGGACGCACCGGGCTGCGCGCGGACGGACTCATCGTTACCACGCCCAACGGGTCGTCTGCCTATGGTGTTTCCGCAGGCGGTCCTCTGATTCATCCCGGCGTCCCGGCCTATGGCATTATCCCTATCTGCCCGTTTCTCGGATCATTCCGCCCCACGGTCCTGCCGAAAGAGACCGTCACCGAAATAGTGGTGGAGGACTCCAACGGTCCGGTCAACGTCACCGAGGACGGTCAGCGGCTTTTTCATCTTGCCGATGGAGACGTCCTGCGTGTTTCGCGTTCCGACAAAGATCTGATAATGGTGGACGTTGGCGGCTGCTATCTCGAACGACTCTCACGCAAAGGCTTCATGACGGAGGGCTGACATGCGCCTGAATTCTTTCGATTCGGTTCTCGACATCACCTACGGCATGGACGCTATGCTCGACGGGCTGCTGTTGCATTTCATGACCGAGAACAACCTTGAATACACCATCGACCCTGCCAAGAACGCCACACGCGAGCAGATACGTTTCATGGTTGCGCTGGGCGATCACGAGCTTTATGCGCCGTGTTCCGACTGGATGTTTCTCCAGTTGCTCAAACCGGGCCTGCCGCCCGAATTGAAGCATGAATACCTCCAGCAGTGGCGAGGGTTCATCCGGCTTGCACGCACGTACTGTCCGGATCGTTACATCAGGAAGCGCCTCATCGCGCTGGCCCGCCACAAGTTTCGCATGGCCTTGGCTTCGCCCATCATGATTCCCTCGCGGCTGATGAAGCGGTTCAACACCATATTCATGAGCCAGAGCGGTGTGGACGATCCCTATGCCGACCTGCGGCGCGAACTCAACGCCAAAGCCTCGGACATTGTGGAAGGCGAGTCCTTCGACAAGCTCATCAACGTTTGTGCGGAGATGGAACCGGGGTGCCGGCGCATCGACGAGATTCGCCATCGCATCGACATGCTTGAGATAGAGCGGCTCATGCGGCTTTCCTCGTCCACGGACTTCTGGAAGCCCGAGGAGTTCACCTCTCAGACCCTTGAGGAGTGCGACCTTGAGCAGGAGAATGGGGTCGAGGAAGGGTTCCGCAAGGTTGCCTCGGTGGTGGCATCGCGCAGCGCCGATCCGCTTCGCATCCTGTTCATGCCCAAGCGTAGCGGCGGCTTGATTCTGGACATCCAGCTTATCCGCGCCCTGCTCAGACTGGGGCACAAGGTGGTGCTGGCGCTCAAGGAAGGCTTTTTCTTCGACAGTCCCACCTATTGGGATGCCGAAAGCGATCCGGTGCTCGCCAAACACCTCTCGGACGCCTTCTTCGTGAGCAACGACAAGCTCACCAAGAACGAGCTGCTGGATCTCATGCGCAGGCACAACTTCATCGTCATTTCGGACGGTAACCGCGAGCGCTTCAATCCGTATCGCTGCAACGTTTCCTTTGCGCGGGCATGGAAGGAATGTGACCTGATCATCGCCAAGGGTGAAGGCAAGTACCGCCGCATGATTCAGACCAGCCATGAATTTACCCGCGACATCGTTTCCTACTTCCGGGACGACAAAGGCAAGTTTCATCTGTATTTCAAGCCCAAGGCCGAGGTCGCGCACAAATTCAGCGAAGCCTACATCACCGGCAAGGCCAACGAGATCATAGCGGAAATGCGTCAGGCCAAGACCGAAGGGCGCACGGTCATGTTCTATTCCGGCGTTATCGGCAGCGTGCCCGGGCAGGTGGCCACGGCCATCAAGGTCATGACCACCTTCGTGGAGTACCTGCGCGAGCAGCTGGACAAGGTCTACATCATCAACCCGGCCGAGCACTTCGAGGAAGGCATGGACGCGGATGACCTGATGTACATGTGGGAGCGCGTCCAGCGTAGCGGCTATATCGACGTCTGGCGTTTCCAGACCCATTCGGATATAGAGAAGAGCTTCGAGCTGATGGGCGAAAAGGTTCCGCCCGTATGGACCGGCAAGGACAGTACGTACTCGACCGGCTGTACCAAGGAAATGCATATCGCACTCGATATGCAGAAGCTCCACCGCGAATTGCAGATAATCGGCCCCAGCCCGGAAAAGTTCTTCCGGCGCAGGGAATACGGCGTGGGCAAGTTCTGCGACGTTGCCATAGACACCTGTGAATGATCGGAAAATGAACACGGCGAAAATGTCCGCGATTTCATCCGGCGGAAGATCGTGGCTGCTCAGGGCGGCCCTCTTCGTGCTGATTCTGGCGCTCGGCGGCTGTTTTGTCGTCCGGGAGCCGTTGCCGCTGCCCGACGAGCAGAACTATCCGAGACGCTCCACCGGGTTTCCGCCGCCAAAGTGCGAAGTGGAAAGCCCGGCCAGTCAGGATTTCGTGCCGCTGGACGGCAGGGAGCCCATCCTCAAAAGTGCGCGGCTGGATCTTCGTAGTCAGGGGCTCGACTCATGGGCGCGGCTGGAGAATCCCCTTCGCATGAGTCTCGAATACGTGCGCAACATGCCGCAGGGCGATGTGGCGCTTCGCAAACACGGCATGAGCCTGACGTGGGGCCAGGTGCGGCACAGCATCGAGGAGCTTCTCGCCATCCTGCCGCGTCTGGACAGAGAGCCCGAGCTGCTTGGCGAGCGTTTCGTATGGTACGGCGTGCGTCCCGATCCCACCATGACCGGATACTTCACGCCGGAGATCGAGGCCAGCCTCAAGCGGTACGGACCCTATCAGTATCCCATCTACGGCGTACCCGAGGATTTGCACTGGGGACTGAACAAGGACGGGCGGCCTGTATACTACCGCTTGAAGAACGGCAGGGCGGTGCGCTACTATACCCGCCGGGACATCGACGTGGAGGGCGCGTTATCCGGCCGTGGCCTTGAGATCGCCTGGACCAAGGACCCCGTGGATATCTTCTATCTGCAGGTGGAAGGGTGCGGAAGGCTTCGTCTGCCCGACGGATCGGTAAGGAACGTGCTTTACGGCGCCAAGAACGGGCTGCGGTTCAAGAGCCTTGGCCGCATCCTGTATGACCACGGCCGTCTGCCGCGCCACAAGCTGTCCAAGGGGCACGTTAAGGCCTTTTTCCGGAAGCATCCCAAGAATATGTACCGGTTCATGGCCAAGAATCCCAGCTATGTGTTTTTCCGGCTTGCCGACGCTCCGCCCGAAGGAGCCATGGGCAAGCCGTTGACGCCGATGGTTTCGCTCGCTACAGACCGGAACCTGCTGCCGCTTGGCAGCGTACTGGCCTTCGAGACCGAGATTCCGGACCTCAAGCCCGGAAAGCTTCGTCCGGAAGGCCGCCGCAAGGTCTACGGCATCGGCCTTGCGCAGGACACGGGCAGCGCAATCCGCGGCTCGCGTGTCGATTATTACATCGGAGAAGGGAACCGTGTCGAAGCCGTTGCAAACCGGATCAAGACGCGGGCCAACATTTATCTTCTTGTGAGTAAGGAAGCATTGAACAATGGCTGAAGTGACTTTCGATCAGATAAAGAATTGCATTCAGGACTGCATCGACCATCAGATGCGTTCCGTTACCGACTGGCACTTCGGCGAGCCGGTCTATGACGACCCCAAGGCCGCCCCGGAACTGCTGGGCCTTGAAGGACTTCGCGAACTCGCGGCGCGCCAGCACTGGGCGAATTTCCAGCTCTGGCACGTGGAGGACCGCGCCCGCCGCAAGGACGTGGACGCCAAGGTCATCGCCGATTGCAAGTACGCCATCGATAAACTGAACCAGCTCCGCAACGACCTTATCGAGCGGGTGGACAGCTGCCTCGTGCAGATGATCATGCCCATCCTGCCCGAAGGCGGCGATGAACGGTACAATACCGAAACCCTCGGCATGGCGCTCGATCGTCTCTCCATCCTCGCGCTCAAGCATTTTCACATGGAGGAGCAGACGCAGCGAAAGGATGTGGATTCGGACCACGTGGACAGCTGTACCGGCAAGTGTGCGGTGATTCGGTTGCAGCACAAGGACCTGAGCCGTTCCATGATGGAGCTGGTTGACGATTACGCCAACGGCCGCAAGCGCCCCAAGGTCTATTTCCAGTTCAAGATGTACAACGACCCGAGCCTGAATCCAGAACTCTACGAAAACAAAGGGTAGGGGAGCGGCCAAATGCCCGCATACGAATCCGTTATCGGCCTCGAAGTCCACGCGCAGCTCAACACCGAATCCAAGCTGTTCTGCGCTTGTTCCACCAAGTTCGGCAACGAACCTAACGACAACGTCTGCCCGGTCTGTTCCGGCATGCCCGGCGTGCTGCCCGTGCTCAACGCCAAGGCCGTCGAATACGCGGCCAAGCTTGGTCTCGCCACCGGCTGCACCGTACAGAACAAATCCGTGTTCGAACGCAAGAACTACTTTTATCCCGACCTGCCCAAGGGCTACCAGATTTCCCAGCTTCAGCAGTCCATCTGCACGGCGGGAAACCTGAGCATCGAGGTGGACGGCAAGAAGCGCAACGTGCGCATCAACCGCATCCAGATTGAGGAAGACGCGGGCAAGAACATTCACTCGGCGGCCGAAAACGCCAGCTTTGTGGACCTGAACCGCACCTCGGTTCCACTGCTCGAAATCGTCTCCGAGCCGGACCTGCGTACCGCCGAGGAGGCCGTGGCCTACCTCAAGGCCCTGCGCTCCATCCTGCTGTATCTGGGCATCTCGGATGGCAACATGGAAGAGGGCAGCTTCCGCTGCGACGCCAACGTATCCATCCGTGAGAAGGGCTCCGAGGAATATGGAACCCGCTGCGAGCTCAAGAACCTGAACTCTTTCCGCTTCGTGCAGAAAGCCATCGAGTACGAGATTGATCGTCAGATCGACCTCATCGAGGACGGGGAGGAGGTGGATCAGGAAACGCGCCTCTACAACCCCGAAAAGAACGCCACGTTCACCATGCGCGGCAAGGAAGAGGCGCACGACTATCGCTACTTCCCGGACCCGGATCTCGTGCCGGTTCTCATCGAGGACGAGACCATAGCCGCATGGCAGTCCGAGCTTCCCGAACTGCCTTCCGAGAAGCTGGAGCGCTTCCTTGAGGACTTCAAGCTGCCTGCGGACGAGGCCGAACTTCTTAGCGGTGAGCTTGCGGTTGCCGAGTTCTTCGAGGCATCGGTGGAAGCATACAAGGGCGACACGCCACGCAAGGTCGCCAACTGGATCATCGGCGATCTGCTGCCGCATCTCAACGACAACGGCATGTCCTTGAGCGACTGCAAGCTGACGCCGGAATCGCTGGCCGGGCTGGTGGAACTGCTCGACAAGGGGGACATCTCCCAGAAGATAGGCCGCAAGATTTTCCCTGAACTCTGCGAGACCGGGGCCGACCCCGAAAAGCTCGTGAAGGACAAGGGCCTGGTTCAGGTCTCTGACACCGGCGCGCTGGAAGGCGTGGTGGACGAGGTCATTCAGGAGAACCCGGATGAAGCCGAAGCGTATCGCGGCGGCAAGAAAAAGCTCATGAGCTTCTTCATGGGGCAGATCATGCGCAAGACCAAGGGACAGGCCAACCCCGGAGTGGTCACCGAACTGCTGCAGAAAAAACTCGGCTGATCGGTTCCTGTCAAATCAAGAAAAAGCCCCTTCCGCTGATGCCGGGAGGGGCTTTTAAGTATGAGTACAAGCTGAAGCGGGGGCGCCAAGTGCTTCGGACAAGCCAACCCGCGAGCAAAAAGCCCGCCTCTTAGGAGGCGGGCCGTATGCGATCTATTCTTCCAGAATCCGTGTAGCCCTGTCCTTGAAGCTCCCGGAGAGCCGCTCAAGACAGTCGGCGGCGGTGTTCATGAATTCCTGTGTATTGTCGCTCTCCAACGTGCGTCTGTAGCTCCACATGGCTATGTAGAAAAGCTCTTCGGAGTCACACTCAGGACATTCGTCGCGCAGTTCTTCCAAGGCGATTTTACGGATGCGCTGCCGTTCCTTGATGGCTCCCTTGAGGCGGCTGCCTGCTGCGGAGACCTCGCCGGAATCGGTGTCGTAATCCGCCATGGCGGTACGGAATGCGGCGTTGGCCCGTTCTGCTGCCCGGGCGGCCCGGATGTAGCGTTCCACGGTCTGGGCCACCGAAGGTTCGGCGGCGGCGCGGACGGCGCGTCCCGTCATGTCGAAGGCATTGGCGTAGACCAGGAACAGATCGGATACTTCGGCCTCGGACAGCATGTACTCTGCGCCGTCGGCGTCTTCGAGGGATGCGTTGCGTGCTGTTTCTTCTACCTTGTCCACGAAAACCGGCTGGTAGTCATTGAAAATGCTCTTGGTAACGCCGGGTGCCAGCAGGTAACTCAGCACGGCATCTCGGGCCATGTTGATGTTGGCGGTGTCGGTGTCGAAGCCCTTGAGCGAACGGCCGAAGCGCATGTTGAGCTTGCGGAAGCCAAGGGTCGTCTCCGGGTTGCCGGAGTCGCTCATTCGGGCGGGAACAAAGCCCTCCACGAGGGTTTCCGCCATGGCGTCGAGGAAGAGTACGGTCACCATGTCGTCTTCCTGAACCACTCGGGGTGGCGTCATTTCATCCACGGCGGCGGTGTCCTCGGTTGCAACCTCGGTGGTAGCATCCTCCGTAGCATTTTCGCTGATGGTCTTTACGGTGGCATTGGCGCTGCCGTAATCGGGCAGAGGCTGTTTCTGGCCTTCGGCGGTCCAAGCCGGGGCCTCGGGCGGTTCACCCACGTTGCCGCGGGTTTCATCTTTGCCCTGATCCCCGGGACGAAGAAGAAAAACGGCGGCGGCCACGAGGATGATGGCTCCGCAGGCGAGCGCTATTGGGGTGATGCGTCCTTTCATGCCTTAGACTCCTTGAGGTCCGGGTTGGCTTTCCAGGTAAAATCGTTCTCCGCCGTTGCCGATCGGCATATGTCGCCCGTATCGCGCATTTCGGACCAATAGATGGTCCCTTTGGCGGCCTGCTCGGTCATGCGCCGGGAGCGTGAATAGAACTCCAGCAGGTTTACCATGTCGTCCAGTTCGATGTCCCCGGCCGCACCGGCGCTGAGCAGTGACTGCTTCAGTTCGTGGTAGACCGTCACAAGCTGGTCCAGCATCATCTGAATGTGGTCGAACTCGGGCGCACACGGCGTATGGGCCGTGTTCAGCACATCCTTTACCATCTCGCGATACTTCGCATCCCGCTCGGCCACCGATGAAGGCAGCGAGTGGTTCAGAGTCGGATGCTCTTTTGCGTTCATCTCGATGACTTCGAGGACGACCGTGTAATACTGCAACACTCGGAGTGCTTTAGGCAAGTTTTCAGAAATCTGTTCCGGAAGTGCCATGCCCTGAAGGTCAGAGCAGAACCGCCTGCAGGCGCTGATCAGGCTCTCCAGAGACGCCTTGTCGCGCTGCATGTCGCTGTGGCGGAAGTTGGATGTCATGGCTTTCTGGGCCATAAGCCGGATGTTTTCCCCGAGCCTACCCACTTCCATGAAGAGGGCATCCACGGCTAGCGACGGTGCCCGCAGCACGTTGCGGTCAAGGTAACGCGGCTTGGCCATTTCAGGCATCCGCGTGCCGATCCAGCGGTCGAGGTGTGTTACGAGTCTGTCCGTCAGCGGAAGGAACAGAAGTGCACCGAGAATATTGAAAATGGTGTGGAACAGCGCAAGGGTGACGGCCGGGTCGCTGCCGCCGCCCGCAGACTCTGCCACTTTCAGCAGCGGAACGAGCAGAAGAAGGGCTATAAGGCCCGTCATGGCGTTGAAGAGGATGTGCCCAGCGGCGACTTTCTTGGCGTTGTTGGTGGCGCCGATGACGGAAAGAGCGGCCGTGGAGGTAGTGCCGATGTTGGTGCCGATAACCGCCGCGGCGGCGTCCGCCAAGGGGACGATGCCGGACAGGGTGGCGGTGAGGACAACGGCCATGGCAGCACTGGAGCTTTGCATGAGAAGCGTCAGTATGAACCCTATGCCCAGAAAGACGGGCAGGGCGAACGGACCGCTGTCGAACGAGGAAAAATCGATGTTGGGGGCCAGTACGGTAAATCCTTCCTGCAGGACCTGAATGCCGAGGAAGAAGAGGCCAAAGCCGGCGCAGGCGCGACCGATGGAAGCCCGTCTGGAGTTGCTGCCGGAGAGCATCATCAATGCGCCGAGTCCGATCAGGGGCAGAGCCAGCGCTTTGACCTTAACATTGACTCCCACCGCGGCCACGATCCAGCCGGTCATGGTGGTGCCGATATTGCTGCCGTAGATGACGCCCATGGATTGGCGCATGGAGATGAGGCCAGCGTTGACGAAGCCTATGACGGCAACGGTAACCGCGCTGGAGGATTGGACTATGGCGGTGATGAGCACGCCCGACCCCAAACCCCTCAGGGGAGTTCTGGTCCATTGTCCAAGGATGTTTCTGAGGGCGGTCCCGGCCGCGTTTCGGAGTCCCTTCGTCATCATGGACATGCCGATGAGGAAGAGTCCGAGGCCGCCCAGAAGGCCGGAAAGAATTTCGATCATGATGCTGCGTGATCCTCCTGATGGGATACCCTATCCAAATCACGCGATAAATCAAGATCGGCAAAGTGCGAGGGCCTAGTGGCGGCGCTTGATTTCCTCGTCCTTCATGGAGTCGAAGTTAATGTCTATGCGCGAAGTGGAGTTGTTGGACCTGCCGCGGCCTGCAATGATGACTGCGACAATGACCGCGAAAGCCGCGGCGCCGATGATCAGGTGAGTAATGGATATGGCTGGCATGGCAATGGATTTGTTGGAGGATAAGAAAAAGGCTCCGACCCTTGTGGATCGGAGCCCTGATTCTCTCTGGCTCCCCAGCACGGACTTGAACCGCGAACGCAGTGGTTAACAGCCACTTGCTCTGCCGATTGAGCTACTGGGGAACAATCGGTGCGCCGTCGACGCGAGAAAGGGATTTATGAGAATCCGGCGTGCACGTCAAGACTTTTTTTCAAAAAACTTTCTTCTGGAACTTTTTTCGAATTCCGAGCATGTCTATAAAACCTTGCAGGGGGAAAATATCTAATGTATTAGGGCCAGCCCTCGACGATTTTCCGGGAAAGCCCGGCGTCCGTACGGCCAGACAGGGCCGAAGGGGTGCATTTTCTTGACTGTTAAGGGAATATGGCTTAGGGATTCAACGTCTCTTGTTTTTTTCTAGACTTTTGGACCGCAAGGAACGCAGTTTTGTCAAACGCCACGAATAAAAAGAAAAAGCCCATCAAGCTGGCCACCAAGTCCGAACACGTCCAGCGCTTCATGCCCATGCTCGAAGCTCTCGACGCCAAGGACGAACTCAACTCCGTCGTCAAGAACCGGGTTGAGAAGGCCTGCGCGCTGCTCGACGAAGGGGTGGACGTCTATCCCAACGACTTCCGCCGCGACACCGGAATCGCCTCTCTTTTGGAGAAATACGGCGAGACCACCGGCGAGGAGCTTGAGAAACTTGATGAGGAGTTCTCCATCGCGGGACGCGTCGTGGCATGGCGTTCCTTCGGTAAGGCGACATTTTTTCAGGTTCAGGACGGGATGGGTCGTATTCAGGCCTTTGGTTCCCGTGAAGTGCTGGGCGTCGAACCCTATAAGCTGTTCAAGAAGACTGACGTGGGAGACATCGTCGGCGTAAAGGGCAAGCTCTTTCGTACCAAGACCGACGAGCTGACCATTCAGGTGGACTCCTTCGAGCTGCTGACCAAGTCTCTGCGTCCGCTTCCGGAGAAGTATCACGGTCTTAAGGATGTGGAGCTGCGCTATCGCCGCCGCTACGTCGATCTCATCGTGACTCCGCGCACCAAGGAAATATTCAGGGCCCGCACGGCCATCGTGCGCGAGATGCGCAACTTCCTCGACGACCGAGGTTTCATGGAAGTGGAGACACCCATGATGCAGCCGATTCCCGGCGGCGCCACGGCAAAGCCGTTCGAGACGCATCACAACGCGCTGGACATGAAGCTCTACATGCGCATTGCGCCCGAGCTTTATCTCAAGCGTCTGCTGGTGGGCGGTTTCGAGCGCGTTTACGAGATCAACCGAAATTTCCGCAACGAAGGCATTTCCACCCAGCACAATCCCGAGTTTACCATGCTCGAGTTCTACTGGGCCTACGCCAATGTGTACGACCTCATGGATCTTACCGAGGAAATGATCTCCCGCATAGCCGAACGGGTCTGCGGCAACACGGTCATTACCTATCAGGGGCAGGAGGTTGACCTCACTCCGGGCAAGTGGATTCGCATGACGTTCCACGAGTCGCTGGAAAAGGTCGGCGGTGTGGCTCCGGAAATCTACACGGATTACGAGAAGTGCAAGGAGCTGGTCAAAAAGGGCGGCGAAAAGGTCGTTGAAGGCGAAAAGCTGGGCAAATTGCAGGCCAAGCTGTTCGACCTGCGCGTCGAGCCCAAGCTGGTTCAGCCTCACTTCATCTATCATTACCCCACGGATATTTCCCCTCTCTCCAGGCGTAATGACGAAAACCCGGAGATCACGGACCGCTTCGAGCTGTTCATGGTGGGCCGGGAAATGGCGAACGCCTTCTCCGAGCTTAATGACCCGGTCGATCAGCGCTGTCGATTCGAGGAACAGGTCAAGGAGAAGGACGCCGGCGACGAGGAAGCGCATCACATGGACGAGGATTATGTACGGGCTCTGGAGTACGGCATGCCACCGGCGGCCGGACAGGGTGTCGGCATCGACCGGCTGGTGATGCTGCTGACGGACAGCGCTTCCATCCGCGAAGTCATCCTTTTCCCATTGCTCAAGCCCGAGCACGCATAGCAGGAATCCTGACTGCATGAGATTTGAAACCTTCATCGCCCTGCGATACCTCTCCGCGCTCAGGAGACAGTCGTTCATTACGCTGATCTCCCTGTTCGCGGTTTTCGGTGTGGCACTCGGCGTTGGGTCGCTCATTGTCGTCATTGGCGTGATGAACGGCTTTTCCTCGGACCTTCAGGATAAGATCCTCGGCGTGAACGCCCATATCCTTGTTTCTTCCGCGCGCGGCGGTATTCAGGATTACCAGACTCTGGCGGACCGTGCTTCCGCTGTGGAGGGAGTTACCGGCGTCAGTCCCTTCGTTTATTCCGAAGTGATGCTGTCCAACCGCAACGGCGTCAAAGGTGTCGTGCTTCGCGGTATTGATCCCGAATCTTCCGACGGGGTGATCAGCCTTGATACGGACCTTGTTGCGGGGTCCATGGACAATCTCGAAATGGAGAACGAACTGCCGGGAATTATCGTGGGCTATCAGATGGCCCGCAGACTCGGCCTCGACGTGGGGGGAGCGGTGAACATGCTCTCGCCTTCCGGACGTTCCGGTGCTGCGGGTTTTCAGCCGAAGGTCAAGCGGTTCCGTGTGGCCGGAATTTTCAAGACCGGCATGTTTGAATACGATTCATCCCTCGGTTACATGACCATCGACGCCGCCCGCGATCTGCTCGGTTACAAGAGCGATATCGTTTCCGGCCTTGAGATCAGCGTGGACAACGTGGACAAGGCTCCCCAGATTGCTGAAAAAATCGATCAGTCCATTGGCTCGTTCGGTTTGCTCGTTCGCAACTGGCAGGAGATGAACGCCAATCTTTTCGCTGCGTTGAAACTGGAAAAAACCGCTATGTTCATCATTCTCGTGATGATCGTGCTTGTCGGTTCGTTCAGCATCGTCAATACGCTGGTCATGCTGGTCATGCAAAAGACCCGGGATATCGCAGTGCTCATGTCCATGGGGGCGGAGTCTGCCGGTATCCGAAGGATTTTCATGATGCAGGGGACGCTCATCGGTTTCATCGGGACAGCGCTTGGCTTCGGCCTCGGGGTTCCGGTCAGCCTGCTGCTCAAAAAGTATCAGTTCATCAAGCTGCCCAGCAACGTGTATCCCGTTGACTATCTTCCGGTTCGGCTGGAGGCGCTGGACCTTACCATCATCGGCGTTTCCGCCATGCTCCTTTGCTTCCTGTCCACCATTTATCCGGCACGACGTGCCGCCTCCCTGAATCCGAGCGAGGCACTGCGCTATGAGTAGCGGTCCGGTCTATCGTCTTGAAGGCGTGAGCAAGGAGTTCGAAGGGCCCGCGGGAACCGTGCATGTCCTGAAGAACATCGACCTGACCGTCGAGGCAGGGGAGTGTGTGGCCGTGGTGGGAGCTTCCGGGTCCGGTAAGACTTCACTGCTGCACATCATGGGCACGCTTGACGATGCCTCCGGCGGGGTTGTCCGGTTTAACGGAGAGGATATCACGGGGATGGACAACCGTCGCCGAGCTCGTTTCAGAAATATCGAAATAGGTTTCATTTTTCAGTTTCATCACTTGCTGCCCGAGTTTTCCACGCTGGAAAACGTGGCAATGCCCGGCATCATCGCCGGGGAGCCGCGGGCGAAATGCCTTGAGCTTGCGGATGCCGCCCTGAACGACGTCGGGCTGGAGCATCGCAAGGGGCACAAGGTGACGACTCTTTCCGGGGGTGAGCGGCAAAGGGCCGCCATTGCCCGTGCCATATTGATGCGCCCCAAGGTCGTGCTCGCGGATGAGCCCACCGGAAGTCTGGACGAAGAGTCCGGTACGATGGTAGGGGAGTTGTTGGTCTCGCTGGCCAGGGACCATGGCACCACGCTCGTCGTGGTGACCCACAACCGCGATCTGGCCGGACTGATGCAAAAGCGTCATGAACTGCGTTCCGGAGAACTCTATGCCTGCTAAGTCTGCGCGTTCTTATTTTTCCTGTATTCTTGGAATTTTTATCTTGCTGCTTTTTGCTGCCTCTGCTTTTGCGCAGGAGCCGCAGGGCGTTCAGGAGGACATTTCGGTTGCCGTAATGCCCTTTAGCATCAACGCCAGCGAAGACCTGCAATATCTTCAGGAGAGTTTTCCCGAACTGCTGGGTGAACGCCTCAGGGAGGCCGGTTTTCAGGTTCCCAAACAGGACCGCATCCGCACTCTCCTTGCTGAAAATCCCGGCCTTGAAGGCGCTCAGGGCGGCCGTGAGCTGGCCATGCTCGCCGGTGCCGGCTTCGCCGTATACGGCGATTTTTCTCAGTTCGGAGAGACTTTCGTCATCGACGCAAAAGTTGTCGATGCTTTCGGCGATAAGCAGCCGGTTTCCATTCAGGTCCAGAAAAGCGGGGTCTTGAACCTGCTGCCCGCCGTTGACGAACTCGTCAATCGCATGCGTTCCATCCTGCTGAGGCAGGACGTGGTTGCGGAGATCGAGGTGCGCGGCAACAAGATTTTGGACAAGGAAGTCGTGCTCATGCGTCTTCCCATCCGTGAGGGCGACATCCTGACCGCTTCCGTGGTCAACAAGTCTCTCAAAAGCATTTACGACCTCGGCTACTTCGACGACGTCAAGGTTATCCTCGACGATCTCCCGGAAGGCAAGAAAGTCATCTTCCAGGTCCGTGAGAAGCCCCGCGTGGACAGTATCACGGTGCGCGGAGCCGATGACATGACCGAGGACATTCTGGAGGCCGTGGTCACCAAGAAAGGTGCGGTGGTCAACCCCAAGGTGCTGGCGCAGGATATGAAGACGATCCGCGACATGTACCGTAAGGAAGGCTACTACAAGGCCAAGATCACCCATGAACTGCAAAGCAACGATCAGGGGCTCGCGCGGTTGACTTTCGTTGTCGAGCCCGGCCCGGAACTGTACGTCGAGGAAATCGTCATTGACGGCGCCAAGCAGGTTGATCCTGACGACGTCAAGGAAGTCCTTGCGCTTCAGGAGCGCGGCTTCCTGTCCTGGTTTACTGATTCCGGCGTTCTGCGCGAAGACATGCTTGAACGTGACGCTGCGGCCATAATGGCCTTTTACAGCAACCACGGATTCCTGCAGGCCAAGGTCGGCAAGCCGGACATTGAGGTCATGGATGATGGCCTGCGCATCGTCTATCGAGTGTGGGAAGGCCCGCGTTTCAAGATGGGAGAGACCCGTTTCAAGGGCGACCTCATCGACACGCCCGAAAAGCTGAAGAGCGTCACCGGTGTGGATAACCTCGCAGTGGACAACGAGTGGTTCAACCGCTCCCTCATCCGTCAGGATGTCCAGAAACTCACCGACTATTACAATAATTATGGATACGCTCATGCCGATGTGGAAGTGCACCTTGAGGACTTCCCCGAGGCCGGGTTGGTGAATGTCGAGTATACCATAGTCAAGCACCAGCGCGTGCATGTGCGCCGTGTGCTGATCGAAGGGAACACCACCACTCGCGACAACGTCATCCTGCGCGAGATGCGTCTTGCCGACGGCGATATGTACAGCGGCCAGAAGATCAACCGTTCAACGCAGCGGTTGAACAACTTGGGCTATTTCGAGACGGTTGACGTTTCCCCCGTTTCCACCGGTAATCCGGACGAGATGGACCTGCTGGTCAAGGTCAAGGACGCTCCCACCGGAAATATAGGCGGTGGTATCGGATATTCCTCGTATGACGGTGTTTTCCTTGCGGGCAAGATTTCCGAAAGGAACCTCTTCGGCAAGGGATACAGGCTTTCGTTCTCCGGTTCCTTCGGCGGAAAGAGCACGGCGTATTCGCTGGATTTTGTCAACCCCTATCTGTACGACACCGACGTGGGCATGTCGCTTAATGCGCACCGGAACTCCACTGACAAGGATGAGTACAAGGTTGACTCCACTGGCGGCGGCGTGGCTTTCTTCTATCCGATTGGTGAGTACACCAACCTGAACTGGAAGTATCAGGCGTCCTACTACGACATTTATGATGTCTCCGAAGACGCTTCCGAAGACACGAAGGATGACGAAGGGTCGCATCTCGTGAGTTCGTTTACCGGCACGGTTTCCCGGTCCACCATCAACTCCCGTCGGTTCCCGTCCGAAGGTACCAAGATGACTGCTTCCATTACAGTCGGTGGCGGACCGCTTGGTGGTACGGACCACTTCATCAAGGAACAGGGTGTCTTTGAGTATTATACCGAACTTTATGAAGATCTTGTCTTCCACGGAAAGGGTCAGATCGGATATCTGCACGACAACATCATGAATGATGACGATCTGCCGACCAACCAGCGGTTCAAGCTGGGCGGCATGGGCAGTGTGCGCGGGTACTCGAACTACAAGATCACCGCACGTGAAGACAACGGCGACACCATCGGCGGTAACAAGCAGCTCTTCACCAACCTTGAGTTGCTTTACCTGCTGAGTGAAGAGTACGGTATTCAGCTTGTCAGTTTCTTCGATGCCGGTAACGTCTGGAAGGAAGATGAGATGTTCTTCGAAGAGGTGAAGAGAATTGAACCCGCTCCGTCTCTCGGACTCTACAAGAGTGTCGGTGTCGGCTTCCGTTGGCTGTCTCCCATGGGACCGATTCGCGTTGAATACGGTCACGGCCTTGACGATCTGCGCCACAGCGGCAACAACAAGGTCGAACTGATGATGGGTCAGAGTTTCTAGAACAAAACCAAGGATTCAAGGAGTATACCACCATGAAAAAAATGATCGCCATTGCACTGCTGATGCTGCTTACCACCGCGGCTTCCGTGCAGGCTGCAGAGATCGCCATCGTTCATTCCATGCGCGCCATCAGCGAAAGCAAGGCTGGCCAGCAGATCAACGATGAGATCAAGAAGAAACAGGCTGCCTACGAATCCGAGGTCAAGGGCCAGCAGCAGAAGGTCCAGTCCCTGCAGAACCGCCTGAAGCAGATGCGTACCCAGTACCAGAGCGGCATGATCAAGGAAGAGCAGTTCCGCAAGACACAGCAGGAACTGGCCTCCGCCGGTGCCCAGCTGAACGTTCTGGGCGAGATGAGCTCTGTCAACTTCAAGAAGGATGTAAAGAAGCTGCAGGCTCCCATTTACAAGCTTTTCTCCGACGTGCTGGCCGAATATGCCCGTGAAAAGGGCTACGACGCCGTGATTGACGTTGCACGTGGCGGAGTCGCTTACGGCAGCAAGTCCATCGACATCACTGACGTCATCATCAAAGAAATGGACAATCGCTGGAAAAAGTAAAACGATGCGTATAACGGTTTCCGAACTCGCCGAAAAGCTCGGCTTGCCCTGCAAAGGCGGGGAAGTCGAGCTTTCCGGCGTCAATACATTGGAAAAGGCGACTCCGGGCCAGCTTTCGTTTCTGGTTAACCCGAAGTATTCGCACCTGTTGGAGACGACGCAGGCCTCCTGCATCCTTACGCAGGAAAAGCATGCGCAGGACCTGCCATGCGCCATCATCAGCGATAACGTCTACATGGATCTCGCCAAGGTCGTTCACCTTTTCGACAACCCTCAGGGATGTCTCGAAGGGCAGAGTGAACTGGCCTACATTCATCCCGATGCCAAGATTGATGAATCCGCTGTCATCTATCCCTTCGCATTCATCGGCGAAGGAGCGAAGGTCGGAGCGGGCGTCAAGATTTTCTCCGGCGTCTACGTCGGTGAAAACACCGTTGTCGGTGATGACTGCATTCTGTATCCCAACGCGGTCGTCATGGGCGGCATTTCTCTTGGCGACGGAGTTATTCTCCAGCCCGGAGCCGTTGTCGGATCGGATGGCTACGGCTATGCGCAGACGCCCGCCGGTCATATGAAAATCCCGCAGATCGGGACCGTGCAGGTCGGCGACATGGTAGAAATCGGCGCCAACAGTGCCGTGGACCGTGCCGCATTGGATGTCACCACTCTCGGTCGTGGCAGCAAGATCGACAATCTGGTCCAGATCGGCCACAACGTGGAAGTCGGTGAAAACTGCCTGCTCGTTGGGCAGGTGGGGATCGGCGGCAGCTCCAAGGTTGGCGACAATACTATTCTCGCGGGTCAGGTCGGCGTGGCGGACAACGTCAGCATTGGCAAGGACGTGGTTATCGGCGCTCAGGCCGGTGTCGGTTCCTCCGTGCCCGACGGCGCCAAAATGAGCGGCTCTCCGGCCATGCCTTACAACGTTTTTCTCAAATCCATGGGCGTTTGCGCCCCCAAGCTGCCTGAGCTTTTCAAGCGTGTGAAGAAGCTTGAAAAACAACTGGCCGATTTGGAAAAGAATGGAGACAGCAGCGATGACTAAAGCATCGGCTTTTGCGGACATCGGTCGCATCATGGAGATGCTCCCGCACCGGTATCCCTTCCTTCTGGTGGACAGAGTGGTTGAAGTCGAGGACGGCGTGAGCCTCAAGGCCTACAAGAATGTGACCATGAACGAGCCGTTCTTCCAGGGCCATTTTCCGGGGCTGCCCGTCATGCCCGGCGTGCTGATTCTCGAAGCCATGGCTCAGGCCGGCGGCGTTTTTGTCATGCACACCATGAAAGAGCCTGTCGATGACAAGGTCTTTCTTTTCACGGGCATGAACAAGGTCAAGTTCCGTCGTCCGGTAGTTCCCGGAGACCGCCTTGACCTGCATGTCGAATACACCAAGCACAAACTGAACATCTGGCGCATGCGCGGCACCGCCCTTGTTGACGGCGAAGTTGCCGCCGAGGGTGAATTCTCCGCCGCCGTGGCAGATAAAAAGGATATGTAAGTGGCAACTCAGATACACCCGACCGCCGTCATCGACTCCACCGCCCGCATCGGCGAAGACGTGACGGTGGGCCCTTATTGCGTCGTTGAAGCCAACGCCACCGTCGGGGACGGCTGCAGGCTCGAACCCTATGCGCTCATCAAGACGAACGTCTCCATGGGGGCTGGCAACCACGTCCACTCCTACGCCGTGATCGGCGGTGATCCCCAGCATCTGGGATACAAGGGCGAGGAAACCTATCTGCGCATCGGCGACAACAATATCTTCCGTGAAGGCGTGACCATTCACCGTGGTACCACTCAGGGCGGTGGTGAGACGGTCATCGGCTCCGAATGTCTGATCATGGCTTACGCCCACGTTGCGCATGACTGTCGCGTGTCCGACAATGTCATCATGGCCAACGCCGTGCTGCTTGCCGGCCATGTAGAAGTGGGCCGAAATGTCATCATCAGCGGCATGTCCGCTGTGCAGCAGTTTGTTCGCATTGGCGATTACGCCTTCCTCGGCGGTGCCAGCGGCTACAAGCTTGATGTGCCTCCGTTCATGCTGGCTCACGGAGCTCGCGGCAGACTTTACGGCCCCAATCTCATAGGGCTCCGCCGCAACGGCTTTGACTCCACGTCCTGCAAGGCCCTGAAAAAGGCCTACAAGATCATCTTCCGTTCCGGAATGACCAAGGACAAAGCGTTTGAAGCCGTCGAGCGTGATGTTGAAGACAACGAAATGGTTCGCCGTCTCGTCACTTTTATCCGTGAGAGCAAAAATGGCGTGACTTCTGCCTCCACCCGCAACGGCAACGGCGACGACAGCTAGTCATTTCCTTGCCCCTCAGGTCCAATAAGACAAAACCATGTCCGTCAAACCAGCTACCATAGGATTGATCGCCGGCGGCAAGCAGTTTCCGTTGCTTGTGGCTCGCGGCGTGAAAGACCACGGTCACAAGCTTGTGGCGGTGGGCTTTACCGGTCATTCCAATATGGAAGTTGCTCAGTTCGCCGACGAATGGCGCGAACTCAAGCTGGGCAAGCTTGGTAAACTGATCCGGTTTTTCAAGGATCAGGGCGTTGAGCGTGTCGTGATGGCGGGAACGATCAACAAACCTCGTGCCATGGATGTAGGCCTCTTGGACATGCGAGCCATGAAGCTGGTCTTCAGCCTTGGCAGCAAAGGTGATTCTTCCATTCTCGGCGCTCTTGCCGCAGAGTTTGAGAAAGAAGGTATGCCTGTTTCCCCGGCACATGAGTTGGTCCCGGAGCTTCTTACTCCCAAGGGAGTGCTGACTTTCAGAAAACCCACGGAGCGCGAACGGGATGACCTGAATATGGGATGGAAGCTCGCCAAACAGCTCGGACGCATGGACATAGGCCAATGCTTGGTGCTTCGCGAGGGAATTGTTGCCGCCGTGGAAGCGCTTGAGGGGACCGACAGCGCCATCGAGCGTGGTTGTTCTCTCGGCGGTGAAGGTTGCGTGGTGGTCAAGGTGTTCAAGCCGGGGCAAGAGGAGCGTATTGATCTTCCCAGCGCCGGAACGGATACCGTCATGCGGCTTGCCGCGGGCAAAGGCGCATGTCTCGGGCTTGAAGCGGGACGCAGCCTGTTCTTCGATCAGGTGGAAGCCGTTCGCATTGCGGATGAAAACGGCATCTGCATTGTTGGACTGAGCGCCGATGAGATGGATGAATCCTGATCGGCACGCATGAATGATTCATTCAAAAGGCCTTCTCCTTTAATGGGGAAGGCCTTTTTGTTGATTTGTGTGCATTTTTCGATGTCATCTCTTGTCGCAGCAGGAACCGGGCGTACATCCTTTGTTTGCGGGGTGTTCTCCGCAGCAGCCGTGTCCGGCTGAATCTGGCGTGCGAGACGTGTTTCCTTTGGCTGGCATGGCTATTCTGCGTTGGGATTGTGCCCCACAGCGTGGGCACTCCGGGGCGGTAACGTCAGGTTTTGACAATTCTTCAAATATCGCGTTGCATTCCGAACACTGGTATTCGTATAGAGGCATGGAGTCCTCCTTTAGCCGAAAATATTGTTCGGCATATACGGGTGCGTCCCTTCAATTACGTCGATTCCGGCCTTGTCGCGGATTTTTCCGACGATTTCCCCAGCGTGGGGGCAGTGGTCAGTGATGCAGGGCGCTATGTGGATTTTGGTTGGCATATCGCCCATGGGGGCGTTCCAGAGTTTGACCTGAGCCATGCGGGTCACGATGCCGGACCCCGGACATCCACCGCAGCTGAGAAGACCCATAAGCTCGGCTTCTTCGTCCACGTAGGCTTCGAATTCGCCTTCTCCGCGGTTGAAACCGACCATGCAGCGCGAGCATCCGATGCAAACGTCATCCATGGTGTTGCGGCACCCGATGATCAGTATCTTTTCCATGTCTCCTCCCGTGGCGTTTCCGGTCTTCAGACCATGAATTGCTTTATCTCTTCCCAAATGTTTCGAGTTGTTAAGCCGAACCCTTCCGGATCGTATTCGACGACTGTCATTCTTTCGGACTGTGCCCGGTTGAATGCCGCATCGTATGGATAGGAACCTACTACCGGGATTCCGGATGCTTCACAGAAACCGATGATGCATTCTTCCAGTTCCGGATTCACGCCACGCTTGTTGATGACGCAGGCCGAGGGAAGCCGGAAGTGCTTGAGCAGCTCCGCCACGCGTTCAAGGTCGTGAATGGCCGAAACCGTCGGTTCTGCCACAAGCAGGCAGGCATCGGCCCCGGTGAGTGAGGCGATGACCGGACAGCCCACCCCTGGTGAACCGTCCACGATGACGAACTCCGCCCCGTCGCGTTCTGCAATCTCAGCCGAAGTACGCCTGACATCCGTCACCAGTTTACCCGAGTTTTCCTCACCGATGCCGAGTTCGGCATGGACCATGGGACCGAAGCGTGTCCTGGAGACACGTTTTACACCGCACCAGCGAGGATGCATGCTGACCGCGCCGGATGGACAAATGAACTCGCACACGCCGCATCCTTCACAGTTTTCCTTGATAGGTTGAAAGTCGGTGGAAACCGCATTGAAACGGCAATTATCAAGACACAGGCCGCACTGGGTGCAGAGGTCGGCATCAAAGACCGGGGTTTCGCCGCTGTAGAAGGCCTCTTCCTTGTCGATTTCCGGATCCAGAACGAGGTGCAGATCCGCGGCATCCACGTCGCAGTCTGCCAGAACTGCGTTTTCAGCTACTGCGGCCAGTGCGGCGGTAATGCTGGTTTTGCCGGTTCCGCCTTTGCCGCTTATGACAACGAGTTGTTTCATACCTCACCTCTCGCTTTGGACTCTATGCTCTCGGCAATGGCGGTGAAGGCCTGCTCAAGCTCGGGGCTGGCGTCGTAAAGCATCTCGCCGCGGGAATAAGTTCCGGCTGCCTCGATCGAATGGGGGACGGTTCCGAGCAGATCGATACCGTTTTCGCGAAGGTGGGCGTGAGCGTCGATCCCCATGCCGTCACGGTTGATTACTGCCCCGAACGGAATGTCGAGCTTGCGAAGCAGCTTCACGGCAATGCCGAGATCGTGGAGCCCGAAAGGGGTGGGTTCCGTGACGAGTACGGCAAAATCCACGTTCTCCAGCGATTGGACAACGGGGCATGATGCGCCGGGAGGGCAATCCAGCAGAACAATGTCCGCGTTCGATGCGTCTTCGGTTGCACGCTCCTTGAGTTCGCGAATGAGCGGGGGCGCCATGGCTTCGCCGATGCGCATGAGTCCTTTGTGGAAGGTGAGACCGGGCAATTGTCCTCGATACGCATGCCCCACCGCGCGAGTTCCTTCGGATATGGCGTCCGCAGGGCAGGCCAGCTTGCAGAGGCCGCATCCATGGCACATTTCGGTAAACGGCATCACGCTGCCTGCCATCCAGATAAGCGCCTTGAAACGGCACAGTTCCACGCATGTGCGACATTCTTCGCCGAGGCAGGCGTCATCGTCAAAAACAGGAACCGGCATGTGCACCTCGGTTCCATCGTCCATTTCCGGCTTGAGAAAAAGGTGAGCGTTGGGCTCTTCCACGTCACAGTCCACAAAGGCGACCTTCCGGCCCTGCCTCATGTGATGCAGGGCCAGATTGGTGGCCACCGTGGTTTTACCTGTTCCGCCCTTACCACTGGCGACGGCGATTCGCATTGTTCCTCTGGTTGTTGTCGTTCATGCAGGAGCCGTCACGGCGTCTGAGTCGTACGTTCCGTGATTCACGCGCAGCGGTGTTTTCGCGCTTGCGGTCTTTGCCGCTGCCGTCGCCTCGTCCCTGACCGGAACCCTGTCCGCCGAAGGAGCCGTCCCGACGTCCGCGACCCTTGCCGCGACCGCCGCAGGAACCGTCACCGCGACCGCAGCCGCGTCCATTGCCGTTTCCTTGTCTGTTATTCATTCTTTGCATTTCTTTACCTCCTGTTTCACTATATGGTGAGCATGGGATGTGCCATTTTTTATTACATTGAAATAACTGTATTGTTTTGTGTGAGAGGGTGAGGGGCGGACGCAGATTTCGCCTCGTTTCCGGCTTGGTGGGCGAAAGCTGCCATGGCATGGAGCGTTGCCAAGCCCTCAGGAATATGCAACATCCTGCTGAGACAGGAGAAAGACATTTGCTGACATCCATAGACTGCATGCCGTGCTTTATGCGTATGGCGGTGGCGGGCGCGCGCATCGCCGCTCCGGACCGTCCGGATATTCATGAACGAATCGTGCGCAAATGGTCGGCCATGCTTCCTGAACTTGATTTCGAGCTGTGTCCGCCGTCAGTTGCCAGTATGCTCAATGAGCTGGTTTTGACGGAGACCGGTTGCGGCGATGTCTTCGCGCAGGACAAGGTGGACTCCAACAGGCGGGTGATGGAGGTGCTGCCCGATGTGAAACGTCTGGTGGACACGTCCGAGAACCCCTTGGCCACGGCGCTTGAGGCCGCCATCATAGGTAACTACATAGATCGTGGGCTGGACCACGCCTTTGATTGGCGCGAAGAACTTGCCTGCCTCGAAAGTAGTATCGACGATACGAAGGTGCGTGACTTCGCCAATCGCTGCGTGGATGGAGCCAGTGTGGTCATCCTCGGGGACAACGCCGGAGAGATTGCCCTGGATACCCTGCTGGTGGATCGCCTCAAGCAGCTCGGATGCCGTGTGACCTATGCCGTGCGCTCCAAGCCCGTCCTCAATGATGCGCTTCTGGCCGATGCACGCATGGTCGGCATGACCGAACGCTGCGAAGTGGTAGAGAGCGGGGTAGACACCCCCGGCACCGTGCTTGAGCGTTGCAGCCCCGACTTCCTGTACAAGATGCGCAGAGCCGATGTCATTCTCAGCAAGGGGCAGGGCAACTTCGAGGCGCTTTTCGACCGCTGGGAGGATGTCTTCTTCGCTTTCAAGGCCAAGTGCGAGCGCGTCGCCGAAGAAACGGGACGCCCCCTCGGTTGCTCCGTCTTTATGAAGCGGTAGGGACCTTTTTCCGGAATACCCCACATGAAACGGTTACTGCGCATAACATCCATGGCCCTGCTGCTGGCACTTCTCCTTCTTGGAGCGGGCGCATGGCGCGTCAGCGGCTGGCTCAACAGCCAGGCGTTCCGTACGGAGATGGAAGAGGTCCTCGGCAACCTCGTGCGACGCGAGACTACCATTGAAGGCGCGGTGGATCTCATGTTCTACCCATGGCTCGGCGTGGCTGTCGAAGAAGTGCGGGTCAAGAACCTGCCGCAGTTCGACGGGGATCTCGCTACGTTCGGCAGGCTCATGTTCAGGGTGCGCCTGTTGCCGCTGTTGCAGGGTGAGGTCGAAGTGGACACTGTTGAAGCGGACCACGTGGACCTGAATATGATCCGCGACGCTGAGCGTGCGGGCAACTGGGAGCATATCGCCCCTGAGCAGGGTCAGGATTTGGAAGACGCGGCGGATGACCGGTTCTTCGACTTTCGTCTTGTCAGTATCCGTGGAGTTACCGTCAGGGATGCGGACGTGGTGATCGAGGACCGCGTCAGCGGCAGGGAATTTCATGTCGAGGGCTTGCGGATCAAGACCGGGAAATACGTTCCCGGCGGGATGCTCGCCTACGATATTGCCGGTTCGTTTGGCTTCGAAGACATGACCGTCGAGACCACCATCAAGGGTAAGATTGATACTGCCCTAGAGGGCGACAAGGCGCATACGGAACTGCTCAGGGATTCCGTTGTGGACCTCGTGGCAAAGGGCGGAATCCTTCCAACAGGCGAATCGGCACGGATGACCTTTGCGCTGGATATGGACCCGGCAGCCGAAAACCTCGTCATCAGCCGTTTGGAGTTTTCCGTATTTGACATGCGGATGTCCGGCAACCTGAACGTGTCCAAGCCTCTTGATTCACCCTTGTACAGTGGCCGGATTTTTCTGCACACCTTCAGTCCGGCCAAGCTGTTGTCGAAGCTGGCTCCGGACTTCGACCTCTCGAAGACTGACGGGCTTAGGCGTATGAGCCTGAAGGCGAACATAAAAGGCAATTCGGAAAGCGTGGCATTTCACGGCCTCGACGCCGACCTCGACGGCATGAAGCTGGCAGGCAAGGCCGACCATGTTTTCCAGGGTGCCTCTACATTTTCTCTTGAGGCGGGCGATGTTGATCTGGATCTCTACCTGCCGCTTTTCCTCTCCGGCGAACCCTGGAAGTGGGGTGATTTCGGGCTTGCCTTTTTCCAAAGCCTGAATGCGTCCGGGACGCTCAAGGCCGACTCCCTGCGCATCAAGGGCCGTGACTTTTCTTCGTTGAAAGGGACGCTCAAGGCTTCCGATGGTCACGTGCAGGCCGTGACGGCCGGCGCGTTTGCTTCCGGACAGCTTGATGCATCGCTCGACGCCGTGGTGGGCACCAATGAAGTTACCGGGAATCCGACGCTTTCACTGCAGTTGCATGCGCATGGTGATGACCTTGACGTCGATGCTTTGCATGATTTTAAGACGCTTGACCCTGAAGGGCAAATCTCTGCCAAGGCGCATGTCACGCTATCCCATCGGGACTGCCCGCCAGCAGCCCGCTCCATCCTTGGGCTCAGGGGGATGCAGGCTGAGGTCTCGACCTCATGGTCTGCCATGACCTTGCGCGCGAGTGAGGGCGAGCCTATGGAGTTCGGTCCCATGAGTGTGGACTGTTCCCTCAAGCCGAAACGCGCAGACGGTGCCGAATTCCCGTACGAGATGAGCCTCAGAGTGCGCGGTGGTCTGGACTCCCCAAGGCTTGAAGGGGATGCGAGGCTTTCCGGTCCGGTGCTCCTCGGGCCGGAGTTGGAGTATCTCGTATTGCCGAACCTTTCGGCATCCACCCGCTTGGGCGGGTTCCTCATGCCAGGAAAGAAACGTGGCGTCCTGAAGGGACGTTTCGACTGGGACTCCCGGAAAGACCGTATCGGCGTGCGCTCCTTTGAGGTCAAGGCCATGGGGGCGACCGTGAGGCTGGACGGTTCGGTTCAGCATCCGTTCGACGAGAAGCGAACGGCGCAAGGCTCCTTTGACATCCGGGACTTCAACCTGAAACGCACTCTTGAATTGTACGGCATTGAGCTCATTCGCTTTGAGAAGCCCACTGCCCTGACTGCTGCGCGGCTGGCAGGGGACTTCACCCTCAACGGCCTGCGGGCCAAGCTCACGAAGCTTGACGGCGTTTTCGACGGTGCCACCGTGGCTGGAACCATCGTCGTGCCTTCCATTCTGGAGAACGGGTTCGAGGTGGCGCTCAAGGGCGGTGATGTGGATGTTGACCAGTATTTTGCGCATGAGAGGGAGATTGACCCACGGGACTACCGCAACCGTGAGCTACCGGAGGATGAGCCAACGGTCATGCCTCTTGATTCATTGAAACACATCAATGTTCGCGGTCGGGTTGTGGCGGACTCGGTGAAGTTCTGCGATGCGCTTATCGCTCCGGCCGAGGTGGATATAGATTCATGGGACGGCAATATCCGCATCAAGAGAGCCAGCGGAGGCTTCTATGGAGGACGGCTGAATGGTTCGTGGGCGGCCAGAGTGGGGGACGACGAGGTCGCCACCCATGTGAACGTGGTCCTCAAGAATTTTGAAGGCGCACCCTTCATGCGGGATATAGCGGGCAAGAGTTATGTTGCCGGGCAGAGCTGGCTGGAGGCCGACCTGTCCGGACACGGGCTTACCGATGAACAGATTCTGCGTACCCTCAAGGGAACTCTGGCTACGAACATTCGCGACGGGTCCTATAAATTTTCCGGCTGGGACAGTGAGAAGCGGGAGAACGCCAGAACGAGTTTCAACAACGGCAAGATTCTGCTCGATGTGAACAAGGGTGTCTTCAGCACCAAGACGTTTCTGGTCCAGTCGCCTGTCATGACAGCCGATGGCGACGGCTGGTTCGATCTGGCCGAAGACCGCATCGAACTTGCAATCAAGGCCACGTTCGTGGCGGTTCCGGGGATCACGGTCAAGTTGGAAGGCAAGCTGTCTGACCCCAAGGTTTCCATGCCGCCCGAAACCATGCTCACCGACACGGTGCGCAACATCCTCGGTTTGCCGAAGAAGTCTTTCAAGTTCCTGCGCGATCTATTTTTCTTCTGATCTTGCCGCGTTGCCGCAGGGCGTATATCATGGCCGCAAATTCACCGGAGTCTTAGATGAATGTGGAAATAGTCCGAAAGACCAAAGGCCTTCGCAAACATCTCACCACCGGGCTGTGGGAGAGGGAGAGCGGCGATGAGCCATGGCTGCTTCGCAAGATACGTCTTGTGATGCGGTGCACCTACCTCGTTTTCCATAGCTTTTTCAAGGATCAGTGCATCATCCGCGCTGCTGCGCTGACGTTCACGACCATCCTGTCCTTCGTGCCGTTTCTGGCTGTGGCGTTTTCCATTTCCAAGGGATTCGGTTTGCAGAACGCGGGCTTTATTCGCGAAATGCTCATGCGCGTGACCACCGGCAAGGTCGAGGTGGTGGACAAGATCATCGGTTACATCAACAACACCAACGTGCAGACGCTTGGCTGGGTGGGCGTGGCGACGCTCCTGTTCACGGTTTTTTCACTCATCGGCACCATCGAGAAGGCCTTCAATACCATCTGGCGCGTCGAGAAGGGCCGTACGCCGTGGCGCAAGGTGGCGGATTTTTTCCCGGTCATTCTCATTTGCCCGATCTTCCTGCTGGTCGCCTCAAGCTTCAACGTCAGTCTGCAAAAGCAGGACGTGATTCAGGGGCTGCTTTCAATATCCGCCATCAGCTACCTAGAGGCCGGACTGCTCAAGCTGGCCCCGCTCCTGTTCATACTCATCGCCTTTGCGTTCATGTACGCCTTCGTGCCGTTTACCAAGGTCAGGATGTCCAGCGCGCTGCTCGGCGGTCTCGTGGGCGCGGTGTTGTGGCAGAGCGCACAGTGGGCCTACATCAACTGGCAGATCGGTGCGGCCAAGTACAACGCCATTTACGGCAGTTTCGCCCAGTTTCCGCTGCTGCTCATGTGGCTCTACATCAGCTGGGTTATCGTGCTGCTTGGCGCCGAGGTCAGCTACGCATGGCAGAACGTCGGCACTTTCGTGAAGCAGCGATATTTCGGCAAGGCCAGTCCTATCGAGCGACAGAAGATTGCGTTGGTCATGTTGTCCATGATCGTGAAGCGTTTTGAGAGCGGCGAGCCGTTGCCGTGTGCCGAAGATGTTTCGGACCATCTGCTGGCTCCGTTGCCGTTGGTGGAGGAATTGGGAGACCTTTTCATCGAAGCCGGACTGCTCGTGCCCGTGCAGCGCGGTGATTGCGAAGTCTATGGCCCGGCTCGACGACTCGACGGTATTCGCGTGGATGAAGTGGTGCGCATTGTGAACACCGATGCCGGGCAGCGGACGGGAAGCAGTTTTTCCGGTCACTTCAGCTTTGTCGGTGAGTTGTTCTCATCATTGGGCAACGCCGTGCGCGAAAGCGAGCACAACCTTACGCTTGCCGAGTGCGCGGAAAAAATGGCGCCCGCCATGGAGCGGCGTCCACCGAAGCGGGAAGATGTTCAGGCGGAAGATGCGGCCGGTGAGAAGGCAACCGAAGGGGCTCAGTGAGCAGCGGCTTCATCGGAGCGGAAGGCCCCGCCAAGCCAGTAATGCACGAGCTTGGCCGCTTCCATGACGATGTCCTGTGCCGAACGCTGATCCGTCCACCATTTTTCGGGGAACGATCCTTCCGGAGTGACCGTCATGATGATTTCGCAGTTCGGCAGCACGTCTTCGAGAATGATCTGCGCGCGTCTTGCGTGATACGGGGAGGTCACCACGAGTAACGTGGCGTCCTGACCGTTCAGGTAGGCGCGAAGGGCCTCGGCCTCTTCCACGGTGCTGATGTGCCCGTCACCGAACATATCCGTGTTTTGCGTTGAGGTTCCCATCTCTTTCAGCACCGCCCTGCAGAACTCAAGGTGGCCCATGCGCGGCCAGCCCATGGAGAATTTGAGCTTGTCCAGTCGCGTTTTGGGCCATTCGGCCGCATCGCTGAGCAGGATGGTGGGGGCGTATCCCTTCTTGTAAAGGTCTGCGGCCTGCATCAGCCGGATGTAGTCTCCGGCCAGCGGTACGATGTAATCGGCCTTGCGCGGTTTTTCGTCGAGCTGGAGCCAGTGGCCCATGAGGAGGAAACCCGTCGCGCCCGCGACCACTGCCGCGAGCGTGACGATTCCAAGAGCCCTGAGCAACCAGTCCACGATGCGCCGCATATCCGCCTACTTGCCGTACGCCGCTTCGTAGCGGGCCTTGAGCTGTTTGAAGGTGCCGTTCTCGATGCTCTCGCGCACCTCGCGCATGAGGTTCAGGTAGAAGTGCACGTTGTGATACGTGTTCAGGCGATAGGAGAGCAGCTCCCGCGCATGGTATAGGTGACGCAGATAGGCACGCGAGAAGTTGCGGCAGGTGTAGCAGGTGCACTCCGGATCCACCGGGGAGTCGTCCTCGCGATGGGTGGCCTTCTTGATGTTGATCTTGCCCTGCGATGTGAAGAGCGTGCCGTTTCTGGCGTTTCGGGTGGGCAGCACGCAGTCGAACATGTCAACGCCCGCGCTCACGCCTTCAAGCAGGTCGAGCGGGGTACCGACGCCCATGAGATAGCGCGGCTTGTCCTGCGGCATGAGCGGCGCCAGATGATGTACCAGATCGTACATCATGGGGATGGGTTCTCCCACGGACAATCCGCCGATGGCGAAACCTTCGAAGGGAATGTCGCGCAGCTGTTCAAGGCTGCGTTCGCGCAGGTCCTTGTGGAAGCCGCCCTGAATGATGCCGAACATGAGCTGGTCGCCGCTGCCAACGGGATAGTGGTCTCGGCAGCGTTTGGCCCAGCGGGTGGTCATCTCAAGCGACTTCTCGGTGTAGGCCCGGTCATGCTTGAAGCCCACGCATTCGTCCAGCACCATCATGATGTCGGAGCCGATGTTTTTCTGGATGTCGATGACCTTCTCCGGGCTGAAGAAGTGCTTGGATCCGTCGATATAGGACCGGAATTCCACGCCTTTTTCCGAGAGCTTGCGGATGCCTTCGAGGCTGAAGACCTGAAAGCCGCCGGAGTCCGTGAGGATGGGACGGTCCCAGTTGGAGAAGCCGTGCAGGCCGCCGTGGCGCGCCAGCAAGTCATCGCCGGGCCGGAGGTAGAGGTGGTAGGTGTTGCCGAGGATGATCTTGGCGTCCATCTCCACCAGATCACCGGGGCTCAGGCTTTTGACCGTCCCCTGCGTGCCCACGGGCATGAATATGGGGGTGGGAATCTCGCCGTGGGCGGTGACGAGCGTTCCTCTTCTTGCGGAACCGTCCTTTTTGTGGACGGTGAAGGTTCCGGGCTTGTTCATTTATGTAGCTCCCTGTTCCACGCCCTTTTTCGGGCAGATGTCGCTAAGTTCGCAGATTGGGCATTTCGGCTTGCGGGCGTTGCAGACCTCGCGGCCGAAGTAGACGAGAAAATGATTGATCTCCCCCCACATCTTATTGGGGTAGAGCTGCATGAGATCTTTTTCGATGCGCACGGGATCGGTATGCGTCGTGAGGCCGAGCCGATAGCTGAGGCGCTTGACGTGCGTGTCAACGGCCACACCTTCGTGGATGTCGAAGGCGTTGGAAAGCACGATGTTCGCGGTCTTGCGCGCCACGCCGGGCAGCGTGATCAGATCCGCCATGGTCCGGGGCACCTTGCCGTCGTATTCCTCGACGATTCTGGTGGCTGCGGCCTTGAGGTTCTTGGCCTTGTTGCGGAAAAAACCGGTGGAGCGCACCGCTTCTTCGAGTTCTGCCACGTCGGCCCGTGCCACGGACGGGATATCCGGCCAGCGCTCAAACAGGTGCGGGGTGACCTTGTTGACGCGTTCGTCCGTGCACTGGGCGGCCAGAACCGTGGCCACAAGCAGCTGCCACGCATCCGTCCAGTCCAGCGCCGGTTCCGGTTCGGGATAGCGGCGCTCAAGGCGCGCGTGGATTTCGAGAGCTTTTTCCTTCTTTTTCACGACGGGTATCTCCTTATGCGGAAGCTTCAAGTAGCACCGCCGGGCGCGCTAGACAAGTGTGCGCATTCGTTGCATGCGCTGCCGGATCGTGTATTATCCCCGTCATAAATCGACACGAAGTATGCAAGGAGTAACCGAAATGTCCCAATCTCTCGTATACATCACCGCTCCGTCCATGGAGGATGCCAAGCGCATCGGCGAAAAGCTCATCGAAGAACGCCTCGCGGCCTGCGTCAACGTCATACCGGGCATGAAGTCCATGTACCACTGGAAAGGCAAGGTCGAAACCGATGACGAGATCGTGGTCATCGCCAAGACCACGTCCGATCTGGTGCATCGTCTCAGCCAGAAGGTGGTGGACCTGCACCCCGACGAGGTGCCCTGCGTGGTGGCCGTGCCCGTGGCCGGGGGCAATCAGGCATTCCTTCGGTGGATCGGCGAAGAGACCGCATAGCCCGCAAATCAGGGTGCGTTGACCTTCTCCGGATCGGGGGGTAGTGTCCCTTCATCCAAAAAATCTACGGAGGAACAATGGATTTATACCTGACGGGCTCGTTGGCCTATGACCGGATCATGACCTTCCCCGGCAAGTTTTCCGACCACATTCTGCCGGACAAGATTCACATCCTCAACGTCTGCTTTCTCGTGGACGGGTTGCAGGAAAAATTCGGCGGAACGGCCGGCAATATCGCCTACTCGCTGGCGCTGCTGGGCGAAAAGCCCATCATTCTCAGTCAGGTCGGTAAGGACTTTTCCCAGTACGACGAACGTCTGAACGAGCTGGGCCTTTCCGTGGAAGGCATCCGCACAGTAGACCACGAATTCACCGCCGGTGCCTACATCACCACGGACATGAGCGACAATCAGATCACCGGATTCAACCCCGGCGCCATGAAGCACTCCTGCTCTTACGATCTTTCGCGCATCGACCCTGCGGACGCCGTGGGCATCATCTCCCCGGGCTGCGTGGAGGATATGAAGTCTCACCCCAAGCACTACCGCGACAACGGCATTCCCTACATTTTCGACCCGGGGCAGCAGATTACCGCCATGACCGGCGACGAACTCAAGGAAGCTCTGACGGGTGCGGACATCCTGATTACCAACGACTACGAGTTGCAGCTCATCATGAACGCCACCGGCCTTCAGCGCGAGGACATCCTTTCCCGCGTGAACAACCTGGTTACCACGCTGGGCGAAAACGGCTGTACTGTGGTAGAGGATGGTAAGGAAACTCAGGTTCCCGCGGCAAAGGCGGGCAAGGTGGTGGATCCCACCGGCGCGGGCGACGCGTTCCGCGCGGGCATGCTCAAGGGCATCGCCGACAATCGCAGTCTCGAAGACGCGTGCAGGATGGGCGCTGTGGCAGCCTGCTACTGCGTCGAGCAGAGCGGCACTCAGGAACACCGGTACACCCCGGATGAGTTCGCCGCACGATATGAGGAGAACTTCGGCCCCATGTAGTCCGCGACGTTCTCCTCGAAACCAGGGGAGGACGACATGAACGGAATCGACAGGGACCGGATCGAACAATATCTTGAAAAGGCTTTTGGTCAGGGAGCCAGACTGTTGGCTGCCGGTGACCTCGGCAATCTGGACGAGCAGGGGATGAAGGGCTTCGGCTACGGAAAACCCCTGCTCGTCCGCTTTTCTCTGGACGGCGAGGAGCGCGAAGCGGTCTTCTCCGTCATGAAGGGCGACAAGTACGGCCACCAGTATCTCTGGGATCGCGCCTCCGTACTCATGTTCCAGTACTTCACCTCCGACCGGCTTGAACGGCACGTCCGTCCGCTCGGGCTGGGATATGTCGATGAGGCTGGAGAGCTTGTCCCTGTGCGCGGACTGAAGGAATTCTTCATCGTCAACGAGAAGCTGGAAGGGCATGACTATTTCCTTGATCTAGACCGCATCGCCCGGGAAGGATTGTCCGACGGCGATCTCCACCTTGCCGCGGATTTCGCCCGGTGGCTGGCCCGGGTCCACTCCGAAAAGAAGCAGGACCGCGATCTGTACTGGCGGCGCATCAGAAATCTCATAGGCTCGGACGAGTGTATTCTTGGCCTCATCGACGAGGCATATCCCGAGGACTATGCGGCATTTCCACGGCGCAGGTTCGAAGAACTGGAAGCAAAGCTCGTCCGCTGGCGTTGGAAGCTCAAGGAGTATCACCACCGCCTGAGCGCCGTGCACGGGGATTTTCATCCATGGAACGTGCTTGTCAACGGAAGCGATTTCCGTGTTCTGGATCGCAGCCGCGGTGAATGGGGCGAGCCGGGCGGTGACCTTTGCACCATGGCCATCAACTATCTGCTCTGGAGTCTCCGCAGCCACGGCAGGCTGGAGGGCGACTTCAAGAAACTGTACGACACGTATTTCGAGACCTACATTTCCGAAACGGGGGATACCGAAGTGTTCGACGTCATGGCCCCGTTCATTGTCTTCCGGGCTCTCGTCATTGCATCGCCCGAGTGGTATCCCGATCATGCCCCGGAGGTGCGACGCGGCCTGTTCAACCTTATGGAAAACGTGCTGGACGAGGAAACCTTCGACTGGGCGGACGTGAACCGCTACATGGAGTGACGGATGGCTGGCTGGGCCGTATGGTTTACGGGGCTGCCGGGCAGCGGAAAGAGCACACTGGCTCGCAGCGCGGCTGAAACCCTTCGCAATCGAGGTCTGGACGTGGTGTACTTGGAAATGGACGCCCGCCGCCGAGAGTACTTCCCTGCCCCGAAGTATACAGAGCAGGAGCGTCGGCAGGCCTACGCCATGTTCGCCGACGAGGCCGCCGAGCTTTGCGATCGTGGGCGCAACGTCATCATGGACGCGACAGGGCATCGCATCTCATTTCGGCAGCGGGCCCGTGGACGCCTCGACTGGTTCGCCGAAATCCATGTGGGCTGTGACGTGGAGGAAGCCATGCGCCGGGAATCGGAGCGTCCGCAGGGCAAGGTCAAGGCCGACCTGTACCGTAAGGCACTGGAAAGACGGCGAACCGGCAGGGGCTTCGAAGGACTGGGCGAAGTCGTCGGCGTGGATGTCCCCTTCGAGCAGGACCCGGCGGCCGAGCTGTCCTTCGATAATACGGCCCTCAGCCGTGAGGAAGCCTTGCGCAAGGTAATGCACTTTCTGGACAGATGGCTCGACAGGGATTAGGGGACGGGTGACCGGTGATCGTCACCGGAAAGTAACACCAGTTTCCACCGGAGCGCTTTCCACGCTTTCAAGGTTCGCATAGGATCAGACCACCGCCATGAAATTTCATATAATTACTTTTGGTTGCCAGATGAATGTCCACGACTCCCAGTGGCTTGCCCGGGCGCTTGAAGCCCGGGGCTGGGAAGAAGCCGCCGAGGACGAGGCCACCGTGTACATTCTCAACACGTGCAGCGTTCGCGATAAACCCGAGCAGAAGGTTTACAGCGAGCTTGGGCGCATCGCCCGTCACGCCAAGCGAGATTCGCGTATGTTCGCCGCCGTGGGGGGATGTGTGGCCCAGCAGGTGGGGCCGGAGTTTTTCAACCGGTTCCCGTTCGTGCGGCTCGTGTTCGGCACGGATGGCATTGCCAATACCCCCAATGCGCTTGAGCGACTCGCCGAGGGGGCGGAGGATCGGGTGAAGCTGCTCGATTTCATGGATATCTATCCCGAGCGAGACGCTGCCGTGGACGAGAGCACCACACTGCCCGAAACTCGACAGGCCTTTGTGAACATCATGCAGGGCTGTGATAATTTCTGCGCCTACTGCATAGTGCCGTACACCCGTGGCAGACAGAAGTCCCGGCACCCCGATGCGGTGGTGGAAGAGTGTCGCGCCCTTGCCGCCAACGGCGTGCGTGAGCTGACGCTGCTCGGGCAGAATGTCAACAGCTTCGGCATGGACTCCGGCGGGGCGGACGTCAGTTTTGCCGAGCTGCTGCGGCGCGTGGCGGCCATTGAGGGTATTGACCGGCTACGGTTCACCACATCGCACCCCAAGGATATCGCCGACGAAGTCATCGAGGCGTTCGGAGAACTCGACAACCTCTGCCCGTCCCTGCATCTGCCCATGCAGGCCGGGTCGGACGCCGTACTCAAGGCCATGCGCCGCAAGTACGACATGGAGCGCTATCTGGACATTGTGGACCGCCTGCGTCAGGCCCGGCCCGATATCTGCCTGACCACCGACCTCATCGTCGGATTTCCGGGCGAGACAGAGCAGGATTTTGAGCGTACCCTCGAAATGGTGGAGCGCGTCGGATTCGAATCCAGTTTTTCCTTCAAGTATTCCGACCGCCCGGGCACCGCGTCCGTGAACATGGAACCCAAGGTGGACCCGACGGAAGCGCAGTCCCGGCTGGAACGGTTGCAGGAATTGCAGAATGCTATTACTAAACAAAGTCTAAAGAAACTCGTAGGCCTCCCGGCCGAGGTCCTCGTGGAGGGCCGCAGCCGCAAGCAGGAAGGCGACGGGGTGTCGTGGCGCGGCCGCGATGCCGCCGGACGGGTTGTCAATTTCACCAGTCGGCGCGAGAGTCTTACGGGCAGGATAGTTCCCGTACGGATCGTCGAGGCCAAAAAGCACTCCCTGACGGGGGAAAGGACCGGTGAGCCATGGTAGCAATGAAGATTTTCGGACTGGCACTGGATGAAAAGGGTCAGGCACCCATCATCATCCTTGAGGACGAGGCATCCGAGCGCGGCCTTCCCATCTGGATAGGCGCCATGGAGGCCATGTCCATTTCCATGGCGTTGAACAAGGTCCCGTTCCCGCGTCCCATGACGCACGATTTGCTGATCAACTCCCTCGAAGCTCTCGGCGGCAAGCTGGAGAGCATTGAAGTGACCAGGATGGTGGAAGGGACCTTTTTTGCCGAGCTGATAGTGAAGCGCGCCGACGAGGTCATCCGCATCGACTGTCGCCCGTCGGACGCGGTGGCGCTGGCCGTCCGCACCGAGGCCGAGATCAGTGCGGCCCCCGAAGTGCTGGACGAGGCGGGCATTCCCATGGATGGCCTGCGTGACAAGGTGGTGCCGAGCACCGAAGCGAGCAGCTGGCAGGATCTGCTGGAAAATCTCGACGAAGACGACGTCAAATACAAGATGTAGGAAGGTGGCGAGATGATCGATCTGCACATGCACACGGTGTTCAGCGACGGGGAACTCATACCTTCGGAGCTGGTTCGCCGAGCCTCGGTGGCCGGATACAAGGCCGTGGGCATCACCGATCACGCGGACCTCAGTAACTACAAGACCATCATTGAAAACGTGAGCCGCTTCGCCAGAGAGCACGGCCATTTTTTCGACATGACGGTCATTGCGGGAGTTGAGATCACCCACGTCCCGCCGAGCCTTATACCGGACATGACGCTCAAGGCCCGGGAGGAAGGAGCTTCTCTGGTGGTGGTGCACGGCGAAACCATCGTGGAACCCGTGGCGCCGGGGACCAACCTCGCCGCCATCGAAGCCGGGGTGGACATCCTCGCGCATCCGGGCCTCATCACCGAAGAGGAAGTGGCCCTCGCCGCCGAAAAGGGCGTGCATCTCGAAATCACCACGCGTGGCGGTCACAGCTACACCAACGGACGGGTTGCCGAATTGGCTCGCCGCCATGGCGCCAAGCTGGTGATCGACAACGACGCCCATTCCCCGCGCGATCTCGTGGGGCCGGAGATGCGTCGCGCCATCGCTCTCGGGGCTGGGCTTACGCCGCAGGAAATCGAAGCTGCGGAAAGCAATTCTTGGGAAATCGTGCAGCGGCTGATGAAGTAGCCGCCGCTTACTGGACGCGGGCGCGGCCCGCAAACGCCTACGGGGTAACGGAATGGACATTCTTGGCGAAAACAACATGCTGCAAATGGTCATGGGCGCAACGCTGGCGGTCAAGGGCGTCATGCTCCTGCTCGCCGCCATGTCCCTTTGGAGCTGGACCATCATCTTTTACAAGGCCTTCAGCATCCTCTCGGCACGCCGCAGGGTGCTGGCAGGGTACGAGTCCTTCATCGTCGCCGAAGACCTCGCCACCGGGATCAAGACCCTCGGGGGCAAGAACTCGCCGCTGGCAAAGGTCAGCTCCATGGCGGTCAAGGAATTTCGCAAGCTGGAAAAGGCCGAACTGGATCGTGACCGCAAACGCATGCTGGTCAAGGACACGCTGCGCCGCGTGCTGCGGCAGGGCATCAGCGCCGAAATGCGCCGCCTGACACGCAACCTGCCGTTTCTGGCGACCTGCGCCAATGCCGCGCCCTTCATCGGGCTGTTCGGCACGGTCTGGGGCATCATGCACTCCTTCCACTCCATCGGTCTTCAACAGTCCGCGGCGCTTGCAACCGTGGCCCCGGGCATCTCCGAGGCGCTCATCGCCACCGCCATCGGTCTGGGCGTGGCGATCCCGGCCACCATCGGTTACAACTTCTTCCTCGGAAAGCTCTCCGAAGTGGAAACCGGCATGATCGACTTTGCGGGCGCCTTCCTGAACCGCGCCGAGCGCGAGATCGCCTGGACCGGCAAATAGGAGGCCGTCATGGCTCTCAAGACCGGAAACGGCTACCTTGCGGAAATCAACGTCACGCCCTTCGTGGACGTGATGCTGGTTCTGCTCATCATATTCATGGTCACCGCCCCGCTCATGACGCAGGGGGTGGAGGTGGATCTGCCGCAGACGCGTTCCGTGCGCAATCTGCCGCAGGACAAAGATCATCTGGTCCTGAGCGTCAAGGCCGACGGGACCATCATGCTCGACAAATACGAAGTGCCCGAAGGCGAACTGGGCGATTTCCTTCAGCGTCTGGTGGCTTCGCAGAACAAGCAGCTTTTTCTGCGCGCTGACAAGAGCGTGGCTTACGGCGTGGTGGTGGACGTGATGGGTGAAGTCAAGGCTGCGGGCATCGACAAGCTCGGCATTGTGGCCGAGGAAAAGAAGGATGGAACGAAACGCTAGCCCTTCGGGTTGCGTGATCATATCATGAGATATTTCGGCTTTCTTCTTTCTTTCCTGCTGCACGCGGGGCTTCTGGCGGTCGTGGTCTTCTGGGCTGATGTTCCCGACAGGAAGCTTGAACTGGACCGTCCTGCCTACACGGTGGATCTGGTGCAGCTCGCGCCCGCGCCTCCGCCCCCGCCCGGCGAAAAGTCTCCGAGCAAGAGCGATGCGACTCCGGCCAAGCCGGAACCAAAACAGGTGGCCCAGCCTGTCATGCAGGCTGAAAAGCAGCCGATGCAGTCTTCGGTCGAGCCTGTGAAGCCAGCTCGCAAACCTGAGCCGAAGCCGGAGGCCAAGCCCATCAGCGAGAAGACCAAGGAAAAAAAGGTCGTCGTCAAGAAGAAGGAAAAGCCGGAGCCGGAAAAAAAGACCGAGCCGCTCAAGAAGCCTGAAAAAAAGGCCGAGCCCAAGCCGGAGCCGAAACCGGTCCCCAAACCCAAGCCGAAGCCGAAAAAAACTTCCGATGAACTGCTTGCCGATGCGCTCAGCGACGTGAAGCAGGGCGTTCAGGCCGAGGATGATCAGGTCGCGGCTCAGCTCGACGACGAACTCGCCGCACTCCGGCAGGAGCAGGGCGGCGAGATTTATTCTCACGGCGGCACACCCGGCGGCGCCGGGTCCGGGCTGGCCGAAGTCTACGCCATGATCGTGGCCTCGGCCATCAAGGAGAACTGGCGCTATCCGTCTTTTGCTGGTGACGCCAACCTGCTTGCCAGCGTAGAGCTTACCATCGGTGACGACGGCACCATTGTTTCATCAGAAATCCTTGAAAGCTCGGGCAATATCGAATTCGACAACTCCACCCTGCGAGCCATCCGCGAAACCGAGCGGGTCGAGCCGCCGAGCAGGGAGCAGGACAAGGTCATAGTTATCAATTTCAACAGCCAGGACCTCAACCAGTAGGGACGACATGAAACGACTCATCACCATATGCGCCGCGCTGGCCATGACACTGGTTCTCGCCGCCGCGGCAACAGCGCAGGAAACGCTTACCGTGGACATCTTCGGTCCCGGTCAGCGCAAAGTAAACATGGTCATTCTGCCGCCCAGAGCACTGCAGGACGATCTGCCGCCCATGGCGCAGACCTTTGAACAGACCGTGGAGAACAACCTTTCCTACCTCCCGTTTCTGGAAGAGACTCCCATGGATCAGCTCCTTGGGGGCGACCCCAGCACCGGAGTGAAATCCACCGAGATCGATTTCCGCCCGCTGCAGCTTGCCAAGATTGACCTCGTCATGACCTCCGGCTGGAACAGCAACGGCCTTGAGGTTCGCGTTTATGATACCTTCGGCCGGCGCATGATCATCGGCAAGGCCTATGGCCGTGTGACGCAGGACAATATCGTGGATATCGCGGATCGCTTCAGCTCGGCGTTCGTGGACGCCCTCACAGGCAAGAAGGCTTTCTTCGATTCCCCGCTGGCCTTCGTGCGTCAACTCGGAAAGAGTAAGGAAATTTATACCGTCCTGCCGCAGGGACGCGAGCTGACCCGCATCACCACCATGGGAGGGTTCAACCTCGGCCCGGCATGGTCTCCGGACGGAAGCAGGCTGGCCTTTACCCACATCGGCGAAAAGAGCCATTACCTCGGTGTTTACGAGAAAAATACCGGCAAGACCGAGCTGTACACCGATAAGCTCGGGCAGTCCGTCATCAGCCCGGAATTCATGCCCGGTGGCGGCCTCGCGGTGACCCTCAACCGTCATGGCCATGCGGATATCTACAAGCTCGATTCTGCCTTCAAGCCCCAGCGCGCCCTCGTTAAGAGCTCGTTCATCGACGTTTCCCCCAGCTTTGACCGCACCGGCAGGCACATGGTCTTCACCTCTGGTCGTGCAGGGAATCCGCATATCTACATGATGGACCTGCAGACCGGAAAGATCCGCCGTATCACGTTGGACGGCACCTACAACACGCACCCCTGCCTCAGTCCCGACGGACGCTACATCGCCTACAACCGACGCACCGGAAGCGGACACCGCATTTTTGTGCACGATCTGGAAACGTCGCGCGAACGGCAGGTCAGTTTCGGCCCGGGAAGCGACGAATATCCAGCCTTCGGGCCGGATGGTTACTTTATTGCCTTCGCGTCCAACAGAAGTGGCCAATATCGGCTGTATCTGACCACAAGGCACGGAGACGCGGCCAAAATGATCAAGACCGGCTCCGGAGCGGCCTTCGCCCCGGCCTGGGATACCGCGTTGCAATAGTGTAACGGATTATTCCGGGGGTTGATTTTTGCACAGTAAAGGGTAAATGATTCAAGTATTACCCAATCAGGATGTTTCACGCCGCACAAGCGGCCCGGCTCAAGGAGTGGAGATGAATACCAGACTGACCCTCATCATGACGATGATCCTTTGTTTCGCAATCACCGTTGGAGCCGGTTGCTCCACCAAAAGCGGTTCAAGCGTGCCCCCCGGGGCCACGGAAGTGAAAGTCGAGGACGATACCCCCGACGTTCAGCCAGAGCCCGAACCGCCCGTAGTGGAAGAGGATCAGTATGATCAGGCAGCCATTCGCGAAGCCCAGAAGCAACAGGCCGTCGAAGAACTGCAGTTCATGGTTCATTTCGCCTTCGACTCCTACGAGCTCTCTGAGCAGGCCCGCGACCTGCTCGCCATCAAGGCCCGCCTCATGAAGGAATACCCCGGCATGACCATGGTCATTGAAGGCTATTGCGATGAACGCGGCACAGAAGAGTACAACCTCGCCCTCGGCGAAAAACGCGCCCGCGCAGCTTTCGAGCATCTCGTCATCCTCGGCGTGGAACCCGAACGTCTCAGCATCGTCAGCTTCGGCGAAGAACGCCCCATCGACCCCGGTCATAACGAAACCGCATGGGCCAAGAACCGTCGCGACGAATTCAAGATCTCCTATTAGCTGATCTGACATCCCGAAATGAAAAGCCCCGTGCTGTTTGCACGGGGCTTTTTTATGACTTGGCATTCCTGGCGGATATCCCGAGGTCTCAGGCGGGTGGGATCATAGGCATCAGTATGCCCATATTCTCTGCAGTTTGTCGGATGATGGGGCAGTGAATATTCGGGTAAACAGCTGCATTGGGTAAGGCCGCAACCTGTGTATGCAGGTCTTGGCTCCAGCTGGCGTCAAAACACGAGACTATCGAGTCATCGTAAGGTGGCACCTTTGGTTCAGAGTTAATGGCCACAGATCCAGGAACTGTTTCCGGTTTCTCTTAATCATTCCATGCTCGCGGTGTATATTTCCACTCGGTTGCGACCGTTCTTCTTAGCTGTATAGAGTGCCAGATCAGCATGTTTAAGCAGGACATCCACGTCCGTGGCGGTGTCGTCCAGCACAGCGAGACCAAGACTGACCGTGAAATCCACTTTTCCTCCGTCCGGGAGAGTCACAAATGCTTCCTCCAAAGCCGCATGAAGCCGGTTTGCCACCAGCATGGCCCCATTTTGATCGGTTTCCGGAAGTCCGACGGCGAATTCTTCTCCGCCGATACGTCCGATAATGTCCACATCACGCAAGACATCTTTTGCAGTCGCAGCGATGGCCTTGAGCACCATGTCCCCCACATCGTGGCCATATGTGTCATTGATCGTCTTGAATTTGTCCGCGTCGAACATGATCATTGAAAAAGGTCTTGAATAACGGATGCTTCTCTCTATTTCGCGTTCGACCAGTTCGATGAAGTAACGACGGTTGTGAAGTCGCGTCATGTCATCTGTGGTAGCCATATGCCGCAGTTGCTCTTCCAGCTTTCTGGACTTGGTAACGTCCCAGTTGACACCAATCAGGAACTTGGGGTTGCCGTCTGTATCCTTTTCGATCAATGCCGCCGCCTTGATATGCCGAATATCTCCATCGGGCCAGATCACGCGAAATTCCGACTCCCAAAAACCTGTGTCCTTGGTCGCTTGCTGCATGGATAGCTCTGCTGCTTGGATGTCTTCCGGATGCACCCGGCTCTGCCACGCTTCATAGACTCCATTGAATTCACCGGGGTCCACATTGTAAAGCCGGAACATCTGTTCATCCCAACTCAGTGAATCAGTTTGCAGATTCAACTCCCAAACACCAATTTCTCCTGCTTTTGAAGCCAGAGTCAGGCGGTCCGCATAGTGCCGAAGCTCCTGTTCGAGTCGCTTGCGTTCCGTAACGTCACGCAAACTGCCAACAGCCATATAAGAGTTTCCCAGTTTGAAGGACGTGACGGAACGCTCTACGTGAAAAATCTCGCCGTTTTTGCGGATTGCAGGCATTTCCATGACTGATCCTACAATTGGTCCCTCACCGGTTTTGGCGAACGCCCCCATGCCTTTACGTATCTGATGATGATATTCCTTTGGGGCAATGAGCGGATGAAGGGGGGTGCCTATGACTTCCTCTGCTTTCCAGCCGAACATCTCTTCAGCGGCTGGGTTCCAAAATGAAATGGTGTCGTTGACGTCCACAACAATTATGGCATCGTAGGAAGCCTCGGATATAGCCCTCATTTTCTCTTCGCTGGCGCGCAGCGCCTCTTCTGCGCGTACTCGTTCTGTGACGTCAAGAACGGTTCCTACGGCGTGCGTCGGGGTCTTTCCGCCGTCGAGGCAGACGGTTTCACCGCGCTCCTGAACGTGACGAACCTCTCCGTCAGGATGGATAATCCGATGATCCACCGAATACCCTGCGCATGTATCCGTAGACGATTGAAATGCCTCAAGGACCTCCTGTCTGTCTTCCGGATGAATCAAATCCATGACTCTTTCAAGGGTGGGGATGAAAGAGTCGCCATCCACTCCAAAAATGCGGTAGGTTTCATCCGACCACCATATATTGCCATCCAGGTGATTCAGGCTCCAGCTGCCGAGGTGGGCGATATACTGGGCTTGATTCAAGTTTTGCTGAATAGTCTGGATGGTATGATCTCGCTTCACGGAACGATACATGCCAATGCTGACGACCACCAGCATCAGGCCTAGAAGAGCGTGTACAATAGATGCAAGAGGAGGTGTGCTTGTCCACCCCCCGCGCGGCACAGCGGCGATGACCCAGTTTCCAGACGGAAACGTAACGGGCATGTACACAGCATCTTCGGCAGTGAAGAGCTGTGGATCGCCGAAAAAGACAGCACCGCTCTCTCCCAAACCGTCAAAGCCGCGAATCGCGATATCCAGGCTGGAAGTGTCGATGCTCACTGTGTCAAAAAGGTTGTCAATATCGATAACCGCGGAAACGATGCCCCAAAACTCTGCTTTTCCTTTAGGTTCGAGATAAACCGGAGCGCGCCCAATGAGCCCGGTACCCCCCTGAAGCAATTTAAGGGGGCCTGCAATGACCATTTCCTTGGTCATCCTGGCCTTTCTGGCCTGCGCCCATTGGTTTGGCAAATTTCGATAGTCAACCCCGAGTATCTTTCGGTTGCCTTCCAGCGGGTACACAAAGCGCATCACGAAGTCGGGCGCAGCTGCGAGATTCTTCAAGAGGTTGTCTCCGGTCAGCACGCCCTTCGCGTATCTGGCGAACTCTTCCTGAGTCAGGTCAGGAGTAATGGCGATGTAATTGGCCGTCCCCTGAACAAGAAGCAAGTTTTTCGTGATTTCTTTCTCCAGTTGGGCTCTGAATGCGGCAAGTTGCAGCGAAGTCTCTACCCTTTGGTCGTTCAAATGGCGTCTGGAAAGCTGGCTTACCAGAAAGACGTCCAAAGCCAGAATGCAGATGGCGAAAATGGCGATCCGGAATACTATTTTTTTTATCAACATGACCTCCAGTGATCAGCATCTGGACTTCTGGATTCGTGAAGAGTGATCATAACAGAATCAACAAATGTGATCGGCGCTCGCTTGCTGGTCATCGCAAAAATGGGTTTCAGCTTATGCATATTTAGCCGCACCTACAATCGAAATAGGCTACAGACCCAGATGAGTGTACCGATGAATACCAGCTTACTACTCAGTAAATTCTCCTAATTTCATGTTCTTTTCAAGCGATTGAGCACGATGAGTGATTATAGTTTCACAAATCCGCTGCTTTGATGTGTGAAAGATTGCCGTCCTGACTGGTTTCGCGGTTATTGTTCAAGAAAGCATACTTGGGTGTGTCCATAAACGACATCCCATAGTTTCCAAGGGGGCTCGCCGGAGACATACCCTATCCGCTTTAGGAGTAGGTTTCGGCCTTTTTGCCGTGCTTTTTTTATGCTTGCGCAAAAAAGAAGGCAAAAACTGCGCTTTTGGGGTTGCGCCGCCGCTCTCGGCAAGTGGCTCTATGACGCGGTAACTGCTCCGGGAGAATAGTCTGTGGTTACAGACATCACCCGGAGCTGCGTGACCGGTCCAAAGAGCCTCTATGCATCAATCGGCATTGCTACGGTGCTTGGTTGGCAGGAGTGGGTGGTTTATCGGGAGTTCTGGAAGGGGAGTGTGTGCGATGGAGGAGTTCCGTTGGATGAAACTCTGCTAACGGAGTTCGTCAGCCAAGACGCACAGAACATAAATTCCTGTCAGCGGGGTTGCAGCTTGGACGCGGGTTGTGCGGTCGCATGGACCCGGCTGCTGCAACCGCGCTGACAACTTAGGGATTCCAAAGGGGGGCCGCCCCTTTGGTCCGCCCGAAGGGCCCGTCGGAGACTCTTCCTACAGCAGGATATAGTTAAACAATCCCAGACAGAATGCGGCGTAGATGCCTGCTGCGACGTCATCGATCATGACGCCGAGTCCGCCTTCAAAGGCTGTTTCGAGATTTTTTACAGGCCATGGCTTGAGGATATCGAAGAGTCGGAAAAAGCCGAAGCCGAGCAGGTAGAGTAACGGTGACAGTTCGGGGAACAGGCAGTAGGTGGCCCAGAGGCCGAGCAGTTCGTCTATGACGATGCTGCCGGGGTCTTTGGTGGCGGTGATGCGTTCGGTTCTGGTGGCGGCCCATGTGCCGATGCCGAGGATTATGAGCAGTATGGCCAGCCGTCCGGGGATGTTGAGGGGCATAAAGAGGACGGGGGCCAGCAGCATGGCGGCAAGGGATCCCCAGGTGCCGGGGGCGGGCTTGAGGTAGCCGCTGTAGCCGACTGTGGATATGAAGAGTGCGAGGCGGTTTTTTATCTGTTCGTTTTGCATGGGGTCGGGTTTACTCGTTGGGTGACGGTTGGGCAAGCATGGAAGTGAAAAGGGGCACCTGAGGTGCCCCTGATTGGTCTAGGCTTCGATCTTGGTACCGAGCAGTTCGAGGAATTTGCGGATCCATTCGGGATGTGCGGGCCAGGCGGCGGCGGTGACGAGGTTGCCGTCCACGTAGGCGTCGCTGAAGGTTTCGTTCTGGCTGATCCAGCAGCCTCCGGCAACTTCGATTTCCGGTTTGACGGCGGGATAGGCCATACCGGAGCGGTCTTTCATGACGCCAGCGGCCACGAGGATCTGCTGGCCATGGCATACGGAGGCGACGGGCTTGTCGGTTTCGAAGAAGTGGCGGGTGAATTCGAGCACTTTTTCGTTGAGACGCAGGTATTCGGGGGCTCGGCCGCCGGGGATGACGAGAGCGTCGTAGTCGGCAGGGTTCACCTTGTCGAAGTCGAAGGTGAGCATGAAGTTGTGGCCGCGTTTTTCGGTGTAGGTCTGGTCGCCTTCAAAGTCGTGAATGGAAGTCTTCACGGTATCCCCGGACTTTTTGTCGGGGCAAACGGCGTGTACTTCGTGGCCGACCATGGTCAGCATCTGGAAGGGGACCATAACTTCGTAGTCTTCGACGAAATCGCCGACGAGCATGAGAATCTTCTTGGCCATTTTGTTAGCTCCTTGTCGTTTGGTTCAGAGAACCCGGGAAGTATAGCGTATTTTTTTGGCGATGCAACCAATGAGAACGCCCCGGTCGCGATGAATCGTGACCGGGGCGTGAAGATCGGAATGCGGGCCTGTTAGCCGAAGGTGCGTTTGAAGAGGTCTTCGATGGCTTTGCGACCGTTTTCTTCAAGGAAGCGCGTTCCGGTACCGCAGAAGTGGCGGTGGCCGATGACTGGTTCGGCGCATTCGTCCCATTCGCCTTTGTCGTGGTTCCAGCTGAACCAGCCGTCGCGAACCTGGCCGAAGGCGTACAGGGGTTTGTTGCAGATCTTGGCGAACTCGGCGCCCCATCCGGTGCCGCCCTTGATGGTTCCGTCCTCGCGCAGGGTGCCGACAACGAAAACTTCGTGGCTGCTATCGACCTGATACATGATGGTCTGCAGGACGGAGCGCATCAGCTTGGCATTGGTGAATTTTCGGTGCAGCAGGTTGGAGACGTAGTGCAGGCTGACGTCCTTACGTGCGAGTTCCTCCGGGGTGAGCGGGCGCAGTCCGCGTGTACGGGCGGGGGAGTGTCCGTCGAAAGTGAAGTTGACCTCGTTCAGACCGTACTGTTCCGCCATTTCGCCGAAGAAGGCTTCCGCGCCGTTGGCACCGCCGCTGAACAGGGTATATTCCTTGGGATCTGCCACGTCATGCTCCTTGTCGAGGTTTGTATGAACCCGGACGCGTTTCGCAATACTGTGCGAAGAACGTCCTGCCAGCCTTTCTGGTTCGATGCGTGGACCGACCGTTTATCTGGATCGTTCGCTCCGAATTCGCATTGTCCTGAGGATTAACACAATTTGTCTGCCCGGCGTCAAGTATTCCTTGCAACGGAACCGGCAAAGCTTGCCGAAACCGGCAGGGCCATCTCGTACCAGCGGGCGCCGCCGTGCGTGCTGGCGGAAAGGCCCCTGTTGCAAAAGCCCAGCCGTTCGTAGAAGTCAATGAGATCATCCTTGCACAGCAGCAGGACGCTCTTTCTGGACTGTTTGCGAGCCTCGGTGATGAACTCGCGCATGAGTGATGCGGCGATGCCTCTGCCTTGATACGCCGGGAGTACGCTCAGGCTGAAGATGACCACGTTGCACCCATCGTTGCAATGTCCAACCAGTTTCTTGAACGCTTCATCAGTGATGTCGTTTTTGTGGGTGGCGCCGCTGTTGAGCTGGCCTATGATCATTCCGTTGCGTTCAGCGACTAGAAAGCCTTGAGGAAATCGTTCAATTCGGGTGCGAATGCCGTCTTCGTCCGCGGCCTCGTCGGGCGGAAAGCAGGCCTGTTCAACAGTGTGGCAGCCTGTAAGGTCGTCTGGGCGGACGGTGCGGATGGTTATCTCGTTCATCTGTGCTTCCAGAGTATAGTCACGTGCGGCCTTTGTGTCTGAAGGGCCTTGCACTTGTCAGTGGGATTACCGTGGGGGAACAACGCCGCCGGTCTAGTTCCGTTTTCCGGAGCGACAGGCTGATTCTTTGGAGAAATGCTTTTTGTAGGGGAGCATCCAGAACAGGCAGGACACAACCCAGACTACGCTTCCTATCAAAGAAAGCACGTCGCCATTTCGTATGCTGGAAACGATGAAGAACAGGCCGGACAGACTGAAGCCCGAGAGAGCCAGCAGTTCAAACTTCCATTCCGTGTTTTTTTCAGCCGTTTTTTCCGGAGCGGGCTCGTGAGGATGGTTTGTATTGCGCAAGCGGGCGGCGGGCTTTTTCTCCATTTCGCATTTCTCCGTGTGTTGCTTTGAAACGAGTCAGCGGAACTGTACGCGCCGGTCAGTATGGGGATCTGCCCGATCTAGCGGGATGTGAGCACGTCGTACTTCAGCAGTACATCCAGCAATTCCGCCAGAGGCAAGCCGACGACGTTGGTGTACGAACCGGAAATCTCCGTTACCAGAAAAGTGCCGATGCCCTGAATGGCGTAGGCCCCGGCCTTGTCACCGGGTTCGCCCGTAGCAATGTAGGAGAGCAGTTCCTCGCGGGAGGACGAGCGCATGCAGACTTCGGTTTCGGCTGCGAAGGTCACGGGATCTCTGTCCGGGAACACCACCGCCACGCCGGTGACCACCTGGTGCGTCTGCCCGGAGAGCGCCGTGAGCATTCGCAGGGCGTCGGTGTCGTCCACCGGCTTGCCCATGATCTCGCCTTCCAGAGCCACTACCGTGTCCGAACCAATAACTACGGCCTCGGAGTGGCGTCCGGCCACCTCGTGCGCCTTGGCTTCGGCCATCCGAACCGCGTACGCCGCCGGGGATTCGCCTGCTTCCGGACTGGGTTCATCGGCGTCGCTGGGGGCAACCGAAAATTCAATGCCCAGATTTTCCAGCAGTTCGCGCCGTCTGGGGGATGCCGAACCGAGAATGATCGTCTTTTCCGCCCTGAACGGGCCGGGATGCTGATTGTTTTCCATGCGCGCTTCATTACCGGAAACATGAGCGGAGTCAATGCGGCGGCAGTGTCGGAAAACCGCCGCTGAGATCATTGTCGATGCTTCCCGTTTACTTATTGTCCGTAGTTTCAGGGTGTTGTTGTTTTGGCAGAATATTTGCTTCAGTCCGGGTGAAAAACCAGCGGAGTACAGATGAAGGAATATTTCTCCGACATGAAGGGCGATCCTCTGGAAGCTTCTGCCTTGCAGGAACAGGGAGGGGATTGGGCCACATCCTGGGCGGACCTGATGATGGTCATGTTCGTTCTTTTTACCGTGCTGTTCGTGTATGCGGGCAACAAGGCGGAACTCAAGGTCCTGTTCAGTCCCGACACAGCCGAGCGGGCAAAGGAGACCAACTCCATCGACCCGCTGCTTGGTCTTATCGGCAACCTGAGCGGGCTGGCCGACTCGTCCAATGCAGTCAATGGTCCCGCAGGTTATCAGGGCGAAGTGGTCTTCAAAGCTCGCGATAATGCCGTGACCGTGTTGCGTGAAGGGGATTCCATGCGTGTGATCATGCGCGGGGACATCTTTTTCGCTCCCGGCGGTGAATCGTTGCTGAGCGGGGCGGACGAATACCTCGACGAGATCGGCAGCATTCTGCGTACCACCCAGGGAAACGTCATGGTTGTTGGGTATGCCGAAGCAACGGAACTCGAAGGAAAGAGCGGGTTCAGCCTGTCAGCAGGAAGGGCGGAGTCCGTCGCGGAACGATTGATCGGACGCTACGGGATGCGACCTGAACGCATCGCCGTGACCGGGCGAGGGGCGCATTCCCCCGACGTGCCCGCATATCTGGAAGATAGCGCGGACCTGAATCGCCGCGTGGAAATCATAATGGTGACGAGATAGGGAGGAAGCATACATGAACATGAAAAGCGCATTGATTACCGGCGTGTGCCTGCTCGTCTTCCTCGGGAGTTTTCTGCTTTCGGGGAGCGCGACAGTCTACCTGAATCTCGCCGCCTTCATGGTGGTGAGTTCCGGGGTCGCGGCCGCGATGATGCTCGGCAATCCGCTCTCGCGCCTGCGGGAGGCGTTCTCCGCTGCGGCCCGTTCCTACTCCGCGGACTCGGCCACGCACGGAGAAATCGTCAGGACTCTGTTGGACCTTTCCGTCAAAAGCAAGATAGATGGTTTGCTCTCGCTGGAAAAAAAGGAGCACGAGGCCACCAGTTCTTTTCTCAAGAGCGGGTTGATACTGCTCGTGGACAATTATTCCGAAGAGGAAATGCGCGACTGCCTGAGCGCGGAGATGCATTTCTTCAAGCTGCGACAGGAACGCTGTGAGCGTGTTTTCCGCACCATGGCGCGCCTCGCTCCGGCCTTCGGGGTAGCGGGCAGCGTTATAGGTCTTGTGGGGATGCTCATGGGCCTAAACGACACTGCCGCGATTTTGACCCACATTCCCGTCGCGCTCATTTCCACCCTGTACGGATTGGTCATCGGCAACCTGTTTTTTGCTCCCGTGGCCGACAGGATCAACGATGCCACGCGCAATGAACTGCTGAATCAGAAGCTCATTCTTGAAGGTGTGGTGGCCATCGCCAAGGAACAGAACCCGTACAAGCTTGAGCGCAAGCTTGCCTCCTTCCTGCCGCCCGAAGAGCGCAGCGGCAACGTGGAAGTTCTGCGTGGAATCACCCGCAAGTATATCCAGCGACGCAAGCAGGAGGCTGCCGAAACCGAACAGATGGAGCCGGAAGAATCCCGCTCCGAAAAGAGGAGTGGGAATGACGAGCCTCTGGCCGAGGCCGTCTAACACTCTTCTTGAAATCGGCTCTGCACTGTGGACCATTACGGCCCGTCGTCCTGAACGACGGGCCGTTTTTGTTTCATGCAGACGCTGACGTTTCATTATCTGCCGGAAGTTTCGCTTTCTGGCCGGATATGCTAATCGGGTAGTTCATGCAGAAAACCAGTTTCAAGAGTGTCTTCGTTGCCGATGTGGGCGGTACTTCCGCCAGATTCGGCCTTTTCCGCGGGGATGCGGCAGGGGCCGAGCCGGTTCTTGCGCAGCGGATGCCGGTGGCTGCGGCGTGTTCGTTCTCCGAGTTGTTGGGCAAGGCCGCGGGAATGGGATTTCCCGCAGGACCGGATGAAGTTGATGCAGCGGTTTTCGCAGTCCCCGGTCCCGTGCGGGGCGAGAAGGCTGTTTTGCCCAACATCCCTTGGGATGCCGATCTTCACGACGCTGGCCCGTGGTCTGGACGGTGCCGATTGATCAATGATTTCGAAGCGCAGGCCCGGGCCTGTATGACGCCCCTGATGCAACGTGCGGAGCTTCTCCATACCGGAGACCCTGATCCCGCCGGAACACTTGCGGTCATTGGCGCTGGAACCGGCTTGGGACACGCTGCCATTCTGCAGTATCCAGAAGGGTGGTTGCCCATGCTTTCCGAAGCGGGACATGCGGTGTTTCCTTTGCTCGACGAAGAGGAACTCTGGTTCTCCGAGTTCGTCAGGCGACGCGGTGGACGCTGTCCAAGCGTGGGGGACGACATGGTCAGCGGGAACGGTCTGGCGTTGTTGCACGAGTTTTTGACGGGAGAAACCGTCACCCCGGAACAGGCAGGGGAGCGGCTGGACCCGGACGGTCCTGTGGCTGAAACATTTTCCAAGTTCTATGGGCGCGCCTGCCGCAACTGGGTGCTTTCATCCAACGCCACGGGCGGACT
>Ga0182238_1000012_pt1 | contig 103122 bp, 96 predicted proteins | sample hydfrates6_PW_90_FD_132439 | JGI IMG/M metagenome (GOLD analysis project Ga0182238, IMG submission 132439) | Subsurface microbial communities from deep shales in Texas, USA - hydraulic fracturing test 6_PW_90 | ecosystem: Environmental > Aquatic > Deep subsurface > Shale gas/oil reservoir >... | reverse complement strand
TTCTGTGCGTCTTGGCTGACGAGCTTCTGTAGCAGGAGTATGTCAAGGAGAGCTTCCTCAACTCTTAGGTTTCTCACCAGAACTCCCCCAATATTCTTGCTTTCCTGTCAACTCAATAACCGCCATTCGCCGCCCGCCAAGCCGCCTAAGAATTGTCGCTTTCGGAAAGCCGGGTGCGGCTTGGCAACCCAAAAGTTTTTGGGAGATTCTTAAGAACCCTTTTGCAAAAGGGTTCTTAAGCCGCCGGAGGCACCATCTAATCGCGTGCTTCGTGGAGAATTTCGTGCGGGATGGATTCGTGCAGGGAGTCGAGGAATTCGCGGAATTCCCTTTCCTGTTGCGGAGAGTAGCGCAGTTGCAGCACGCCTTTGTACTTGTCGGCGACGGTGAAAATGCCGAGATTGTCGCAGGCTTCGAGCAGAAACCTGAAGCGGCCGATCTGCGAGGGGGCTATGCGGACGTAGATACGCGCCGAGCGCTCGGGCGGTGCCGGGCAACGACGTTTGCGGGGTTTGTGGCGTTTTTTCATGTTATCTGACGGCCACCCAGCTGGCAGCGAGGGATACGAGGATGACGCCGCCGGCCAGTGCGGCGCACTGTTCCGGGGGCAGGAAGCTCACTTCTATGAAGAACGGCGGGACGTTCAGGGCGTCCTTGAGGGTATTTTGGGCCAGAAAAAGCAGGCCGAGCCCCGCGCCGCTGCCGACGAGGCCCTGCATGAATCCGCCGGTGAGCAGCGGCCAGCGGATGTACCATGGTCGCGCCCCCACGAGTGAGAGGATTTCCACCTCGTCGCGTCGGGTCATGAGGGAGAGCTTGATGGTATTGCCCACGACGAGGGCGGCCACGAGGGCGAGAAAGCCGACCACGGGCCATGCCACGGTGCGGGTCAGGGCCACCCAGCTCTGGGCGAGGTCCATCTGCGTCGGGGCGTAGTGCACCTTTTCCACACCGGGCAGGGATTTCAGCTCCGTGAGCAGTTCGGCGGCCCAGCCTTTTTCCTGCTTGTCCGGCGGAACCTCAAAGGCGGCCAGAGCGGAATACGGCAGCGGATTCTGATCCCGAAGCCACGAAAAATCGCCGGACTCGCCGAGGGTTTCGGCCAACTCCACCAGCGCATCGCCGGGGGTGAACGTCTTGAATTCCTTGAGGGCCTGCATGTCCCGGATGGTCTTCCACTCGCTGCGGACCGTGTCCTGCTTGGCACCTTCTGCCCAGTAGAGCTGAAACTCGACCTGTCCGCGGGTCTTGAGCAGCTGCAGATTCACGTTGTGCAGGGTCAGCAGCACGAATCCGGCCAGAAAGGCCACCATGGCTACTGCGGTGAGCGTGAGCAGGTGGGCAAAGGGGTGGACGATGAAGTCGCCCAGTCCACGACCTGTGAGCCTGAGGATGCGGCCTAACATGCCTTCTTCTCCGCTTCGGCGGCTTCGGTGGCAGCGGCCTCTTCGGGTTCGAGTATTCGGCCGTTTTCCAGATGCAGCTTGCGTGCGCCGGGAACGCAGTCGAGCACTTCGCGGCTGTGGGTGGCCATGATCACCGAGGTTCCGTAGTTGTGGAACTGCTTGAAGATATCCATGAGGTGCATGGTCAGGTCGAAGTCGAGGTTGCCGGTAGGCTCGTCTGCGAGGATCAGCTCGGGCCCTGCCACCATGCTGCGGGCGATGGCCACGCGCTGCTGTTCGCCGCCGGAGAGGGCCTGACAGGGGGTGTAGCTCTTGGCCTCCAACCCCATGGCCCGGACGATGGCCCGCACGCGGCGTTCCAGATGCTGCCGGGCCATGCCGCGCACCTCAAGGGACATAGCGACATTATCGAACACGCTGCGTTCGGGCAGCACCTTGAAATCCTGAAAGACCACGCCCACGCGCCGCCGCAGCAGGGGAAGCTTGCGGCGTCCCAGGCGGTTCATGTCGAAGCCGCAGACCGTGGCCCGTCCGCGCTTGAGGGGGATCGCCCCGTACAGCAGCTTGAGCAGCGTGGACTTGCCCGCACCGGAATGACCGGTGAGGAACAGGAACTCGCCCTTTTCAAGCTTGAAGGAGACGTCCTTGAGCGCCCACTGGGAACCGAAGGTGTGTGAAACGCGCGTGAGTTCGACCATGCGTTCCCTTGTAGCCTCGAAGCCCCGGTTTGTAAAATGCCGTGCACAGCAGCATGGCGACGATCTCGCGGCTCTTCTTTGACGCACCTTGCATATTCGGTATATGAAGGTCGCAAATGGAGGAATAATGCTCAAACGGCTACTCCCCGCCCTTGTCGCGATCCTGCTGGCGCTTCCGGCCCATGCCGGTTCCGTGCGCGTGGCGGTGGAGGACCTCCCGCCTTATTCCAAGTGGAACGGTAACCGCCCCGAAGGTCCCTTCGTGGTTCTGGGATGGAAGCTGACCAGCTTTCTCGGAGTCTCACCGGACTTCATCGGCTGCGACCGCGACGAATGTCTGAAGCTGCTGGAAACGGGGCGGGCCGACATCCTCTTCGGCATACGCCCGCGGCCCGAGCTAGAATCTTTCCTTTGGTTCCCCGAACAACCCGTGGCACCTGCGCGCGAGACCGCCTTCTGGACGCGACGCGGCTCCGGCACCCGTCTGGAGCGGCACTCGGACCTTTACGGCAAGACCGTGGGCGTGATGCGCGGTCTGGGGCTCGCGCCGAAATTTGCCGATGATCCCCGGATCGAGCGATTTCCGCAGGGCGACATGATCCGACTCTTCAAACTGCTGGTGGCCGGGAACATAGATGTGGTGGCACTGGACGCCGTGCGCGGGAGTGCGGCGCTGGAACGCACCGGCTTTGGCAAGTGGGTGGAGCGCGCCCCCTACTTCATTCAGGACACCGTGCCGGAGCATCTGGCGGTTTCCGAGCGCTCCCGGCTCTCCACGGAACGGGATTACGTGGAACAGGCGCTTGAGAAGGCGCTTGGTACGCAAGAAAACCACGAGGCCGGAAATGTCGAACGGCGCCCTTGAGAACGCGGCCCGGACCATCCGCAATGCGCGCTGCTGCTTCGCCTTCACCGGGGCGGGCATCTCGGTAGAGTCCGGCATTCCGCCGTTTCGCGGGCATCAGGGCATCTGGTCGAAGTATGACCCTGCCAAATTCGAGATGAACTATTTCCGCAGGCACCCCAAGGAATCATGGGAACTGCTGATCGAGATTTTCTATTCCCGGCAGGTGGCCTGCCGCCCCAACAAGGCGCATTTGGCGCTGGCGGAACTGGAAGCGGCCGGACGCCTCGTTGCGGTGGTAACCCAGAACATCGACGGGCTGCACCAACAGGCTGGAAACACCAACGTGCTGGAATATCACGGTTCCACCTCGCGGATGCAGTGCATGAAGTGCCGCCGCAAATTCCCGACGCCGATCGTGAGGCTCGACACCCTGCCGCCGAAATGCCCGGACTGCGGGGGCGTGCTCAAGCCGGACATCGTCTTCTTTTCCGAGGGCGTGCCAGACGACGTGCATCGTGATGCCACAACGCTGGCGCGGCAGGCGGACGCGGTAATCGTGGTGGGCACCACGGGCGAAATCCAGCCTGCCGGGCGCATCCCGTGGATCGCGCACCATAACGGCGCCACGGTCATCGAGATCAACACGCGGGAGTCGGCCTACACCTACCGGGCCACGGACATTTATCTGGAAGGCAGGGCCGGGCGGATGCTGCCCATGCTGGCCGAAGCGGTCCTGCAAACGGGCTGATGCGATTTTTCACGGACGGGACGCAACGGGAACGGTCGGACGGGACCGGTTCAAGGATGCCTGAGGCGGCAGCGACGATACCACCTGATACCGGAGATACCTCATGAGCTGGAAGGAAGCCACCCGATTCCTCGGAGACCTGCAGTGCAACGACAGACTCGCCGACACCGTGCTCGCACAGCGTGACGCGGAGGACATGGCCCGCGTCGCCCGCGAGCTGGGATACAAGTTCAACCCCAAGAGCCTTGCCGAAACCCTGACAGCAACCGTGCCGCAAGGGCGGCTGGATGATTTCTATCTGGAATCCGTTCCGGGCGGCGGCTATTTCAAGCGGCTGTTCGTCTTGATGAAACGCTCCGGCTGGGTCTAGCCGTTCACTCCGGCAGGGGCCGTCCCTGCCACATCGGCATCCGTGGCCGACTCCGCGCCCTCGGCGTCCGCTTCGTGCGATGCTTTGAGGGTTTCAAGCCGTGCGCCCTTTTCGCGGTCGGGATGAATCACCACCACGCGGTCCACGGCGTTGCTGAACAGGTCCATGGGATGATGGCTGATGACCAGCACCTGCAGGTCAAGCCGGTGGGCGATGGCCGAGATGAGCTTCATGAACTTGGGCACGAGGGTCGGGCGCAGCCAGCAGTCCTGCTCGTCGAGCACCAGAAACGGCCGGTGTCGGTCCTCGGGCAGCTGCGACAGGGCGATGAGGCGCAGCCCCACTGACAGGATGTTGCAGACCGAGCCGCCCTGCCCCTTGAGGATATCCTCCACCTCTTCGCCACCACCTGCGTTGTGTATGCGAAAGGACACGTTCAGGCGACCGTTCTTGACTTCGCGCAGCGTGGAGACCTCCCGGTCCTGCCCGAGAATCTCGCGGATGGCGTGGGTCAGGTTGGCCTCGATCTCATCCAGGGCCTTGCCGAACAGGGCGGACGACAGGTCCTCCAGACGGGTCGCCGCGCGGGGGGCCAGCTCCAGAAACTCCTGCGCACGCGCCAGCTGTTCGCGCTCCCGTCGGTGCTCGTCCACACGGGTCTCGCCAAGTGCGGAGAGCCGTTGCAGACGGCTTTCGAGATTCCTGAGTTCCGTGGCGTCCGTCATTTAGCCCTCTCCACCGCCAAAGCGCTGCTCCACTTCCTCAAGTCCTTTGCGGATACCGTCAACATGCTTGCGGTATTCGGCGACAACACGCTCGTTTTCCTTGCGTTTTTCATCAAGGATGCGTTGCAGTTCCTCAGGGTCGGCGGTGCCGAATTCCTCGGTTGCCCGCTTTTCCAGATCTTTTAGTCGCTCCGTGAGGGAGCTGATCTTTTCCTCGGTACGGATCTTCTTGGTCTCCAGCGCCTTGTGCTGTTCGCGAAGCTCCGCCAGTTCCTGTTCCAGCGCCTGATCGCGCCGGGCCTTGTCGTCAGCCGTCATGATTTACCACCTCGTCGTACAGTTCCCAGATGAGCCGCGCCTCCGCGCTCTCATCGAGATTGTCGTTCAGAAAATCCTTGAGCCCCACACCTTCGTGCGTACGCCGCCACGCCAGTCGCTCCAGTCCCCGAATGAAGTCGGAACCGTCGGCCTCTTCGTGCTCCTCGGGCGGCAGTTCCTGATCCGGAAAGACCTCGTCGAACGGCAGGTGCGGTATGACCCAGCTTTCCAGCTCGGTGACTCCCGGCTTCCAGATCGAGGCCACGGGTTTGCGTTCGCGGGAGTTGCGGTTGAAGATCAGCCGCACGATGTTGCCGGGGTTGGCCCACGTGGTGCCACCCTTGGTTACGCTTGGTTGCGGCCGGTGTATGTGGCCGTTTACCAGCCAGTCCACGCCGGGAATCTCGCGGATGGCGTTGGCTTTGTCCTCGAAGTCCGGAAAACGGATGTTGTGGTGCGTGAGCCAGAGCACGCTTTCCGGGCAGCCTTCGGGCCGGTCGAAACGTCTCGGAATGGCCGTTCCGTCTGGGCTTGCACAGACGAGCGCCTCGCCGTCAGGGGTTTGCAGAACCAGTTGCGGTCCCTTGTGCTTCATGAGCCGGACCACCCCGGCCTGCTCCAGTACGGCAAGGGACACGTCATCCGTGAAGCGCGACTGGTACTTGTCGTGATTGCCGACCAGCACCCACGGCATGTGCTCGCCCGCGCGCCGACCGAACATGCGGATAAGCTCCACGAGCATCCTGTTGGAGTTGTCGCGCGGCAGATGAAACAGATCACCCAGAAAGACCGGCAACAGTCCGCGCCGCTCGGCTTCATGGAGACAGGCCTCCACCTTTGCCAACACCTGCTCCAGATACCCGTCGAGCCGCTGCCCGGGCGGATTGTCCGCCAGATGCGCGTCGCCGATGAGCAGCAGCCCGTCAGCCTCAATGCGTGACAGGCCGGAAATATCAGTATCCATGCGCGTCCTCCGCGGCTCCGGATTCGTGGGCGTGTTCGCCGCCGAGGAACTCCCCGGACTCCAACTCGCCGCCGCAGGTGGGACAGCGACCGATGGCCTCCAGCCGTTCGCGCAGGTAGGTCGCGTGCCCCATCAGATCGCGGCGCGTCGCCTCAAGGGCCTTTTCTTCGCGCTCCATGCCCTTGCGGACCTCGCCCAACTCCGTCAACAGTCCGGCAAGCGCGCTTTCGTCCTCAGGTTGCGGCGGTTCGCGCAGTGCCGAAGCGGTTGTGGCATATTCGTTGAGGATCTGCATTTGGCTGGAATAGCTTGTCAATTCCTCAGCCATCTTGCTCAGTGCGGAAAGCTCCTCAACCTGCGGCGGGGGCGCAAGGTCGGCAAGCGCGCTGCTCGTGGTGCGTGCCGCCTCCAATTCGGCTCCGGTGCGGATCAGCTCGTCCATGACCGCCCTGATTCCTGCGGTATCGGTCGGAGTCGGTGGTTCGGCCAAGGGGTCCAGTGTTTCGGCATAGGCGGCGGCGAATGCGCTCCTGTGGCGCAGGTCGAGCTGTTCGTCGATGAGCGAACGCAGCGGATGCAGCGGCTCCAACGCGGCGGGTTCACCGAGCTGCTCAAGCAGGCCGCGCTCGCGGTTGGCGCGGTCCAGTTCCCGCTTCAACGTGTCGCGCTCCGCAATCAACCGCTCAAGCGCCGGAATCTCCCGGCTCAGGGCCTGTGAACGCTGCTCCAGCTCCCCGGCGGTTTCCATCATGAGGTGAATGTCGGGCAGCGGGGCCAGCGCGTCCAGTTCGGCTTCGATGTCCCGCAGCCGCGCCTCCCGTCCTGCGCTTTCGCGCCGGGCCTCCAGTGTGCGGCGCTTGAGCGCGCCCTGCATGGAAAGCAGGTGCGCCCCTTCCGAAGACGAGGCCAGAAAGTCGGCCACGGCCCTGTCCGGCCGGTTAAGCAGAAAGACCGGTTCGCGCTGGTCGCCGATGTGCACGTCCACGGGATTTCCGTCATCCAGGTCAACCCGGTTCATGCGCAGCAGACTGCGGACTTCCTCGGGTACGCCGCTGCGTCCCAGCTTCCAGAAACTTTCGGGCTCTTCGCTGCCGGGGGCGAGAATTTCGTACCCGGCTGAGGCTTTCTTGCGAATCCATGTGACGCGGTGCCCGTCCGAGAGCACCACCGTGACCCGGGCCTCCTTGGCACCGTGCCGGATGTAGTGGCTCGGGGTCGGGTTCTCCGCAACGCAGCGAAGCGCCTCCACCAGCGCGGACTTGCCCGTGTTGTTGGGACCGGTCAGCGCGGTGACGCCGGGGCCGAGCTCCAGCTCGGTCCGCTCGTGGGCCATGAAGTTTTCGACGATGATGCGTTCTATCATGTTGCTTTGCTAAGGATATCGGGGCGACAGGCGCAATTCCAGCGCGTAGGCATACAGCCCCTTCTCCCGCATGCGCTCGTTGTTCTCGCGCCAGCGTTGCTCCAGCGCTTCGGGCAGACCGTGGTCCTCGCAGGGAAACCGGTTGCACTCATGGCAGAACTGCACGCCGTGCTCATGCACGCAGTCCTTGATGCCGCAATCCGTGAAAAGGCAGGCCTCGCCGCCCTTGCGACAGCCGGAACAGGTGCCCTCGGCTAGGAAATCGAGCACGGATGCGAACTCGTCATACGCTTCAAAGACCGGGTTCATTCCCGCGAACCGGTCGGCATATTGGGCAAAGTTCGGCCCCATGGCCTCCTGAAGCGCCTTGGCGTGTCTGTGGATCTCGCTGCCCTTGAAGGCCATGCACTTGCCGCAGTTCAACCCGCACGGTGCTGTCTGCTCAATGACCGTGGCCATGGGCCCCATGCCCGCATCGGCAAGCACCTCAAGTGCGGTGGATGCGGCGAAATCACAGTAATCGCGACACACTCGGCCGATGTTTTCCTCCTGAAAACGGCGGTGGCCCTGCGGGGTGATGAAGTCGCAGCCGGTCAGCTCGCGGCAGTTGGTGCTCTGAAATTTGGTGCGGAACCGCTTGAGAAACTCCTGAACCAGCGAGTAGGGTACGTCCATGCTCTGCTCGGGAGCCGGTTCGGTTCGGCCTCCGTAAAGACCCATCCCCATGATGGCGCCGCTGACCGCCCAGCACAGCCCGTTGGTGCGCGACATGCCGGAGCAGAATCCGCTCGCCACGCGCTCCATGCCGGGTTCATACCGCCCGCCAACCTCGGCCAGCGCGCGCAGAACGCTTTCCGCGCAATACCAGCCGCTATTGAAGGATTCCCTCGCACGCTTCCCGGTCCAGTCCATCATGAACAATCCCCCTTGGCGTTGCAGGCGAGAAACGGACAAAATTCCAGCGCGTTGCGCGTCATGCACCCGTCCTCGCCGTAGAGTATGAGCGGTGGCGTCACAGAGACCCCCTCGCCACCGTTCTTCACAGCCTCCACCAACACGATACCGGCTTCGGCCCGGAGCGTGCCGTGTACCATGATCAACCGCTTGGGCGCCAGCTTCCGACGGTCCATTTCGCGAAAAAGTGCGGGAAGACGCTCCGGCAGGAAGACCGTGAACAGCCGTCCTCTCGACTTGAGCTGCAAGGCTGCACAGCGCACAAAATCCGCCAGCGAGCCGCCCGTTTCAAAACGCGCCGCGCTGCGCGATTCGCCCCTGCTGACGCGCCCCCGACCGGCCTCGCGAAACGGCGGATTCATGAGCGCGAAGTCGGCCTGCTGCTCCAACTCACGATATGTGCAGACATCCGCCTGCACCGGCAGGAACGACTCTGCGAGATCGAGCCGCTTCGCGTTGTTGCGCGCACATGCCGCGGCATCGGCATCGGCCTCCACCCCGTGGATCGTCAGGTCGACTTCCGGATTGGCCAGCAGCGCGGCGATGCTCACGGCTCCGGCCCCGCAGCCGATATCCACCCCGGTCCAGCCGCGTTTCATGCGGGCGAAACAGCCGAGCAAGAGGGAGTCGAGTGAAAAGCGGTAGCCGCCCTCCGGTTGCTCCAGCCCCCTTGGAAAATAGGCCCGGGCCTCATCCTGATTCATGGCCGGCCCCTGCCGAGCCTACGACGGGCCGAACGATACACGTCCGCGAACATGCGGGCCTCGCCCATGTTGGTGACGTGCGCCCCCAGAAAATACACGCCCGCCCAGACCGGGATAAAAGCGAGACTCCACGCGCCGAACCGCCCGGTATACCACGCCCCGGCACCGATCAGGGTCGAGAGCAGAACGGCCTTGAGCATCACCGCCCCCTCCACCGGGGCCACGCTGACGCGGCGGCGCAGAAAAATGAACAGCAGCAGGGCGTTGACCAGCGAGGCCGCGCTGACCGCCACGGCAAGGCCCACATGCTTGAGCGGAACCATGAGCCACGCGCCGAGGCCGATGTTCACGAACAGGCACAACACCGCTATCTTCACCGGAGTCTTGGTGTCCTCAAGGGCGTAGAAGGCCGAGACAAGCGGCCGGGACAGGGCGATGAAGGGCAGCCCGGCGGAGTACGCGATGAGCGCCGAAGCGGTGGAACTCACGGCTTCCGGCCCGAATTTGCCATGACCGAAGAGGACGGAAATGACCGGTTCGGCAAGGGCCATCAGTCCGGCAGCGGCGGGGAGCGCAATGAACAGGGTCAACCCGTTGGCGGATCGCAGCGCGCCGCCGAAGTCGTCCATTTCGCCCTTTGCGGCCAGCGCCGCCAGACTCGGGAGCGCGGCGGTGCTCACGGCAAGGCCGAAGACTCCGAGCGGGAACTGCACCAACCGGTCCGCGTAATAAAGATAGGACACGCTGCCCGTGGGAAGGAACGACGCGAGCAGCGTCCCGAGCAGGATGTTGAGTTGATAGACCGCCGCGCCGAAGACCGTGGGAAGCATGAGCAGGCCCATGCGCCGCACGCCCGGATCGAACAGGGACCAGCGCCCGCGCCTGCGAAAGCCGATGCGCGAAAGCGCGCCCTGCTGCATGAGCAACTGGGCCGCGCCGCCAGCCAGCACGCCGTAGGCCATGCCATAGGCCACGTTGTAGCCCGCGTAATGGCTTATGAGCGCGGCAATGATGAGCGCCACATTGAGCACTGCCGGGGCCAGCGCCGGGGCCAGAAACCGCTGGTGCGAATTGAGGATGCCCATGCACAGGGCGACGCCGCAGATGAAGATGACGTAAGGAAAACAGATGCGTACCAGCGACACGGTGGTGGCGAACAGCTCGGAATCATCCGCGAAACCGGGGGCGATGGCGAGCGTGACCGGTCCGGCGGCCAGCTCCACCGCCACAGTGAGCGCGCCGAGGATAATGCCCAGCCAGATCATGGCTGACCGTGCCATCTGCTGCGCGGCCTCCTCCCCTTCTTCCTCGCGAACCCGCGAATAGACCGGTATGAAGGCCATGGTCAACGAGCCTTCGCCGAACAGCCGCCGCATGAGGTTGGGAATCCTGAAGGCCACGAAGAAGGCGTCCGCGAACATACCCGCCCCAAGGGCGAAGGCCACAATGAGATCCCTAACGAACCCCAATATCCGCGAGCCGAGGGTGGCGACCGCCACCACGGAGGCATTTCGTGCTATCTGTTGACCGTGTTTGGACACCTGCAACCCGTTTTTCATCCAGCTTGAGATAATTGATTCTTTTCAGAAAGCAAAAAGCAATACTTTCTATAGAGAAACTCTAATAACTGTGCTTGTTGTATTTTCTTGCACCCTCACCGGCAAGCTTCAGAATCGACAGCTTTACGCCGCAAGAAAATTTTATGACGTAATTTCGACGCCTTGCTTCAATAGCAGCATTTCAGGCTTGTTCTGTTCATCACCCATAAATCGTATCCCATCGTGCCACGCCATAGATGACAACTCGTGCCGCTACCACAAACCCCGTTGTTGAAGTCGGTTGCGGTCCGGCTCAACGCCCGTTCTTCTGGCAGTCCGGGCAGTAGGTGGAGGTCCTGCCAGCCACGGTGGAGCAGGTCAGGCATCCGCCGCAACGCGGACAGGGCTGGCCTTTCTTGCCGTATACATTGAAGCTGTTCTGAAAGGCTCCGGCATCACCGTCCGCGTTCACATAGTCACGGATGGAGCTGCCGTTTTCGGCTATGGCCTGCGCGAGAACATCCTGAAGATGCCGGAAAAGTTCCACAAGCTTCGCCTCCGGGACATCGCAGGCGCGCACGGCAGGCCCTAGCCCGGCACGAAACAGCGACTCGTCCGCGTAGATGTTGCCGCACCCCGCCACCACGGTCTGATCCAGCAGCAACGCCTTGATGCGGGCCTTGCGCGAAGCAACGGCACGGGCCAGCGCGTCCGCCGAGGATTCCAGCGGCTCCGGCCCGAGGGATGCGTAAAACGGCCACCGGTTCAGCTCATCGGGCGTCAGCGCCACGATATAGCCGAAGCGGCGCACATCCGCAAAGGTCAGCACCGAGCCGTCGTCGAGGGTCATGATGACGCGGTCGTGTTTGGCTCCGGGCCTTTCACAGCCGCATTCGTGCACCAGCCGACCGGTCATCTTCAGATGCACGCCAAGCAGAAGCGGGCCGACATCCGGGCTCTCCAGATCGGCCAGCAGCAGCTTGGCGCGGCGACGCACGTCAAGCACGCGCGCTCCGAGCATCCGGCGGCGAAACTCGTCCTCCGGCTGTCGCAGCGACGTGGGCCACGGCACCTCAACGCGCTCCACCGTCCGACCGGGCAGGGAGCGGTTCAGGCCACGGGCGATGACTTCCACTTCGGGCAGTTCGGGCATGAACGTTGACTACCTTAAATTCGCAGCGGGGAAAAGGCGGGGAATCCGGCTAGAACACATCCGCAAGGGCCTGCTCGGAGGCCTCCGGCGACACCGTGACCCAGTAGATCAGATCGCCACGGAAAAACACGAGGTGCCGCTTGCCCATACCTGTGAATGGATAGATGGGCACGCCCTCGTATTCGAAACGTTTCATATAGGAAAACGGTGACTTGGGATTCTCGAACATCAGGTGCACCATCTTGCCGGTCTGGCGACGGGCCTCCCTTCCGTCCTTCGCGCGGGAAATCCAGAGTTCCGCCGCTCCGTCCCCGTAACGCGCAACGGCCACGGCTTCGGCCTCAATGCTCTTGCCGTGCAGCCGGTTCATTTCCTCGGCCGCATCGGACCCGCTCTTGTAGTCCGAAAGCTCCATTCCGGCCATGGTCTGCGGGAAATACTGACGCATCTCGTCCTTGCAGGCCACCAGCGTCAGCATGGCCAGCACGATGAAAAGGATTCTGCGGATCATTTATTCTGCTCCTTGGAGTTGCGGCTGCCGAGCGGTCCGAAGTCAAGGGTATATTCCTCGCCGCCCAGACGGGTGGTGAATATGAGGCTCGCGTCATTGTCATGGGCCTTCTTGCCCGCGCGGTGGATGTCGAACAGTTCCTTGACCGGGATCCCCTGCGCCTTGACAATGACCATGTTGGGCCGCAGGCCGGAACGATAGGCGCGGGAATCGCGCTTCACGGACTCCACGTAGACCCCTCTGGCCCCTCGGACCAACGTCGCGCCGAGGCGGCTTTCATAGGAACTGGGACAATAAAAGGAATAATCCGCGGCATCGGGATCGTACTCCCTGCCGCGCCACGGCATGACGGTCATGACCACGGCATCGGGGTCAAGCCTGCGGATGCGGTCCGGGATGCCCCAGCCGTATTCCACATGCCCGCCGCCGGCCACCAGGACCACGGGCCAGTCGTAGCGGGCGCGCAACTTGACCGCCTGCTCGGCCATCATGGAGTCCCAGACGGACTGGATATACAGAAACCGCTCCGCCCGTTCCTCGTCCGCCTCGTCGCCTCCTTCGTGCAGGGCCAGCACTTCCATGAGGGAATCGCGCTGTTCCTGCGGCGGCATGACGACTTCCTCCGGCATGTACGAGGCCTCAAGGGAGTCGAGCTTTTCCACTCCCTCTTCGCTCACTTTGCGGACCACGTCAGGCGGGACGTTGATACCCGCCACCGGCAGACAGCGTTTCTCGGCCAGCTCGAAGTGACCGCGGAACAGCTCAAAGGGGTATCCCCAGCGCTTTTTCCAGTCCAGTTCCTCTTCGAGCGCCTCAACACGAACCTGACCCTTGCCGAAATCGTCCAGCACCGGCTGCTTGTCCACGCCGATCATCTCAAGGCCAAGAGAGAGCGGCCGCCCGTTGCGGGAAAGACCTTGCAGAAGCGCCTGCTGCATCTTGTGGTCGCAGGCGTTGGTGTGCCCTTCGCCGATGACCACGTAATCCGCGCCTTCCAACCCTTCCACAACCGTCTGCAACGACAGGCGGCTGCCGTCCAGCGCAAGAAAATCGCCCTTCTGGGGCGCAAAGGTCACGTCCATCTCCGGCACCTCGGGCGACCGCGGCCCCACGGCGCACCCCGTGGCCGCAAACGCGGCCGCAGTCAGCATAATCACGGTTCTGATCACGCGTTTCATCGTATTACCATCCGTATTCATGCCGCATCATCGGGCGGCGTTTCAAAGTCGTGATACCAGATCGCCATGGGCAGCCCCACCTGATCCTCCGGGGGATTCTCCGGCAGGGAAAGAAGGTCGCCGCCGGAAGCCCTTGCGGTAAGCGCGAGCATGAGCGCGTCCACCACGTCGTCGCAGGCGAGCGTCTTGGCGGTATAGCGGGAGCAGGCACCCTTGAGGAATTCCTCGGCCTCCGGCATCAGGTCGTTCATGAGGGTCAGCCGTTCCAGAAAACCGAGCGGATGCTTCTTGTACCACGTCGCCGGAGCACCGGATGCAAAGCTGAAGGCCAGCTCGGGGTGGGATTCCCGAATGGTTGCCCGGGCCGCTTCATCGCGTCGCAGCAGTCCGTCCAGTTCCCGGATGCGCGGCGTCAGCATCCACGACTGTTTGCTGAGCCCCTTACCGGTCTGATCACGGGTGATCGCGGCAGCTTCCTCATAGGCCCCGGCGTAGACCGCATCCCTGACCGGGCAGTTGAAGATGCTGGAGCGACGCTTGCCGAGCATGGAGCGAGCCACCCTGTCCGCCTCGCGGAAGGGCTGCTCTCTCCAAGGAAGTCCAACAGGCATGTCCACCAGCACGCACTGTGCATCGCGCAGTGCCTCCCAGCAATCTTCCATGGTGTTGTAGACGGTGCTTTCCGGATTGCCTTCGCCGTCAATGGTGACCGCAACCCATCCGGCCCTGCATCCGTCGATACCTGCGTATTTCATGTTGATCATCATAACCACCCATGCGCACGGCGCAAGAAAAACGCAAACTTTGCACAACCGTGCAGCCCCGGAAGCAAAAACGCCCCGTCCGCAACAGGGCGGACGGGGCGAAACAGGGTAATGGCTATTTCTCTCTAAGCGGTGACGCGGTTCACGTTCACCGTGCCGTCGCGCTGCACCAGACGGGGGTAGCGCACGGCCGGCTTGCCGAACATCAGGACATACCCGAGTTCGTGGTCCTCCGGGATTCCGAAGGATTTGTAGACGTCCGTCGCGAAGTGCAAAAAGGCCCACTTGGCAAAACCGCACCACAGCGTGCCCAGCCCGAGGGCGTTGGCCATGACCTCGAAGGTGGTCAGCCCGATGTGGGTATCGGCATTGCCCGCCGGGGCGGTCTTGGGTGCCGAGGCGATGAGCATGTGCGGCGCTTCGCGGAAGATGATGTCCTTGCCGTTGTCCAGGCAGTCCACGGCCATGGAGAAAAACTCCAGTCCTTCCGGGATGGTGCCCGCATCGCGGTGTCCGCGGATGGCCTCATAGGTCCTTTCGGCGATGGAGCCCATCACCTTCGGGTCGTCCACCAGCGTGTAGAGCACGCTCTGATGGTTTTTGCCCGTGGGCGCGTAGGACAGCACCTCCATGAGTCGTGAAAGGGTCTCCGGCTCCACGGCTTCGTTTTTGTAGCGGCGGATGCTGCGGCGCGACTTGATGAGCATCTCCACGTTATCCGGGTCCGGCTCATAGCCGTCGAGCGTTTCCGCGTCTTCGGGATCGAATCCAGTGAGCGACAATGCGCCGAACTTACAGACGGTCATGCAATGCTGACAGGCGAAACACTGGTCCTGCATCTCCTGCGGCATGAAAGGCACGCCTTCCTCAGGCATCCGGATGAAGTACATCGGACATTCCTGCACGCACTCACCGCATTTCGTACACTTTTCCTCGTCTATTCTGATATCCATTTGCGCTCCTTTGCTTGCGAAGATTACCCTCTTCCTATCAAATGGTATTTTTCGCGCAAGTAGGCACGATTTTGTGAGGTAGTACCCTCAAGGAAACTTTGTTGTAATAAATGGCTTTTCGCTGCCGAAGCAGCCGAAAGGCATGAAAGACGGAATCAGGAGATCGGGAGCGACTCAGAAGCGGATGGCCGCGAGCCTGTCGAGATGCAGCAGGCGGTCGTGCGGCAGCATGGGGCCGAGCTCGTCGAGAGACGGCAGCACGTGCAGGGTGTAGGGGGGGAGATTTACGGTTTGCTGACCTGCGTAGTTCGTACACAGGACGTGGGCGGCCTCATGCCCGAGGCAGACGATGTCGCTAGCACCGAGGCGTTCGATGCCGGTCCAGAAGGCGGCCGGCTCGGGAACGATGTTCCCTCCCTCGGGCAACCCCACGGGCAGGAATCCGGAAGAGCCCTTGGGCCATCGCAGGTGGGCGATGATCTGTCGCAGCAGCTGTCCGCGCGCCGGGTCCGCCTGTCCGCACAGGTCGAATCCGAGCTGGAAATAGGTCCAGGCAACCTTGGGCGAGGCCGGAGACTTGGCCAGCACGGCCTCCCATTCTTTGGAAAGCTCCACGCGCGCCGGGGCTTCACCGGCCCCACTCTGCTGCACGCCAGAAGAATCCGCGGCAGGGGAATCCCCTTTCCCGGAAGGAAGCAGGTACTCCAACCCGGCGGAATGCCACGGCCTCAGGTGCTCCGGTATGTTCAGCCTGTCGGCAGCAGATCCCATAAACGCCACGCCACTTCGGTTTTCGGCAACAGGGGCCAGGTTTCGCGCCGACCATCGGCACAGGCGACGAACATCTCATTCGTCCGGGTGCCGAAGCCGCTGCCTTCGCTGTCGATGCGATTGGCCGCGATGAGGTCGAGATGCTTGCTCTCCAGCTTGCGAAGGGCCTCGGAACGCGGGTCGCCGGTCTCGGCCGCAAAGCCGATGAGCCGTCTTTCGCCCTTGTCCTCGCCCATGGAGCGCAGGATGTCGGGGTTGGACTCGAAGCGCACCGTCAGTTCGCCCGCTCCGGACTTCTTGAACTTTTCGGTACCGTGCGGCACGGGCCGGAAGTCGGCAACCGCCGCCGTTGCCACGCCCACGTCCGTATCGGGCCACAGGTCCATGCAGGCCTGATGCATTTCGAGCGCCGAGGTGACGCGATGCACCGCGATCGACTCGGGAAATTCGATGTCCACCGGCCCACGCACCACATGGACGTCCGCGCCGCGAAGCCATGCGGCCACGGCCATGCACGCGCCCATGGTGCCGCTGGACGGGTTGGACCAGAAACGCACGGCGTCCCACTGTTCACGGGTGGGGCCGAGGGTCACCAGCACGCGGGTGCCCGCGAGGTCCTTTTCCGTGAGCATGCGCAGAATGTGCAGGTGGATGGTCTCCACATCGGGCATCTTGCCCTTGCCGGTGTCGCCGCAGGCCACGTTGCCGGAAACCGGCTCCATGCACTCCCAGCCGTCCTCGGCCAACTGCGCCCAGTTGCGCTGCACCGCCGGAGAGGCCCACATGGCCGGATTCATGGCCGGGACCACCAGCTTGGGGCCGCGAAAAGCCATGGCCTGACAGGAGAGCATGGTGTCGGCGATGCCGCCCGCCACCTTGCCGATGATGTCCGCCGATGCCGGAACCAGCGCCAGCGCGTCTGCCACCTGACCGGGTTCGAGGTGCGCAAAGGAGGTGTCGGGACCGGCGTCGAACATGCCCTGGTAGACCGGGGATGCACCCAGCGCCTCGAAGGAGAGCGGGGTCACGAACTTGGCGGCCGCGTCCGTCACGGTTGCGGAGACCGAACAGTCGCACTCCTGAAGCGAGCGCAGCAGTTCAAGCGACTTGAAGGCCGCAATGCTCCCCGAAACACCGAGATGCACGCGGCGGCCCATGAACCCGCCGAAACGGTAGTGTTCGCGCATTATTCCTCTAAATCGGAAATGGAGGGGGCCGAGGACTGTGCTTCCTTGGCCTCCACCGCGATGATGGTCACCTTGGCGCTGCCGAAGGTGTCCTCGATCTGAATGATGCAGCTCTTGTTGAACTTCTCGAAGGACAGCACGGAGATCTTGCCCTTGACCGAGGCGATCTTTTCCCAGTTGTCCTTGGCCATGTTGTTCAGAAAGAAGCGGATGAGGTCCTGAACCACCACGCGGCCCTTGAACTTCATGATGCCCGCGCGGAACTTGCGGTTGTCGAGGGTGTAGGATTCCTCGTCGACGTACTCCAGCTCACGCGGGATCAGGATGTCCTGAAAGTCGTAATAGTAGTTGGTGTCCGTGTACTCGGATTGCGAGCCGGACTCGCCCGGTGCACCGCCGCTGCCCGTGGATTTGGGGGCGCAGCCCGCGAAAAGGCCCAGTGCGGCGACAATGATGAAAAGCTTGATGAAATGACGCATGACGCTCCCCGTCCTTAGGAGTTGAGGTCGGATTTAAGACGTTCGATTTTTTCCTGAAGATGTTTTTCCATGTCCCGGCGGTCCCTGCGCAGCCGCACCAGTTCGGATTCGAGGGTCTGGAGCTTGGCCTTAATGTCGGAAGTGTCCAGCGAAAGGCTCATGGCCGTTTCCTCAAGCTCGCGGTCCTTCTCTTCCAGACGCCGCCAGTTTTCAAGGACATCCTGCGGCACCGGCTCTGCCTGCGGCAGCTCCTTGAGGCGCTTCTGACTCCGGGCCAGCATCACGAAGGCGGTCTTGAGCTTCTGCACGTCCTCCTGCTGGCGCTCGATGAGTCGCCGCTGGTCCGCCATGGTCTCCATGCAGTCCGCCACGCGCTCCATGATGTCCGAAAAGGACTGCGCCAGCTCGCCGGACTGTGCCGAAGGCGAAGGCACGCAGGGCGCTGGCTGAGACCCTTCCACCTCCACGGTCCGTGGCAACTCGCCCCTGAGGATCTCCTCGATCTCATGGGTGACCCGCCCTTCGGAATACAACTGGGAAATCCGGTTGAAGACCTGCACCGATTCCTCGGGATACTTGGTGACGCGACCGACCTTTGTCCCGCAAAGAAAATCCTTGAACAGCGAGGCGTAACGCCGCGCGGTTGGAGCGGGGATCCGAGTCATCCGGGATATCTCCGACACCGATAACAGATTCATCTGTTTCAAATACCACGATTGCGCGTAATTTCAAGGGATTGGGGCACACCAGGGGCCAATTTCCGCAACGGATTGGAATCATGGGAAAATACCTGTGCTTGCAAGGGATTGCAAACGGAAATAGTATCGCCTCCCCACTGGAAAAAACATCATGAGCAAAATACCCGCACAATACGATCTCAAGAACTATCACTTCGACCTGCCCGAGGACCGAATTGCGCAGCAGCCTGCCCAGCGCAGGGATGCGTCGAAGCTGATGGTGCTGGACAAGGACACCGGCCGCTGCACCGCGGCCGACTTCAAGGACCTGCCGGACTATCTGCCCGAAGGGGCGCTGCTGGTGGCCAACAACTCGCGCGTCATCCCGGCCCGCGTCTTCGGTACCAAGCCCACGGGCGGCAAGGTGGAATTCCTGCTGCTCACACCGCTGCCGCGCATCATCAGCGCACAGGGCGCGTCAGGCTGGAAAAAGGCCCGGGTGCAGGGACTCCTGCGCGCCTCCAAGTCGCCCAAGCCGCGTGATCTCATCACCTTTTCCGAGGACTTCCGCCTCATTCCCAAGGAGCGCGGCGACTTCGGCAAATGGGTGGTGGAAATCGAATGGCGCGGCGATCTGGAAGCCGTTCTGGGTCGCATCGGCTGCCTGCCGCTGCCGCCGTACATCACGCGCCCCAGCGACGAGAACGACGCTGAACGCTACCAGACGGTCTACTGCCGCGACGACAAGGCCGGATCCATGGCCGCCCCCACGGCGGGCCTGCACTTCACTCCGGACGTACGCGAACGCATTAAAGATGCCGGGCACGAGTGGGCCGAGGTGACGCTCTACGTGGGCTACGGCACCTTCAGCCCGGTACGCGAGCGCGACATCCGCAACCACGTCATGCATTCGGAATACATCGAAGTGCCCGCCGAGACCGCCGAAGCCGTGCGCCGCGCCAAGGCCGAAGGCCGCCCGGTGCTGGCCGTGGGCACCACCAGCGCCCGCACGCTGGAAGGCATGTACCGCGAGGCCGGGGACATCACGGAGTTCAAGGGTGAGACCGACATCTTCATCACGCCCGGCTATGAATTCAACGTGGTGGACTGCATGTTGACCAATTTCCATTTGCCAGAATCCAGCCTCATTATTATGGTGTCTGCCCTAGCTGGAAGAGAACCCGTCATGGATGCCTACAAGGACGCACTGAAGCACGGATTTCGCTTCTTTTCATACGGTGACGCCATGCTCATTCGATGAGCTGATGTCGCACAACGCAGCGCAAGGAGTTCGCTATGTCCCGAATCGCGGTTCAGGAAGACAGGTGCAAAGGGTGCATGCTCTGCTCCACTGTCTGTCCTGTCCAGATCATCGTTCAATCCGACCGCTTCAACCAGAGCGGCTACAAAGTGGCCGAAGTACCTGAAGCGGATATGGAAAAGTGTACGGGCTGCACATCCTGCGCCCTCATCTGCCCGGATCTCGCCATCCGGGTCTACCGAACCCCGAAAAAGAAGAAGGGGGACGAGTAAATGAGTAAACCCGAAAGAATTTTCATCAAGGGGAACGAGGCCGTATCCCGCGGAGCACTGGCTGCCAAGTGCAAGTGCTTCTTCGGCTACCCCATCACCCCGCAGAACGAGATCCCCGAATTCATGAGCTCCGAGCTGCCCAAGGCGGGCGGCGAGTTCGTGCAGGCGGAATCCGAAGTGGCCGCGGCGAACATGCTGCTGGGTGCCGGAGCCTGCGGCGTCCGCGCCATGACCAGCTCCTCCAGCCCGGGCGTCTCCCTGAAGCAGGAAGCCATCTCCTATATGGCCGGCTCCGAGATTCCCGCCGTCATCGTGAACATGAACCGCGGCGGTCCGGGTCTCGGCGACATCGGTCCGGCGCAGGGCGACTACTATCAGTCTACCCGCGGCGGCGGACACGGCGACTACCGCCTGCTGGTGCTGGCACCCTCCACCGGGCAGGAAGCCTACGACATGACCATCGAGGCCTTTGAACTGGCTTTCAAATACCGCAACCCGGTCATGGTCCTTGGCGACGCCATCCTCGGCCAGATGAAGGAACCCATCATTCCCTGGCTGCCGGAGAATGCTGTTGAGGAAGCAGGCGAGGACTGGCGTCTGGACGGGGCCAAGGGCCGCGAAAAGCGCCTGATCAAGTCCCTGTTCCTCGAAGAGGGCGCGCTTGCCGGGCAGAACATGAAGCTGCAGGACAAGTACGACGCCATGAAGGAAGAGGCCGAGGCCGAACTCTTCGACACCGAAGACGCCGAGCTCGTGGTCTGCGCCTACGGCTCCATCGGCCGCATCGCCAAAAGCGCGGTGCGCAAGATGCGCAAGGAAGGCAAGAAGGTCGGCCTGTTCCGGCCCAAGACCCTCTACCCCTTCCCGGAAGAGCCGCTGCTCGAAATGGCAAAGCAGGGCAAACGCTTCCTGACTGTCGAACACAACCTCGGCCAGATGGTGGACGACGTCCGCCTGGCCATCCGCACGGTTGCCGATTCGGACTTCTTCCCGATCTACCCCGGCAACCTGCCCACCCCGGACGATTTCGAGGAACCCATCCTCAAGAGCCTGGAGGGTAAATAACCATGTCCGAAATGAACGAAAAACTCGTTTTCGACCGCCCCGAATCGGTCATAGACAGGCCCACCCACTACTGCCCGGGCTGCCACCACGGCGTGGCGCACCGCATGGTGGGCGAACTGCTGGACGAACTCGGTCTGCGCGAGAACTCCATTCTCGTGTCCTCCATCGGCTGCTCCGTGTTCCTCTACAACTACCTTAACGTGGACGCCGTGGAAGCGCCGCACGGCCGCGCACCGGCCGTCGCCACCGGCGTGAAAGCCGCCCGCAAGGACAACTTCGTCTTCGCCTATCAGGGCGACGGCGACCTCGCGTCCATCGGCATGGCCGAGATTCTGCACGCCGCCAACCGCGGCGAGAAGATCAGCGTGGTCTTCGTGAACAACACCGTTTACGGCATGACCGGCGGCCAGATGGCCCCCACCACGCTCATCGGCCAGCGCACCACCACCTGTCCCTCCGGCCGTTGTCTGGAGCACGAGGGCGCACCCATCCGCATGACCGAGATCATCTCCTCGCTCGGCGGAACCGCCTTTGCCGCCCGCGGCTCGCTGGACAACGTGAAGAACATCCGCACCGCCAAGAAATACATGCGCAAGGCGTTCGAATGCCAGACGCAGGGCAAGGGCTTCGGCTTTGTGGAGCTGCTCTCCGCATGCCCCACGAACTGGAAGATGGATCCGATCAAATCCAATGAACGCATCCAGACCGAGATGATCCCCTACTTCCCGCTCGGAGTGTACAAGGACACCGACGAAGGAGGTGCCTGCTAATGTCCCGCTATCTCGACACCATCATCGCAGGCTTCGGCGGCCAGGGAGTCATGCTCATCGGCAACCTGCTGGCCTACGCGGGCATGCAGGACGGCCTGAACGTGACCTACATCCCGGTCTACGGCCCGGAAATGCGCGGCGGCACCGCCAACTGCACCGTGGTCCTGGCCGAAGAGGAAATCGGTTCCCCCATCATCCGCAGGCCCACCAGCCTGATCATCATGAACCGCCCCTCACTCGACAAGTTCCAGTCCCGCCTGCAGGACGACGGCATCTGCGTCGTCAACTCTTCGCTGGTGGACATGGAACTGGCCGACACCGACCGCCTGAACTGCCTCGCCGTCCCGGCCAACGACATCGCCGACAAGCTCGGCAACACCCGCATGGCCAACATGGTCGCCCTTGGCGCCTTCATTCAGGCCACGCAGGTCATGCCGCTGGACGTGGTGCAGGGCGCGCTGGAGAATGTCATCTCCGCGCACTACTCCCACCTGATCCCCAAAAACGCCGAAGCCCTTCAGGCCGGCGCGGATCACGTGAAATAGCCCCACCCGGCATACAGAAACGACAAAGCCCCCGTGGAGAACCACGGGGGCTTTTATATATGCAAACCCGGAAAGGACCGGGATCGTGGCGAATCTAGACGTTGAACAGGAAGTGGACCACGTCGCCGTCCTTGACCACGTACTCCTTGCCTTCCACGCGCAGCACGCCTTCCGCCCGGCACTTGGCCTCGGAACCGCAGCGCACGTAGTCGTCGTAGCTGATGACCTCGGCGCGGATGAATCCGCGTTCGAAATCCGTGTGGATGACGCCCGCTGCCTGCGGAGCCTTGTCGCCGTCATGGATGGTCCATGCGCGCACTTCCTTTACCCCGGCGGTGAAGTAGCTGATGAGGCCGAGGGTGTGGAACCCGGTGCGGATGATCTTGTCCAGCCCAGCCTCGGTGACGCCGTAGGATTCCAGAAACTCTTCATATTCTTCGTCTTCGAGGCCCACGAGCTCTTCTTCCATCTTGGCGGAAATCTTAACGAACTCCGCACCGCGCTGCTCGGCAAGCTCCATGACGCGACGCACGTGCTCGCCGTCTTCGGCAAGGCCGTCCTCGTCCACGTTGGCGCAGTAGATCATGTTCTTGGCCGTGATGAGGCGCAGCTCGTCCAGCAGGGTCTGAATGCTCTTATCCTCTAAGTCGGGATAGGTGGCAGCAAGCTTCGTTTCACCCAGATGCTCCAGCATCTTTTCGGCCGCGGTGATCAGCGGAGCCAGCGACTTGTCGCCCTTGAGCTGCTTCTTCATGCGCTCAAGGCGGTTTTCCAACACCTGAATGTCGGCAAGGATCAGCTCGGTCTCGATGATCTCGATGTCGCGGATGGGGTCCACGTTGCCGGCGACGTGCATGACGTCATCGTCCTCGAAGCACCGGGCAACGTGCAGGATCGCCTGCGTCTCGCGGATGTTGGCGAGAAACTTGTTGCCGAGTCCTTCACCCTTGCTGGCGCCCTCGACGAGGCCCGCGATGTCCACGAAGTCCACGGTGGACTGCTGGACGCGCTGCGGTTTCACCAGTTCGGCCAGCGTGTCGATGCGCTTGTCCGGCACCGGCACAACGGCCTTGTTGGGCTCGATGGTGCAGAACGCGTAGTTGGCGCTCTCGGCGTTCTGGGCCTTGGTCAGTGCGTTGAAAAGCGTGGACTTGCCGACGTTGGGCAGGCCGACGATGCCTATGCTCACGGACATGTGCGGGGTTCTCCTGATAGATGATATTGGATGGTCCCCTTGCGGGACGGCGTTTCTCTACAACGCATCGGCCCCGGTTGCAAGGCCCGCGTCACCATCAATCCCCGACCGCAAGCGTCCCCTGACCGACCATCAGCCGGACAGGGATTCGCTTACCGATCATGATTTTTCAACCCACGTCATATACACGGGATCACTCACACCTCGGGTTTCCAGAAAGTGACGGTCACCCTGAGGTCGCCAGTCGTTTCTCATGCTGATGGCGCCGCGTTTGGCGTCGAATCCCGCCCGGCGCATCATTTCGTGCACCAGTCCGACGCGCTCGAATTCGTTCAGATCCACCCAGCCGCGCACGGCCTTTGTCGGGAACCAGCGGTTGGACATGCCCACGAGCAGCACCCCGCCCGGAGCGAGCTGTTCACGAACGCAAGAAAGCACCGACACCGGGTCGGTGAGGTATTCGATGGAAAGCGAACAAACCACGGCGTCGTAATGCCCTTTCAGCGGGATGGACGGGTCGCGGTTCAAGTCGTGAACCACGTACTCGGTCAGCAGCGGGTTGGCCCCCATTTCTTCGGCATTCAGACCAAGGCCGGTCACGTCGATGTCCAGATCGTCCGGCAGGTGTGACTGCATGCTGCTCATCAGGTCGAGCACGCGCATGCCGTTTTTCAGAAAACGACGGTACATGCTCCTGAGGTTCGCCGATGCCTGCTCATCGATGTGACCGATCATACGGGGCTGTGCGTAAAAGATCGCGTCGTCCGCATCGCTTCGGCTGAAGAACTGCTCGTCGAAGAATTCGGTGGGACGCTCCGGGAGCGGCGCCTGCATCCCCGGACCGCCGTAGCAAATCTCTTCGGGCCAGTGCATGAGGCTGCCGCCGGTGTCGCCCAGCTTCTCCTGCAGCCGCGTAATGACCGCCTCCACAGCAAGCGGCCTACCGGCGAGCGGATGATTCAGGTCAACGGTCATGGTCTCTCCGTCAATCTCAAGAATCCTGAACGGAGTGATTGTGCTGGAGTAGATACCCGGCAGACCGGACAGCATTCCGAGCGGATAGAATCGTCCCACCTTGGGTGAGACATTCCTACCGCCCAGACTGCGCTTCCGGAACCGAGTAACGGGAAGATGTATAACCTTGTCCAGCGTGTACGGATCGACGAGTTCGCCCGGACAATAGGAAGCTGAGGCCGCTTCTCCGGGACTGCAGCCATGAAGCTTTTCCATCAATGCCGGAGGAAACACGTCTCGCCAGGCATTGACCCTTCGTCCGAGAAAACGGTCTTCAAATTTTGCGTCACCCTGCTGCCAATGCAGAGTAAATTCCATGGATGCCAGTGAATTTTCGCAAAATCTCGTCAATGTCTCCTTCTTTGCTCACTCTGAATTGAGTTCATAGGTTCAACAAATAATGTCACGGGATGTTTATATCCTGATATCAGGATAAGTGATCGGAAAAATTTGTCCAGACGCAAGCGCTCTGATTGTTCATTTCTCATCCGCCACCGCCTTTGAGCCGATCCGGAATCCGACTCCGCAGGACCAGCGTCGGATGCCATGCTCACATGAGCACTTTTTCAAGCGATTACGGCGTCTTGTTGCACTTTTTAATCGGGAAAAACACGGCAATTGCATTGTTACGTTTCTGCAAACTAACGGCGAGCAACTTCGGCTGGACGGTGATGCATTTGACAATTCCCGCCAACTGCACTATACATTCAGAATCCAAAGCCTCGCAAGCAACTACTCATTTCAATGCGAATAGCACCAATTTTTGAGCTTTTAGCAGATTAAAGTATCTTTAATTGTGTTGTTTGCAAAATGACTGCATCACTGGCTTCAGTGCTGTTGAAAATTGAATAGTGCATCTTTCTGCAATGCAGCATCGTCTTGAATCGCGATACTGCATCTTCCAAGTACGGATTCCCTGATGGCGGACCATTTCGGACACGTCGGAAGAGGGGGGCCGTTTTTTCGGCGCAGGGGCTTACGAGTCGTCGAAAACCCGGCCCGACAGGCGGCACGCCGGACCCCATACGGGATTCGTCGAGCTTGGTTCATCAAACGATCGGGAGTGAAAATGGAAAAGATTCGAGTGGAAAATCTCTCCAAAATCTTCGGCTCCAATCCGCCAAAGGCCCTGCGGATGCTGGAGAAGGGATTCACCAAAAGTGAAATCCTCGAAGAGACCGGCATGACCGTTGGCGTCAACAATGCCTCCTTTGAAGTCATGTCAGGCGAAATCTTCGTGGTCATGGGGCTTTCCGGTTCGGGAAAGTCCACCATCGTGCGAATGCTCAACCGACTCATCGAACCCAGCGCGGGCAAAGTCATCGTGGACGGACAGGACGTCACCGCCATGACCGAGGACGAACTGGTCAAGTTCCGCCTGCACAACATGAGCATGGTCTTTCAGTCCTTCGCGCTCATGCCGCACCAGACCGTGCTGGACAACGCCGCTTTCGGCATGGAGCTGGCCGGCATAGACAAGGACAAACGCCGCGAACGCGCCAAGGAAGCCCTTGCGCAGGTCGGCCTCTCGGGATGGGAAGACTCCTACCCCGCCCAGCTCAGCGGCGGCATGCAGCAGCGCGTGGGCCTCGCCCGCGGGCTGGCCGTGGACCCGGACATCCTGCTGATGGACGAGGCATTTTCCGCCCTCGACCCGCTCATCCGCACCGAAATGCAGGACGAACTGCTCAAGCTGCAGGAAGAACACAAGCGCACCATCGTCTTCATCTCGCACGACCTCGACGAGGCGCTGCGCATCGGCGACCGCATCGCCATCATGGACGGCGGCAGCGTCATTCAGGTCGGCACGCCGGAAGACATCCTGCAGAACCCGGCCAACGACTACGTTCGCGCCTTCTTCCGCGGCGTGGACCCCACCAACGTCATTTCCGCGGGCGACATCGCACGCGACACCATTCCCACCTTCGTGCTCACGAAGGAAGGCAGCCTTCGCACGACCCTTGAGCTCCTCAGCGGCAGCGACCGCGACTTCGGCGTGGTTCTCGACGCCCGCCACCGGTATCTCGGACTGGTGTCCACCGACTCCGTGCGCGATGCCATGGAGGCCGGACAGAAAGGACTCAAACAAGCCTTCCTTGAAGACGTCACCGCAGTCAACATGCAGGATTCCATGCAGGAAGTGCTGCCGTTCCTCGCATCCAAGGGGTGGCCCGTACCCGTCGTGGACGACGGCAACGAGTACAAGGGCGTGGTTTCCAGAAACCGCTTCCTGCGCACCCTGCACAGAACCGAAGAACAGCTTGACCAGTAGGCTGACCAAAAAAAGGATACGCACTCATGTTTGAACAACAAGTCATACCTTTGGACAGTTGGGTCAGTCAGTTCGTGGACTGGCTGGTCAATAACTACCGCGACATCTTTCAATCCATCAAATGGCCGGTGGAACAGACCCTCAACGGGTTCGACGCAGGGCTCAACGCCCTGCATCCGCTGATCATCATTGTGCTGGTGGTACTGACCGCCTGGCGTTTCTCCGGCTACAAGCTGGCCGTCTTCTCGGCGGTGACCATGGTCTTCATCGGCCTGCTCGGCCTGTGGCGCGAGTCCATGACCACGCTGGCCATGGTCCTGTCCTCGGTGCTGTTCTGCACCATCGCAGGCGTGCCGCTGGGCATCGCCGCCGGGCGCAGCGACAGGTTCGAGGCCGGAATACGTCCCGTGCTCGACGCCATGCAGACCACCCCCGCATTCGTCTACCTCGTACCCATCGTGATGCTCTTTTCCGTGGGTAACGTGGCAGGCGTTCTCGCGACCATCATTTTCGCCCTGCCGCCCATCATCCGGCTGACCAGCCTCGGCATCCGGGGCGTGCATCCGGAGCTGGTGGAAGCGGCTCAGGCATTCGGCGCCACCAGAACACAGGTGCTCATCAAGGTGCAGGTGCCCCTTGCCTTGCCCACCATTCTGGCCGGACTCAACCAGACCATAATGATGGCCCTCTCCATGGTTGTCATCGCCGCGCTCATCGGCGCCGGCGGTCTCGGCTCCCCGGTCATCCTCGGCCTGAACACGCTGGACATCGGCCGCGCCGTTGTCGGCGGACTGGGCATCGTCCTCATGGCTATCGTACTCGACCGGATTACCCAGTCGATGGCGAATAAGAAATCCTAAACAGAACAGGAGGCTCAAATGCGACTCAAACAAGCACTCATCGCGATTCTGTGCGTGGCCGTTTTCGCCACCGCCGCCGCGGCTTCGGACATGAAGCCCGGTGAAGGCGTCACCGTCAAACCGGCGCGAGCCACATGGAACACCGGCTTCTTCCAGGAAGCCCTCGTTCGCCGCGGACTGGAACAGCTCGGCTACGACGTCCAGCAGCCCAAGGACCTGCAGAACCCCATTTTCTACAAGTCCGTCACCTTCGGCGACGTTGACTACTGGACCAACGGCTGGTTCCCCAACCACAACAGTCAGGTTCCCAGCAACTTCGACGAAAAGGCCGAGAAGGTCGGTTACGTCGTGAAGGCCGGTGGCCTGCAGGGCTACCTCATCTCCAAGAAGGAAGCCGACAAGCTCAACATCAAGTCCCTTGAAGACTTCAAGCGTCCTGAAGTGAAGGAAGCTTTCGACATCAACGGTGACGGCAAGGCTGAAATGACCGCCTGCCCTCCGGGCTGGGGTTGTGAGAACATCATCACCCATCACATGAAGGTCTACGACCTCGGCGATCACATCAATCCCATCAAGGCCTCCTATGAAGCCGGCATGGCTTCCGCCCTCGGTACCTACAAGAGCGGCGGTCCGGTCTTCTTCTACACCTGGGCCCCCAACTGGACCATCTTCAAGCTGAAGCCCGGCGAAGACGTCGTCTGGATCAACGTGCCCGAAATCAAGCCCACCGAAGCACAGGCTCCGGCCGAAGACCGCATGACCGTCTCCGGCATCAAGGGCGCCGTGTCCGACCCGGTGAAGCTCGGCTTCGTGGTTTCCGACATCCAGATCGTGGCCAACAAGGAATTCCTCAAGAATAATCCGGCCGCACACAAGTTCATGCAGGAATTCACCCTGCAGCTTGAGGACATCAACAAGCAGAACACCCTGATGAACGAAGGCGAAAAGTCCGACCGCGACATCGCCCGTCACGTTGACGACTGGATCGCCAACAATCAGGACAAGTGGAACAGCTGGCTCGAAGCCGCCCGTCAGGCTGCCAAGTAGCCGCGCCATTCCTGTACGCATCAAAGCCCCCGCCTTTTGGCGGGGGCTTTTTTATCTAAAGCTCAAGAGCTGCCGTCTGAATGACAGCGTGCCCGCCGAATCCGAAAAGACCGACGAACCGGGCCCAGCGCGGATCGGGCTCAGTCCCCTGCTCCGCCTTGAATCCGAGCAGCCGGATCTTGCCGCGCCTGCGGGCCTTTTCCTTGACCCGTTCAATATCAGTACGCATGGAACGCAACGTCTGCGGCCCCCAGCGGACCGCTTCCAGATGCATCTCCATATCCTCGCCGGACTCGGCGAGGGCCAGCCACGCATACAGCCCTCGCTCGTCTTCGGCGCGGTACCATTCGTACCGCTGCCTGTGCGCAAACTCCCTGAACGGGGGCGGCACCTGTTCCTGCCGAATCAGCATGAGACCTCCGATCCGCATTGCGGTTGCTTGTCGTTTTCCCCGAAAAAGCGCTCATGACGCTTCTCCAAAGGGGTTGTAGTCGTTTGCGGTCCGATCCGGTCGCGTCCCTCTGGTCGGCTCGCGGAAGCCCACGGCAAAGTAGCGGAAGGCGTCCACCGCGTGGCTGGTCCAGTCATGCACCGGGCGCGGCATGAAATCCCCGGCCCGATCGTTGAATTCGCGCCGGTAATGCCGCAGGGCGTCGATGCCCGCTTCGCAGCGACCGGCATCGAACCGGAAACGCGGCAGCATCTGCCGCACCGCGTTGATGCCGTCCTGCACCGGAATGTTGGGGCATATGTCGAAGCGGATTCCCAGCCGCATGGCCGTTTCCAGCCTGGAGCGACCCGTGCCCAGCTCGCGCACGCGGATGTCGTGGGGTGCGATGTGGCGACCGTACTTGTAGCCTTTGGCGTCCAGCACCTTGGCGTAATGTTCCAGCCCTTCGCCCGAGGCTTCGTAGTAGTCCACGGCGCGATACTCGCCGCCGGGGGCGGCCTGTACGAACCAGATGGACGTGGAGTCGCTCATGCCAAGGTCCCACGCGGTATGCACGGGCATGGTCGGATCCACGGGCACCGCGCCAACTCGGCCCTCGCGCTCAAGGTCTCCCAACAGCCCGCCGAAGTAGGCGCCCCGGATGGCGGCGGTGAAGGAGCATTCGAACTCCTGCTCGTACTCCTCCGGACTCATTTCCCGCCGCGCCGCGTCCAGCTCGTCAGGATGCAGCACCCCGGTCTCGGAGGCCCGGTACATGGCGGTGAACCAGTCCTCATCGGCGCCGGCCCGGTTCCAGAGCTGATACAGGGCGTTCTTGCCCTGCGGCGTGCCTATGAACAGCGCCCAGCCCCGGCGGTCGGAAAGCGCGGGGCGGACCACTTCGCTCCAGACGCGGTAGGGCATTTGCGCCACTTCATCGAAGACCACCGCGTCCAGATACAGGCCGCGCAGGGAGTCCGGGTTGTTCGCGCCAAAGAGCCGGATGCGGGAGCCGTTCTTGAAGTCAGCACGCAATTCGGACTCGTTGAATTTCACGTCGCACCCGTCCAGCCCCACTCCGCAGAAATGCTTCAGATGATCCCAGACCACCGCCTTGGCCTGCTTGTAGAGCGGGGCGATGTAGGCCCCGCGCCAGTCCGTCATTTCGGTTTCTCTTGCCTGCCGTATCAGTCGGTTCACCGAAAGCACGGTCTTGCCGAACCTGCGGTGGCAGACCAGTACGGAAAACCTTGCCAGATTCTCCTCGATGGCCGCCTGATGCTTCCGGGGTCTATATAATTCTTCCATTGTTCGTCGTTCCTGTTCGCATTGACGTTCGCTCCGGCCGGGAGTATCCCCGACCGATGATCGCTCGTGTCGTTCTCATCACTCTCGTCTTTGCGTCGCTGCTTTCCGGCTGTGTGGTTACTCGCATCATCGACAAGGGCGAGGTGGAGCACCATCCCATGTCGGATCAGGATCGCAGGGAGGCCACCGCATCCCAGAAGGTGAGCGAAGCGCTTTCCCTGTTCCACGACGGCAACTTTCTGGACCCGCAGGGCGCCGTGCAGACCCTCAGCGAGGCTGTGGAACTCGATCCGGACAACTACGATGCACACCTGTATCGCGGCCTCGCGCTGGCACGGCTGGGCGAGTACTCACGGGCGGAACAGGACCTGATGCGCGCCGCCTCGCTCAAGCCATCGGACGCCCGTTCGCGCTATCTGCTGGGCTACACCCTCTGGCAGGCCGGGCGCTCCCTTGAAGGCATTCACGCCCTTGACGAAGCCATCCGCAGAAATCCTTCCCTGACGCAGGCCTATACGCAGCGCGGGGCGATCCGTGCGGAGCTTGGCGAACACGAGAAGGCCATCGAAGACTTCCGTCAGGCCATGTCGCTCTCACCAGGGGACTTCGACCCCCGCTTCCGGCTCGGACAGTCCTGCCTCATGCTTGAGCAATATCAGCAGGCGTACAGGGCCTTCTCCGGCGCCGCCTCGCTCAAGCCCGATTCCGCCGCCGCGTTCGAGGGTCGGGCACGGGCCCTGATGGGGCTCGGCCGCTTCAACGATGCCGCACGGGACCTGCACTTCGCCCTCTCCTCCAATCCCGATAACGCTGACCTTCGCGCCCTCTATGCCAGCACGCTGGAACGCTCCGGCAACCTCGGCGGCGCGATCCGTGCCTATCGGCGTGCCGCAGCGGGATTTCGCAATCAGGACAGGATGGATGACGCCAAGCGTATGGATGAAGCCGCCCGGCGCCTGATGGATCAGCGCAAGACATCGTAGATCACCCGCGCGGCCACGCCGGTGACGCAGGCCATGCAGCCCCAGACCATCCGCTCCAACGACCTGAGCCGCTCCTGATGCGTGTGACAGCGCCGCGTTTCGTTGATCTCGCGGATGTCCTCCTGCACGGCCCGAACCCGCTCGTCGATGCGCACCAGCAGTTCCCGGACCTCGCGCTCCGGCCCCCCTGCGCTCATGACCCGCCTCCGATAGCGTCCCTAAGACCCCGTGCCATGCCCGGCAGGTAGTCCCCCAGCTTTTTCACGCCCAATACGGCCGCCACGATCCAGAACGTGATTTCCAGAAACCACGCGGGAAGCCGTTCCCACGCCCCTATGACTCGCGCGGCCTCATCCGGAAACACGCCGCTCCAGATAAAGAAGCCTATCCACGCCAGAAACAGGATGTCGTCCTTCCAGCCCGCGTTTTCGAGCTGCCGCATTTCCCATTCATGGTTGAATTCCCGGTCGCTGGACGCCAGCCGCATCCGGTTTTCCATGACCTTCTTCTTGAGTTCCTGCCGCTGTTTCAGATGTCCGGCCACACCTTCCACCACGGTGGAGAGCAGACCGCCTATTGCGGCCACGATTCCCACGGCCATTCTCTTTTCTCCCTTTTTAGAGGTGAAAACGGCCCTCCGGTACATTCAGTATGGCACGGGTTTCCGCTGACGGGCGCAACAGGAGCATTCACGGGCATGACAAGGGCGTTATTTCGGGTTGACAGGGGTTTGCGCAACCGGACATTCTGTACTCGGAGACATAAGCATGGACCTGAAAATCATCGACCTGACGGCAGGCATCTCTCACGCGCTGGACCTCATCAGTCCGGAAGTGGTGGGGCATCACAGCCGTACCGCGGAAATAGCCGCCACGCTCGCCCGGCAGCTGGGATTCACCGGGCAGGATATCAGCGATCTGTTCGTGGCCGCGCTGCTGCACGACATAGGCGCCTTCAGCCGAAAAGCCCGCATTGACGCGCTGGATTTCGAGACAAAGGACATCCATCATGCCGAAACCGGCTGGAAGCTGCTGTGCGAGGTGCCGCACATGGCCCGTCCCGCACGGCTCATCCGGCTGCACCACACTCCGTGGGAGCACATTCCCGAAGATGTTCCTCCAGACGAAGCCCTGCTTGCCAACGTGCTGAACCTCGCCGACCGCGTGGACGTGGCGCACCTTTCGCCGGATCTTCTGCCGCGTCTCAACCGGCTCGCCGGAACCGCGTTCGCCCCCCGCGTGGTGAACACCATCTCTCCGGATGTTCTTGAATTGCGGGAAAAACTTCTCTCAGGCGACAACTACACATGGCTCAGCCGCATCGAAAACCGTGTCATCCCCGCCAGCGACGTGGTCGGGTTCTGTGACGCCTTTTCCCACGTCATCGACTTCCGGAGCCGCTTTACCGCCACGCATTCCTGCGGCGTGGCCACCATCGCGCGGGAACTGGGCAGACTGAACGGCATGGCCGAGGACGAGCTGCGCACTCTCAAGCTGGCAGGGCTGCTGCACGATCTCGGGAAGCTGGCCGTTCCCTCTGAGATTATCGAAAAGCCCGGGATGCTCACGGAAAGCGAATTCGAGATCATGCGCGGACACACGCTGGTGACGGAAAAGATTCTCGGCTCCATGCAAGGCTTCGGCGACATCTGCCTCTGGGCCAGCCAGCATCACGAGCGACTCGACGGCGGCGGCTATCCCCACGGGCTGTCGTCCGACGACCTTTCCGAAGGCTCCCGCATCATGGCCGTGGCCGACGTATTCACTGCCCTGACGGAAGACCGTCCGTACCGCCCCGGCATGGACCGGCACGCCACCATGCAGGTACTGGAAGGCATGGTGAATTCCGGCCTGCTGGACGCTTCCATCATCAAGCTTTTGCAGCAGCAGTTCGTGCCCATCAATGACTTGCGCGTGCTCTCACAGGAAAAGGCGCTCTCCCGTTTCAAGGCTCTGGCTGCCTGAGATCAGCTCTCCGTTCCCCTCTCCACAGCTTCGTGCTATCTGAAGGACACGACCAACAACAGGAGACCGTCATGAACCGTTTCGCCATCATCCATCGCCTTGCCGTCATGCTCTGCTGCGTGCTGCTGACGGCTTGTGCCGTCAAGTCCCCGCAGCCGACGGAAGCGGAAGATTTCACCGCCCGCCAGTGGCGGCTGGAATACATCGGGGAACGCCCGGTGATCGACTTCAGCAACACCACCATCTTTTTCGGCCGCGATGGACGCGTCTCCGGCAACGGCGGCTGCAACGCGTACTCCGGTAAATGGGAACTCCGCGACGGCAAGCTGCACATTGGCCCACTTGCCGCCACCATGGCCCTGTGTCCGGCAGAGGCCGTCAACGAACAGGAGTCTCGCTTTTTCCGGGGACTGGCCAAAGCCGAATCCGCCTCGGTTCATCCCGAAACCGGCGCCCTGCACATTTTCATGGAAGGGGAAGAACAGCCCATGATATTTCATGAAATCAAAAAGGATGCAGTGGTAAAGGGTGCCCTGACCTATCGCGAACGCATCGCCCTCGGACCGGAAGCCGTGGCCATCGTTCGGCTGCTGGACGTCTCCCGTCAGGACGCAGCCGCTCCGGTGCTCGCCGAACAGCGCATCGAAAATCCCGGACAGGTGCCCATCCGGTTTCATCTGGAATATGACCCGAAGCTGATCAAACCCGGCATGCGATACGCCATCCGGGCAGAAATCCGCTACATGGGAAGACTCATGTTCACCACCACGGAACACCATCCCCTGCCGAAAGACGGCGGGCCGGTGAATATTCTGCTCAAGATGCCGCAGTAGGGCGCGGAAATCAGGAAGAGGGCAGCCGGAAATCCCAGCTGGTCTTGCGGAAGGTGCGATAAGAACGCTTGCCGTGCACCACGTCACCGAGGATTCCGGCGAAAGCGCGCAGGATCAGGCCGAATCCGCCGTCACCGGCCAGCTTGAAGCCTCGGAAAACCTTTGCGCGAAGCCTTTCCGAGCCACGAAGTTCGGGGATGATCTCGCGGTTCATGGTTTCCCTGTAGGCCTTGTCCGCGGGCATGATCCCGCTACGCTGTTCATGGGCTGCCAGCCCGGCGCAGCGGCCCGAGGCCATGGCAAAAAAGAGCCCTTCCCCGAAAAGCGGTTCCACGATGCCCGCGGCATCGCCCGCCAGCAGCACCCGGCCTCGCGCCGGGTCGGACAACCAGTTCCCATAGGGCAGCGGATGCCCGCGCATTTCCCGGATGTCTTCCGGTTGCACGCCGAGAAAATCGAGATACTCCTCAACATTCTTCGTAAAGGGCCGCTTGCCGCGCCTGAGACCGCACATGCCCACGAGCACGCGGTCGCGATTCGGAAACACCCAGCCGTAGCCCGCGTCGAGAAACCCGATGTACAGCTCCGGCCTGTCCAACTGGCCGGGCCATTCATCCCGGGGAACATACCCCTCCATGGCCGGGGCCAGATACCGCTTCCAGCGCTGCCGGGAACGCATCGCGTCCGGCATGCAGCGCCGCACCGTGCTGCTGACGCCGTCCGCTCCAAGCACCACATGCCCGTAAAACGTCCCCTGAGACGTCTGAACGGCTCCTGACTCGCAATCGCAACCCGTGACGCGGCAGTGATCGAAAATGCGAACACCGGCCGATTCCGCGGCTTTTGCGAGCAGGGCATCGAACGGGGCGCGCCGAATGAAATGGAAGGGGTGGGAAAGCCTGCCCTGTGCCAGCAGGCGATGACGGCTGCGGATGCCGTATTGGTCAGAGACATGGGAGAGGGCGTCCGCCCGGCGCAGCGCTTCTGCGTCCAGACCGAAGTGCTCTTCCAGCAGGCGCATGGTTTTCCATGTGAGCAGCCCGCCGCAGAGCTTATGCCTCGGATGGCTCTCCTTTTCCAGCACGGCAACGGAAAGACCCTGTCGAGCCGCGGCGAGTGCCGCGGATGATCCGGCGGGACCGCCGCCGCAAACCACAAGGTCGTACCGTGCTTTCATGGCTGCCTACTTCAAATTGTCCAGTCTCGTTTCTATGACCAGCGGGTTGGGGTAGGTGTCGCGGATGGACAGCAGCAGTTCCCGCGCCTTTTCATAGTTGTGGTCGTGCTCGTACATGTCGGCGAGGATGAAGATGCCCATGGCCTTGAGCTCTTCGGACGCGCCTTCGAGGGCGAGCAACTGGTTCACGGCTTTCTTCACCTGCGCCCAGCTGTTGATGAAGCTGTAGCTCTGGGCCAGCTCGTACAGGCACCGCGCCTTCTGCTTGGTGTTGGTGGCGGAGCGGGAGCAGTCGTCGAGCGTTTCCAGCACCAGATCGTAACTTCCCCTGAGCCGGTAGAGACGGGCCAGCTGTAGCTGGGCGCGCACTTTCCGCTCCGGCAGATTCTGACTGAGACGAAGCGATTTCTCATAGGATTCCAGCGCTTTTTCCGGTTTGCCAAGCTGCTGATACAGCTCGCCCAGCCGGTACATGATGTCGCTGGCCTCGGCCTTGTCGGCCCCCTGCTCCAGATACATGGCCTCAAGGAGAGCCACCGAGCGGTCCAGATCGGCCTTGATGTTCAGGGCGATGTCCAGCAGGCGGCTCCAGGCCTCCTTGCGGTGCTTGCCCTGCGGCTCAAGCTGAAGATACCGCTCGTACCCGGCCTCGGCTTCCAGAAAAAACCCGTTGTCAAAGCTCTTTCTGGCGTTTTTCAGATCCTGTTCACCGGGGCTGGCCCCGTTGCCGCATCCGAAAAGCCCGAGCAGGGCGATGAGAAAAAGGGCCGGCACGAAGCCGGCCCTCATGAAGCGTCGTATCACCGATTATTCCTTGTCGTCGATTTCGGTGTCGCGGACGAAGTCGAATCCGACCACGTAGCCCTTATCGTCGAGACGCACGAGGCGCACGCCCTGCGTGGCGCGGCCGCGGGTAAGGGTGATCTCGCCCACGCTCATGCGGATGATCTTGTTGTTGGACGTCAGCAGGATGACCTCGTCGGTTTCGTTCACGAGGCTCGCGCCGAGCACCTTGCCGGTCTTGGCGGTCAGGCGCATGTTCAGGATGCCCTTACCACCGCGGGACTGGATGCGGTACTGGTCGATGCCGGTGCGCTTGCCGAAACCGCCCTCGGAGATGGTCAGCAGCTGGTCGCGGTCGTCCTCGGTGGTGACCACGGCGGAGACAACGCGGTCGCCCTCGCGCAGGGAGATGCCCTTCACGCCCGCTGCGGCGCGGCCCATGGGGCGTGCGTCGCGGATATTGAAGCGGATGGCGGTTCCCTGCTGGGTAGCGAGGATGCAGTCCGCATCCGGGCTCACTTCCATGACGCTGAGCAGCTCGTCGCCGTCGCGCAGGTTCACGGCCCGCAGACCGGAGGCGCGGCAGTTGGCATACAGGTCCTGACTGGAGCGCTTGATCATGCCCTTTCTGGTCACGAACAGGAAGAAGCGGTCTTCGGAGAGTTCGCGCAGGCTCATGGCCTTGGCCACGTACTCTTCCTTTTCCAGCGGCAGCAGGTTGGCGATATGCGCGCCCTTGGCGTAGCGGCTGCCTTCGGGCACCTGATGCGCCTTGATCTTGAACATCTTGCCGTGGTTGGTGAACAGCAGCAGCCACTGGTGGTTGGTGGTGAGCAGGAAGTTCTGGATGAAGTCCCCGTCACCGGTCTGCACGCCGGAGATGCCCTTACCGCCGCGGCGCTGGGCCTGATAGTTGGAGAGCGGCGTCCGCTTGATGTAGCCCTTGCGGGACAACGTCACCACGGCGTCGTCGTCCGCGATCAGGTCTTCAATGTCGATCTCGGAGGGGTCCTGCTCCAGCAGCTCGGACTTACGCGGTGTGGCGTAGTTGTCGTAGATGCCCTGAAGCTCATCGCGAATCACGCCCTTGAGGACTTCCTCGTTCTCCAGAATGCTGATGTAGTACTCGATCATCTTGAGCAGCTCGCTGAGTTCCTCGACCAGCTTGTCGCGTTCGAGGCCGGTGAGCTTCTGCAGGCGCATGTCCAGGATGGCCTTGGCCTGCACCATGGAGAGCTCGAAGCGCTCGATGAGGTTGTTCCGGGCTTCTTCGGGAGAAGCGGAACCCCGGATCAGGCGGACCACCTCGTCGATGTTGTCCACCGCGATCTTGAGCCCTTCCAGCACGTGGACACGCTTTTCGGCCTTGTCCTTGTCGTACTTGGTACGGCGGATGATGACTTCCCGACGGTGATCGAGGAAGTGGTTCAGCACCTGCTTGAGGTTGAGCAGCATGGGGCGGTTGCCCACGACGGCCATCATGTTGATGCCGAAACTCGTTTCCAGCGGGGTGAACTTGTACAGCGCGTTGATGATGATGTCGGCAATGGCGCCGCGCTTGAGGTCAAGCACGATGCGGATGCCGGTGCGGTCGGACTCGTCGCGCAGGTCGGTGACGCCGTCGATCTTCTTTTCGTTGACCAGCTGGGCGATCTTTTCCACCAGCGTGGACTTGTTCAGGGCGTAGGGGATTTCCCGGATGATGATGGATTCGCGGTTGCCCTTGCGCTCCTCGCGCTCAACCACGCCGCGGATGCGGATGGAACCGCGTCCGGTGTGGTAGGCGTCGATGAGGCCCTTGCCACCGTAGACCATGGCCCCGGTGGGGAAGTCCGGCCCCTTGATGTACTGCATCAGGTCGCCCACGGTGCACTCTTCGTTGTCCAGAAGGTGCATGGTGCCCTTGATGAGCTCACCGAGGTTGTGAGGCGGAATATTGGTGGCCATGCCGACCGCGATGCCCGCCGTGCCGTTGAGCAGCAGGTTCGGGACCTTGGTGGGCAGCACCGCAGGTTCCTGCAGGGTGTTGTCGTAGTTGGGGCGGTAATCGACGGTGTTCTTCTCGATGTCCGTCAGAAACTCGCCGCACAGCTTGGCCATCCGCGCTTCGGTGTAACGCATGGCCGCCGCGGCGTCGCCGTCGATGGAACCGAAGTTACCCTGTCCGTCCACAAGGGGATCGCGCATGGAGAAGTCCTGCGCCATGCGGACAAGGGCGTCGTACACGGCCGAGTCGCCGTGCGGGTGGTATTTACCGATGACGTCACCGACAACGCGGGCCGACTTCTTGTACGGCCGGTTGAAGGTGTTTCCGAGGTCGTGCATCGCATAGAGGATGCGGCGGTGGACGGGTTTCAGTCCGTCGCGCACGTCCGGAATGGCGCGTCCGATAATGACGCTCAGCGAGTACTCAAGGTAACTTTTCTTGAGTTCGCTTTCGATGGAAATGGTGTTGTTCATGTCGTTCTCTGCCTTTTCCGGTGGCTAGATATCCAGTTCCTGCACGCTGAGTGCGTTCTTTTCGATGAATTTACGGCGCGGCTCCACTTCGTCGCCCATGAGGTCGGTGAAAATGGCGTCGGCCCCGGCCGCGTCCTCGATGGACACCTGCAGCATGGTCCGCTTTTCCGGGAGCATGGTGGTTTCCCAGAGCTGGTCGGGGTTCATTTCACCCAGACCCTTGTAGCGCTGGATCTGCCAGCCGCGGTGCGCTTCCTCGATGATGGTGTTGTACACGGCGAAGATGTCGGCCACCTCGCGCACTTCGTTCTTGATGTGCAGGGTGAACTCGAACTCGCCAAACGCCTCGCGAAGCTCGCTCATGGCCTGGAAGGAACGCTTGTAGACCTTGGAGTGGAAGAACTCCATGGCCATTCGATAGCGGTGAGCGTTCTCGTTTTCGAAAACGATGTAGGTGCGTTCCTTTTCGGCCTCGTAGTCGTGCTCAGTGACGATATCCACCTTGAAGCCGCGCGCCTCGAAGGCAGCCTTGAACTCTGCGGGATCGTGCGTCTCGAAGTGCGTGTACTGGATGCGCTCCGGGAAATAGATGAGGGCTGAGAACAGCTCCTCCTCTATGCCCATGTTCGCGGCCTCCTCGTATTTTTCCTTGAGGAAGCGGATGGTGTTCAGCGTGGCGATGAGCGGCTCTCCCTCCACGGTGCGGCCGCTCTTGGTCACGAGGCTCAGGCTGTCTCGCACCTGCTCCAGCAGGAAAGTCTCCAGATCCGGCTCGTCCTTGATGAACCGCTCGAACTTGCCGCGATGGGCACGGAACAGCGGCGGCTGGGCGATGTAGAGGTGACCGCGGGTGATCAGCTCCTCATACTGGCGATAGAAGAACGTCAGCAGCAGCGTGCGGATGTGCGAGCCGTCCACGTCGGCGTCAGTCATGATCACAACCTTGTGATACCGCAGCTTGTCGTAGTCCTTCTCGTCGTCCTCGGTGCCGATGCCGATGCCCATGGCCGTGATGAGCGCGCGAATCTCCTTGTTGGAGAGCATCTTGTCAAAGCGTGTCTTCTCCACGTTCAGGATCTTGCCTCGAAGCGGCAGAATGGCCTGATGCTTGGGATCGCGACCCTGCTTTGCGGAACCGCCTGCCGAGTCACCCTCGACTATGAACAGTTCGGAAAGCGAGGGATCCTTGGACTGGCAGTCCGCCAGCTTGCCCGGCAGGGAGTTGTCGGAGAGCGCTCCCTTGCGCCGCACCAGGTCGCGCGCCTTGCGTGCCGCCTCGCGGGCCCGGGCCGCATCCACCACCTTTTCGATGATGGCGCGCGCCTCCTTGGGGTTCTCCTCGAAAAAGGTGTTGAGCTTCTCGTACACCAGTCCGGAAACGAGGCCGGTGGCTTCGGAGTTGCCCAGCTTGGTCTTGGTCTGGCCTTCGAACTGTGGATCGGGCAGTTTCACCGAAATGACCGCGGTCAGTCCCTCGCGCACATCCTCGCCGCTCAGGCGCTTGATGAGCTTCTTGGGCAGGTCCGCGTTAGTGATGTAGTTGTTGATGGCCCGTGTCAGCGCGGTCTTGAAGCCGGCAAGGTGCGTTCCGCCCTCGACCGTGCGGATGTTGTTCGCAAAGGTGTACGTGTTTTCCTTGTACGCCGTGGTATACTGAATAGCGAATTCCACGATGATGTTTTCCGCCTCGCCCTGACCGAAGATGATATCCCCGATGGTGGTCTGGCTGGCGTTCAGGTTCTCCACGTACTCGATGATGCCTCCGTCGAAACGGAAGCTCTCGTGCTCGTCGCTGCGCTCGTCCTTGAACTCGATGGTCAGGCCGGAGTTCAGGTAGGCCAGCTCCTTGAAACGCTTCTTGAGCACCTCGAAGTCGAACTTGTTGACCTCGAAAATGTCTTCGTCCGGGCGAAACCGCTGCGTGGTGCCGGTGGAACTGGCGTCGCCGATTTCCTCAAGGCCGCCCACGGGAGCGCCGCGCTCGAACTTCATGCGGTAGGTCTTGCCGTCGCGTTTGACCGTGGTTTCCATGAACTCGGAAAGCGCGTTGACGCAGGATACGCCGACGCCGTGCAGGCCGCCGGAGACCTTGTACGAGTCGTTGTCGAACTTGCCGCCCGCGTGCAGCGTGGTCATGGCCAGCTGCACCGCCGGAACGCCTTCCTTGGGATGGATCTCCACGGGAATGCCGCGGCCGTTGTCCGAGACCGTGCACGAGTTGTCCATGTGCAGGGTCACCTTGATCTTGTCGCAGTGCCCGGCCATGGCTTCGTCGATGGAGTTGTCGATGACTTCATAGACGAGATGGTGCAGGCCACGGATATCCGTGGACCCGATGTACATTGCCGGACGTTTCCGGACCGCCTCAAGCCCTTCGAGAACGGTAATGCTTTCCGCGTTGTACTGGTTGCTCATTTAAGCGTTTTCCTCGGTGTAGTATGTCTCTTCCTGAATCATCATGGGCATCACAATGACCTGGTAGTCCGGATCATCTTCGCCGCTCACGCCGCAGGGCGCCTCGGTTCCGGTGAGCGTCAGCGTCACGTACTCCGAGTTGAAGTGATTCAGGATTTCGATCAGATTCTTGGTCGGGAACGCGATGCGCTCCAGCGTTCCTGCATACTCGGCATCCAGCGACTCACGCGCGGTGCCGGTGTCCTGACCCTGCGCATGCACGGTCACTTCCGTGGCCGAGAGGTTGAAATACGCGCAGCGGTTCGAATCCGTGTTGAACAGATGGATGCGGCCCAGCGCGTCCACCAGCTCGGCGCGGTTCACCTTGAGCCTGCTCACGTCGTCATCACCCAGCTTGGCCAGAAAGCTGTGGTAATTCGGATACTGATAGTACGAAAGCGGCAGGGTGAAGGTCTCACGTTTGTCCCCGGTCCGGAAGAACAGCCGCTTGTCGGAAATGCTCATCTCGATCTCTTCGGCGGTGAGCCACTTCTTAAGCTCGGCAAGATACTTGCGCTGAATCAGCACGCCGTCTTCCGGAAGCATCTCATGGATGTCGTCGTTGACGAAGCGGAACATGGCGAACTGATGCCCGTTCAGGCCGCAGGTCTCGATGATCTTCTCACCATCCACCTCACGGGGAGCCATGTACAGGCACGCAATGGCCTCCATGGAATCCTCCTCGGAAATGCAGAACGCCAGCTTGTCGATCATCTCGTCCAGAAAATCGCCGGACCAGAACACCGACCCTTCTTCGGGGTAGGAGGAGAACTTCTGGAACCACTCCGGATCGTTTACCGGAAACTTGTACTTCCTTGAGCCCTGTTCCACAAGCACGTTCTGATTCTCGCCATCCGTCTTGATGACCAGCTCGCCCTGATTTCCGCGAAGCTGCCTCACCAGATCATAAAAGGCGCGACCCTGAACCCCTGCCAGACCGTCCTCGGTGATCTCTGCGGGGTAGGAACCCATGAACTCCAGATTGGAGTCCGTGGACATTATGTTCAGGGAACCGTTCTCGCAGTTCAGCCAGATGGTTCTCAGGAAAGCGGCTCCCGTCTTGGCGGGGATGATGTTGGCCGATTTCTGGAGACCTTCGATGATCTCATCCCTGTTCACTCTTAAAAACATATTGTTTTACTCCTTCATAGAAGGTTTTAATAGCCTCTGAACCTATGTGACTAACTACTTCAAGTGTCTGTTTTGGCTTACGAAAGTCTGAACATTAAGAGTGACCTCCGAAGCACACAAACGACAGCCGGAAAGAACATGCTCATCGTCCCGCAGTATGCCGACACTTATTCTTCAACATTTTCAACACCTGGTTCAAATCGTGGTCATCATTCCGTAATTGATTGATTTTTTTTACCGAGTAGAGAACCGTGCTGTGGTCTTTTCCGCCAAAAGCCCGGCCGAGGGCAGGGTAGGAAATACTCAAAAGCTCCCGGCAAAGGTACATGGCGATCTGCCGGGCCTGAGCCACTGGCTGATGTCGTTTTGACCCTGTAAGTTCCCGCACATTCAGATTATAATGCTCACCGACCACACCCATGATCTGCTTCGGCGTCAGCTCGTCGTGGGCCTTTTCCTCGGTGTTGTTCAAAATGTGCTCGAAGTCCTTCTGGGAGAGGTCCTTGTGGACCAACTCCCGGAAAGCAAACAGCTTGAGCAGGATGCCCTGAAGGTAGCGGAAGTCCGTAAAGCGCTGGGCCAGCGTCAGGATTTGTTCCTTGGTCAGCGGCAGCTTTTTTTCGCGGCACTGCTGCTGGATGTAGCCCACGCGGATTTCAAGGTCCGGCTCCTTCAGTGTGACGACCAGCCCCCATCCCAGACGGGAATGCAGGTTGGGGTCGAGGAAATCGAGACTGGATATCTTGTCCCGGCATCCCAAAACCATTTGCTTCCGGTTTTCATAGAAGTGATTGAAGATATTGATTATCTCATTCTGCAACCCCGGATAGGCCCGGATCTGCTGAAAGTCGTCTATGAACAGGAAGTCATGGTTGAAAAGATGATTGCGCGCGCGGACCGAATCGCCTCCGAAACGCACATTGAACATGGTGTGCAGCTCGTCCATGTTCGAAAGATAGATCGAGGAACTGTCGTGGTGTTTGCTGATCTCGTTGGCGACAGCCTTGAGCAGATGCGTCTTGCCGGACCCGTTCGGCCCGCAGATGATGAACGGGTTGAACAGCGAGCCGGACTGCTTGGCCACTTCTTTGGCCGAAGCCAGTGGGAAATAATTCTTCTTGTTGATGAGAAACGTGTCGAAGGTAAACTGGCTGTCGAAGGGAAAGTCGATCTTCTTGACCACCGGCTTGTGCGACGGCGCTGCGTCCGTGGTGCCGACGGGGGCGCCGTTGGAGTAGCGCACCTCGTAGCCGGTGCCGAGATACAGGTTGAGTTGGGCCTCGAAGCGGTCCTGAATGGAGCCTTCGAACCATTGCCCGAAGAACTGGTGGGGAAATTCCACCTTCACCGCCCGGTCTTCTTCCGAAACAAAGATTCCCAGGGGGTCGAACCATCGTGCAAGTTCGTCTTCCGAGCAGGTTTTTCTGAAGTGCGTGCGAAGGGCCTGTTTCACGTTTTATCCGATGCGAGAATGTGCAGTTTGCAAGTTTTTGAAATTACAGAATAAAAAAGAGCGTTATTAACAAGGGTTCCACATGACCCGAACACCTGTGGGTTATAGCTTATTTTGGCTCTAATGCCAAGTCGTGCCGCCAGATCGGGAGGGACAAAGTGTTTGATTTGCGCGGCGTTTTGAGACACTATTCAAAGTCTTGCGCCGCACGGATAAACAGCGGCAAAACGGAGGAAATGAATGGGTACTCACAAAGTCACCAAGACGATCACGGAGATCAACGATCGCATCCGCAAAGGAAAAGCGGTCGTTCTGAACGCAGAGGAGATGACCAGGCTCGTCCGCAAGGAAGGCAAGGTCAAAGCCGCCGAACAGGTGGATGTCGTCACGACGGGAACATTTTCCCCGATGTGCTCCTCCGGCATGATGTTCAATATAGGACAGCAGCCGCCGGTCATGAAGGTCTCCCGAATGTGGCTGAACAACGTACCCTGCTATTCGGGACTGGCCGCCGTTGACGCATATCTCGGCTGCACCGAACCCAGCGAAGACGACCCGCTCAACAAGGTCCACCCCGGACGCTTTACATACGGCGGCGGGCACGTCATCGAAGACCTGCTGCGAGGCAAGGCCGTGCACCTGCGCGCCCAAGCCTATGGCACAGACTGCTATCCCAGAAAGGAACTCGCCAAGGACATCACCCTTGCCGATCTTCCCAATGCATGGCTCCTGAATCCGCGCAACTGCTACCAGAACTACAACTGCGCAGTGAACCTGACCAGCAGGACCATCTATACCTACATGGGACCGCTCAAGCCCAATTGCAATAACGCCAACTTCGCCACCGCAGGACAGCTCTCGCCCCTGTTCAACGACCCGTACCTCAAGACCATCGGGCTCGGAACACGCATCTTCCTCGGCGGTAGCGTCGGCTATGTCATCGGCTCCGGAACCCAGCACAACAGCAAGCCCCCCCGCAACGAACGCGGCATCCCCACGTCACCCTCGGGCACACTCATGCTCAAAGGCGACATGAAAGGCATGAACCCCCGCTACGTTCGCGGCATCAGCTACGTAGGCTACGGCAGTTCGCTCAATCTCGGCGTCGGCATCCCCATACCCATCCTCAATGAGGAAATGGCCTGGTACACCGGCGTCCCTGATTCCGAGATCCACATGCCCATCAAGGACTACGGCTACGACTACCCCAACGGCCTGCCCCGAGTCCTCGGCTATGCCACACTCGAAGAACTCAAGGCCGGCGAGATCACCGTGAACGGCAAAAAGACCCCCACGGTGCCCCTCACCAGTTACCCGATGTCCCTCGAAATTGCCGATGAACTCAAAAAGTGGATACAAAACGGCAAATTCCTGCTCACCGAAGCACAGGAAGAAATAACCAGCCTGTAACCACTATCCAAGACAACTTGGAAAGGCCGCCCATTTTGGGGCGGCCTTTTTTTGTGCCTCCGGCGGCTCTCCGAGGGCCCTCCGGGGGCTTAAGAACCTTTTGCAAAAGGTTCTTAAGAATCTCCAAAAACAGTTGGCTTGCCGAGCCGCATTCAGCTTTCCGGAAGCTGATGCCTATAGGCGGCTCGGCGGGTGTCCAATGGAGGTTGTTGTGGCGTGTTGTGGTTAGGAGGGTTAGGGGCCGGTGAGTGTATGAGCCGAGTGAATTCCGCTTGACTTAATTCAGCTATAGGAATTTGTCAGCCCAGACGCCTGTACTCCAAATCCCCGTCAGCGGGGTTGCAGCTTGGACGCGGGTTGTGCGGGCGCATGGACCCGGCAGCTGCAACCCTGCTGACAATTCAGGGATTCCAAAGGGGGCTCGCCCCTTTGGTCCGCCTGAAGGGCCCGCCGGAGGCATTGCTTCGGTGCTTGTTGGCCAATGAAGATGGTTCGTAGCGATTTCTGAGTGGGTAAGCTCTCCGCATAGCGAGTTCCGCTAAAGTGAACTCTGCTACCGGAATTGGTCAGTCCAGACGCCTAGTACTCCAAATTCCCGTCAGCGGGGTTGCAGCTTGGACGCGGGTTGTGCGGTCGCATGGACCCGGCAGCTGCAACCCTGCTGACAACCCGGGGATTCCAAAGGGGGCCCGCCCCTTTGGTCCCCCTGAAAGGGTCCGCCTGAAGGGCCCGCCGCCGGCTTGTTGCAGCAGGAAAACGTTTCACGCGAAACGTCTCTTGTGATTAGCAGGGCATGGCACCGTCGTGGCTTTGTGCGGCGTTTTCTCCATCCTCTTTGCTGGCTTCTTTGACTCGGTGTGCCCAGGTGACGAGGGCGATACTGGTGAAAACGAGGAAAAACCCTATGAGGTGTATTGGGTGGAACTCATCGCCTAGCCAGAAGTAGGAGAGTATTAGGGCGGTTGCGGGCATGGCGCTCATGTAGCCTGATGCCGTGCTGGGGCGGACTTGTTGCAGTCCGCGGAACCAGATGAGGGTTCCCAGGGCGAGTGGGCCCATTCCCCATACGAGAAGGCCTATCCATTGGTTGAGGGTGACTTGGGTGAAGTCGAAGGTTGATGCTTGATACAGGCCGGGTGTTGCGAAGAGCAGGGTGGCAATCCATGCGATTATGGGGAGGACTATGCTTGGTTGCAGGTCATTCATGACTCTTTTGCCGAGCATGGAGTAGAGGGTCTGGCTGGCAACGGCGCCGAAGACGAGCAGGCTTCCTGTGACCAGTGTCCAACCGGAGGACTGGATGGATTTTCCTGACACGTTGATGACCAGAACGCCAACCACAGCCAGCGTGACGGCAAGGATTTTGCGCCATCCCATGTGATCGTTCATGAAAACGACGGCGGCCACGGCCATCGCTGCCGGGCTCAGGCTCATGACCACTGATCCGACAACGCCGTTTACGCGTTGCATTCCCGTCAGCAGAAAGAAGGTAAAGGCTACGATGCCGACGCCGCCGATAAGCGCTATTTCAATCCAGTCGCGTTTGGATATCGAGGCTAATTTGTTTCTGTGCACGAACAGGAATGGAGTCAGGACGAGTGATGCTGCCAGCAGTCGCAGGAATGGTCCGAGGTAGAGTGGAAAAGCGTCGGAGACGACTTTTGCCGAGGGTGTTCCCGTACCGAAGAGGGCCATGCCGAAAAAGAGTTGCGCGTATACCATGAAACCGGTTTTGGATTGCATGATTGCTCCATTAGCCTTTTGTTCGTTTTTTCCTTGTGATGCTTTGATTCTGTTTTCAACAGGGAATGTTTTTTCACTTCACTTTTTCGATTGCTAAGAAGTTACCATAATTTTTAAAAATGTGAACTATGACCATCTGGTCGATTTGGGCTGCAGTTTTTGGGTCTATTGATGTGAATAAGGCGGGTCCTTGGATGCGGGGATGGCATTGAGCTGGATATTCACAAAAAAAGGCGGTCAGGATTGCTCCTGACCGCCTGGATTGTCTTGGCGTCCCCAAGGGGATTCGAACCCCTGTTAACGGCGTGAGAGGCCGTCGTCCTGGACCGGGCTAGACGATGGGGACCCGGAATGAAAAATGGCAGCCCGTTCGGGCTGCCATTGTCACTTGTGCTGTGGTGGGTCGTGTTGGGCTCGAACCAACGACTCTCTGCTTAAAAGGCAGATACTCTACCAACTGAGTTAACGACCCAAGCTCGAAGGACTGTTTTGATAGCGATGCGAGTCTTTGCTGTCAAGCGTAAATTTAAGACGCTTTAATTTTCTTTTTTGTGACATTGTAACCGATTGTTTTTGCTGAAAATGTAAAATTTTTCTTGCCAAATGGGTTTCGGGTGGTATAATGCCTATTCTCCGCGAAAAATCACTCATATCAATATTAGGAGTACGATTCCATGACCAGGAAAGACCGTACGGAAGGTATCTATAGCAGACGCGAGGTGCTGGACGAGTCTGAACGCAGGCAATACTGTCTGTTGCAGCTCAAGGAGCTCCTGTCCTATGCCTACCGCTACTCCGAGGACGTGAAGAAGCGGTTTGACCGCGCGCAGTTCAACGTGGACAAGTTCCGCACTCTGAACGACCTCAAGCATATCCCCATCATCAAGAAAAAGGAACTGATATTCCTTCAGAGCATGGGCCCGCGTCTTGGCGGCCTGCTGACCAAGGATCTCGGTGAACTCAATCGCATATTCCTTTCCCCGGGTCCCATCTTTGATCCCGAAGACCGCACCGAGGACTACTGGGGTTGGACCGAAGGCTTCTATGCCGCTGGTTTCCGTGCCGGCGATGTGTGTCAGGTTACCTTCAACTATCACCTCGCTCCGGCGGGGCTGATGTTCGAGGAGCCGCTCCGCGGTCTGTCCTGCGCGGTTGTTCCTGCCGGTCCTGGCAACACCAACAGCCAGATTGAGATCATGCAGAAGCTGCGTGTCACCGGTTACGTCGGCACGCCGAGCTACTTGATGCATCTCGCCCAGAAGGCTGAGGAATCCGGGCTTTCCCTGCGCAAGGATTTGTTCCTTGAGACTGCGTTCTGCACCGGTGAAAAGCTTTCCGAGAAGATGCGCAACGCGCTGGAAAAGAAGTTCGACTGCATCATGCGTCAGGGCTACGGCACTGCGGATGTGGGCTGCATCGGCTACGAGTGCTACCACAAGAACGGCCTGCACCTTTCCAACCGCGCCTTTGTGGAAATCTGTCATCCCGACACCGGCATTCCGCTCAAGGACGGCGAGGTCGGCGAGATTGTGGTCACGGCCTTCAACAAGACCTATCCGCTTATCCGTCTGGCAACGGGCGATCTCGGTTACATTGACCGCAGCCCCTGTCCCTGCGGACGCACCAGTCCGCGTCTGGGCGGCATTGTCGGTCGCGTGGACACCACCGCCCGCATCAAGGGCATGTTCGTGTACCCGCATCAGGTGGAGCAGGTCATGGCGCGTTTCGAGGACGTCAAGCGCTGGCAGATCGAAGTCACCAACCCCGGCGGCATCGACGAGATGGTCCTTTCCATCGAGGCTGGCAGCTTTGATCAGGAAGAAGAGCTGCTGCATCTCTTCCGCGAGAAGATCAAGCTTCGCCCGATCCTCAAGGTGCTTTCTCCGGGCTCGCTGCCTCCGCAGATTCGCCCCATCGAGGACAAGCGCACCTGGGACTAGCTTCCCTCTTAAATAGCTACAAAAAAGGCCGGAAAGATGATTTTTCCGGCCTTTTTCATGTTCTTTGCTTTCAGGTTAGCCGCATTTGCTGAAGCCGCAGCTTTTGCAGATGTGGCAGCCTTCCTCGAAGATGAGCACTTCACCGCAGTCCGGGCAGACTTCACGGCTCAGGCTGGTGACGCCGGAGCCTACGGTTTCTCCCTTGAGGTAGCGGTTCTCGAAGACCCATGCGATGGCGTCCGGGATGGATTGGACCATCTTCTTCTTGATGAATTTCGGGTTGTCGCCGCCAATGCCCTTGAGTTGGGCCACGATGTCTCTAACATCCACACCCGAGCGAAGGGCCAGCGATACCAGACGGCCGATGGCCTCCGCCTTGGCGGTGATGGATCGGCCCGATTTGCCGATGGTTGCGAACACCTCGAAAGGTCGGTTGTTCACTTCATTCACCGTCAGGTACAGGTCTCCGAGTCCGGTTTCCACTTTCTGGGTAAAGCCGTAAATAACGTCCGGCCTGTCCTTGACGATCCCGCGCGGCGCGTTGCCATTCTGACCCTCGGATTCCTTCTTTTCCTCACCGTCGCCAGTGCAGAGAACCTGAAGCTGTTTGCAGCCGTCGCGATAGACCGTCACCCCTTTGCAGCCATACTCGTAGGCTTTCCAGTAGATGTCCCAGATTTCTTCCTGCGTGGCCTCGTTGGGCAGGTTGACGGTCTTGGAGACTGCGTTGTCGGTGTATTTCTGAAATGCGGCCTGCATCTTCAGGTGCCACATGGGCGCGATATCCATGGCGGTAACGAACACGCGGCGGATGTCTTCCGGCAGGTGCTCCATGGTCTGTATGGATGCGCCTTTGGCCACCTCTTCCATAAGTTTTTCGCTGTAGGCGCCAGCTTCCTTGAGCGCGTCTGCAAAGTAAGGGTTGCTCTCCATGAGCCTGTCGCCGTCCATGACGTTTCTGACAAAACTCAGGGCGAACAGCGGTTCCACGCCCGAGGAGCATCCGGCGATGATGGAAAGGGTTCCGGTGGGCGCAATGGTGGTCGTGGTGGCGTTTCTGTAGGGTCCCAGATTGGCCTTGCCGAAAACCGAATCTTCATAGGCGGGGAACGGGCCGCGTTCCTTGGCCAACTGCTTGGATGCGCTTCTGGCTTCATCGCGGATGAATTTCATAACAGTTTCGCCCAGATCGGCCGCCTTCTGGGAGTCGTAGGGGATACCGAGGCGGTAGAGCAGGTCGGCCCAGCCCATGACCCCAAGACCTATCTTGCGGTTCTTGTGCACATGTTCGGTGATCTGCTCCAGCGGGTACTGGGAAGCGTCAATCACGTTGTCCAGAAAGCGCGTGGAGAGATGGACCACTTCCTTGAGCCGATCGTAATCCACGGTTCCGCCGTTGTCGTCCGGCTTGTAGCACAGGCCGAGGTTGATGGATCCGAGGTTGCAGGCTTCATACGGGAGCAGGGGTTGCTCACCGCAGGGGTTGGTTGATTCCATTTCGCCTTGTTCCGGAGTGGGGTTGTCCCGGTTGATGCGGTCCAGAAAGACAATGCCCGGGTCGCCTGATTCCCATGCCTTGCGTACGAGGATGGAGAACACTTCGCGCGCGTTCAGTGTGCCGGTAACTGTGCCGGTATTCGGCGCAACGAGGTTGTATTCTTCATTGTTCTCAACAGCCTGCATGAATTTTTCGGTCAGGGCCACGGAAAGGTTGAAGTTGTTGAGTTCCCCGTCGCGTTCCTTGGCCTTGATGAATTCCATTATATCCGGGTGGTCCACACGCAGGATGCCCATGTTGGCCCCGCGGCGTGTTCCGCCCTGTTTGATCTGCTCGGTGGCGCAGTTGAATATTCTCAGGAAGGAGAGGGGGCCGGACGCGACGCCGCCGGTGGATCCGACGACTGCATCGGCCGGGCGCAGGCGGGAGAAAGAGAATCCGGTGCCTCCGCCGGACTTGTGAATCATTGCCGCGTGCTTGACCGCATCGAAAATGCCTTCGATGGAGTCTTCCACAGGCAGCACGAAACATGCGGCCAGCTGACCGAGTCTGGTTCCGGCGTTCATCAGGGTGGGGGAGTTGGGCAGAAACCAGTAGCCGGTCATGAGGTCATAGAAATCCCGGCTCAGCGTCTCGGTGTCGTATTCCGATGTTTCATATTTCGCTTCCTCTGCCGCGATGGTCGAAGCGACCCGCCAGAACAGTTCCTTGATGGTTTCGTTCGGATTTCCGGCTTCGTCCTTATTCAGATAGCGTCTCGTGAGCACCACGTCGGCATTCGGGTTTATGATCGGTTCCGGCAGATTTTCAGGCATTGGTTTGGCAGCCATATTCACCCTCTTTTTTCCATTAATACTGCATGTTGTTGTGGTTATTAAAATGCCCTCGGGCAAACTGGTTAGAGTTTGTCTAGACTAGCTCAGTCAGCGCTTTTTGTCACAGGCAAATTTCTTGGCCGGGTATTGCTACTTATAGTAATGATTCCTGTTAGATGGTGTTCGCAGTCGTTCCTTACTTCGTCATCATTCCTAAAAAAAAGTCAATCCCACCTTTCTTTTGGGAGGAAGGATGTGCTTTTGTCATGTTAAAACAAATATTTATACTTAATATGAACATTTGTTCTTTTTTAGTGTTCCTACTTTGTCATTCAACTGTTCGTTCATGTTCATATTGACAGATGTTTCCCATGAAACATTATGGCATTCTTCCTTGATGATATACTTTCCTTATTCGCCGGCTTATGCCAACTAGGGATAATTGGAGGTCTGTCATGATCCGTTTGGCTTCTTTATTTCTGTTGGTGTTGCTTGCATTTCCCCTTTCTGCTCACGGGGAGCCCTTCCAGGTTCTACAAGTCAACTTCGAGGGGACGGTCAGTCCTGCTTCCGAAGAAATGCTCATCGAGAGCATTTCTTATGCGCAGGATTCCGGAGTGGATCTTGTTCTGCTACGCATCGACACCCCCGGCGGGCTTGGGCAATCCATGCGTTCTATGGTCAAGGCCATATTGAACTCGCCGATTCCCGTCGCAGTCTGGGTCGGTCCAGCAGGGGCGCGGGCCACGAGTGCGGGCGTGTTCCTCGTGGCCGCCTCCGATGTTGCCGGCATGGCGCCTCAGACAACCATAGGAGCCGCTTCACCGGTCAGCGTCACAGGCGACGATATTCAAAAGACCATGCAGGCCAAGGTGCAGAATGATTTCATCAGCCTCGTCCGGGCGGTCGCTGCGCGTCGGGATCGCAACATCGAATGGTATGCCGAGTCGGTTCAGTCCGCCGCCAGCATCACTGCCGCTGAGGCGCTTGAACTAAACGTCATCGAATATGTTTCGCCTTCCGTACATGACTTTCTTGTGGACATAGGGGAGGGCGGCTTTACCCATGACGACGAGTCAATCTCCTTTGCCGGGAATCAGGTTGTGCTGGAAACGTTCAAGCCGGGTTTCAGCTACTCGGTTCTCTCGTGGATGCTCCATCCCCAAATAGCCTACTTCCTTTTGCTCGGCGGCATGATCGGGCTGTTTTTCGAAATCACGCATCCCGGCGCAATCTTCCCCGGTGTACTCGGTGGCATTTGCCTGCTCATGGCGTTGTATGCGCTCTCGGTTCTGCCAACCACTGCGGCAGGTATCCTGCTGATCCTTTTCGCCCTGGTCCTGCTTGGGCTTGAGGTGGCCATAACCAGCTATGGTCTGCTGACTGTCGCAGGTGCCGTTGCCCTGTTCATGGGCGGTATGCTGCTCTTTCGCGATCCCTACGGTTATCTGCACATCCCCACGTGGTTGGTGCTTGTGCCGTCCCTCATCTTTGTCGCCTTCGCTTCGCTCATAATCTGGTTGATACTCCGCTCCAGAAAGACGCGGTTCACTTCTGACAGCGATTCTATCGTCGGACAGGAAGGTACTGTCATTTCATGGGAAAAGGAGAATGGTCAGATAAGGGTCAGAGGCGAAATTTGGGCCGCCACAGCTGCGCTGAGCAATTTTACGCCTTCGCGCGATACCAGGGTCAAAATAGTCGCCAGAAACGGTCTGAGGTTGCAAATTGAGCCTCTGTCCCCGGAACCCACGAATGCCAACGGTTAACAAAGGAGTACAGCATGTACACAGTCCTTCCCATTGTCGCACTGGTTATTTTGTTCCTCGTTGCGGCTCTTCGCGTCCTCAACGAATATGAGCGCGGCGTCATTTTCCGTCTTGGTCGTTGCATCGGAGCCAAAGGACCGGGACTGATCATCCTCATCCCCATCGTCGATAAGATGGTCAAGATTTCGCTTCGAATCTTTGCTCTCGATGTTCCGAATCAGGACGTCATCACCAAGGACAACGTCAGCGTGAAGGTTAACGCGGTTGTCTACTTCCGGGTTGTTGAGCCGGTTCGGGCCATTCTTGAAATCGAAGACTATATGTTCGCCACCTCTCAGCTTGCCCAAACGACCCTTCGTAGCGTATGTGGTGGCGTCGAGCTTGATGATCTTCTGTCCCACCGGGACAAGGTCAATTCGCAGATTCAGGCCATCCTCGATGAACATACCGACCCGTGGGGCATCAAGGTGACCACGGTGGAAGTGAAGTACATCGACCTTCCGCAGGAAATGCAGCGTGCCATGGCCAAGCAGGCCGAGGCCGAGCGCGAACGCCGGGCCAAGGTGATTGCGGCGGAAGGGGAGTTTCAGGCTGCGGACAAACTTTCGCAGGCGGCGGATATCATTTCCCGTAACCCCGAGGCGCTTCAGCTTCGCTACCTTCAGACGCTTCGGGAAATGACTTCGGACGGCAAGGCTTCGTCTATCATCCCCGTGCCGCTCGACATACTCGGCATACTCAAGCCCGATGCGCTGACAAAGCGTAATACGGATATGGAAACGAACACGCCAAACAACACGGAAGAATAGATGAAAATTCTCGTCACCGGAGCCGCTGGTTTCATCGGGTTCCACCTTTCCAAGCGCTTTCTCGACATGGGCCACGAAGTGGTTGGTCTCGATATCGTCAACGACTACTATGATCCTGCGGTGAAGTGGGACCGTCTCAAGATCATCAGCGAATATTCCGCGTTCAAGCACGCGAAGATCGATCTGAGCGACAACGCTGCCATGGAAGAACTCTTCAGCAAGGAGCAGTTCACCCACGTGGTCAACCTCGCGGCTCAGGCCGGTGTCCGGTACAGCATCGAGAACCCGCGCGCGTATGTGGATTCCAACCTTGTCGGGTTCGCCAACATTCTCGAAGGCTGCCGGCACAACAAGGTGGAGCACCTCGTTTACGCATCCTCCAGCTCCGTTTACGGCATGAACACCAACATGCCGCTTTCGACCCATGAAGCGGTGGATCATCCCATGTCCCTGTACGCCGCCACCAAGAAATCCAATGAGATGATGGCGCACTCGTACAGCAACCTCTACGGACTCCCGACAACGGGCCTCCGGTTCTTTACCGTCTACGGCCCGTGGGGCAGACCGGACATGGCGCTGTTCCTGTTCACCAAGAACATCCTAGAAGGCAAGCCCATCAACGTGTTCAACCACGGTAAGATGCGTCGTGACTTTACCTACATCGATGATATTGTCGAAGGTGTTGTTCGCGTCACCCAAAACACCGCTACGCCGAACCCCGAGTGGGACGGCGCCAATCCGGACCCGGCAACCAGTTCCGTGCCGTACCGCATCTATAACATTGGCAACAACAATGTGGTCGAGCTGACACGCTACATTGAGGTCATTGAGGAGTGCCTTGGCAAAAAGGCCATCTACAACATGATGCCCATGCAGCCCGGGGACGTTCCTGCCACCGAGGCCGATGTGACCGACCTTCAAAATGATGTGGGTTTCCGTCCCGACACAAGCATCGAAGTCGGCATCAAGAACTTTGTTGACTGGTACCTCGATTACTACCGGAAGCCGGAATAACTGATTGGTCACTGTCGATCATCATCAGAATCACCGGAAAACCGGCCTTCGGGCCGGTTTTTTCTTTTGCCGTGATCGTTTTTCTTGCCAACTTTTCCTGGAGCATCTAAGGAAGGGGAGAACTCTGTTTCGATGTTTCACGTGAAACAATCCGGCCGGAAGCTCGAATTCCAGAAGGAGGCGTCAAGTGGCAAGGCGAATTGTAGTGGCTAACCAGAAAGGCGGTGTTGGTAAAACAACGACGGCGATCAACCTTGCCGCGTCCTTGGCGGTGATGGAGAAAAGGGTCCTCGTTGTGGACTGCGATCCTCAGGGAAACGCATCCAGCGGGTTGGGTTTTTATCCGGGCGATCGTCGGGACAACATTTATAGCGTCCTGTTCGATGTAAAAAATTCGAGCAAGGCAGTGTATGAGACCAGTGTTCCCTTTCTGGACATACTGCCCGGAACGCAGGATTTGGTTGGAGCAGAGGTTGAACTGGTGGATAAGCTTGGTCGCGAGTTCTATCTGAAGGAGCTCCTGGACAGCCTGGATGAAGATTACGAGTTCATCATCATTGATTGTCCACCGTCACTCGGGCTTTTGACCGTGAACGCTCTCTGCGCAGCCACGGAACTGCTCGTGCCTCTTCAGTGTGAGTATTACGCGTTGGAGGGCATTGCACAGCTGCTTATGACATACGAACTGGTGAAAAACAGGCTGAATCAGCAGCTTGGTATGCTCGGGGTGGTGTTGACCATGTATGATGCCCGAAACAGGCTCTCATGGCAGGTGAAGAATGAAGTCCGAAAGGCGTTTCCAGAGCATCTTTTTGAGGTGATCGTACCCCGGAACGTACGACTTTCCGAAGCACCAAGTTTTGGTAAACCCGTCATCAATTACGATATCAAATCGAAAGGCGCTGAGGCGTATCTGGCTCTGGCGCAGGAAGTCGTCAAGAAAACGGCAGACTAGAAGGAAAAGGGGAGGGGGCCTCCCCTGTATTGTTAGTAGCGGGCTTCAAGGCGTTTGTCCTTGTCCTGAAACGGCCTGCATTCGGTGACTATTTCATCTTTGAAATGCTTTTTAAGGACTTTGGCCTGACACTCAAGGCAGGTGAAAGTGACCATGCCGCCAAGGGTGGCGGAACTCAGCCGGAACTTGCGAGGGTCATCCTGTTGCCAGTCGGGAGTGGAGCTGCCGCAACATTCACAGTGGACGTGCATGTCAGGTTCGTAGTTGAAATCCCAGTACTCCTTGAGGGTGTCCCATTCGTGGATAGGCTCGGGGGCCTGAGCGGGCTCTTCCTTGATGCCGAGAAGATTTTTGACTTTGTCCCCGACGCTCTGCCAGGCCTCGGCCGTGAGCAGGCAGCCGATGAGGTTGCCGTCCTTGTCGTAAAGTTCGCGGACATGATCGTTCATGATGAATCCTTTTTGAGATGACTGTCTTTAATGAATTGAATGGATATATAGGCGCTTGTGACGAGCTGGGCAAGAGCTCGCGCCCGAAAATATGGAGGAATGTGTCATGAGTTCGATGCAGAAAGGACTTGGTCGCGGACTTGACGCCCTGTTGGGCGGTGTGCGCGAAGACCAGGAAAAGGGAGTGGAAGCGGCTTCCGTGACCATGGTCCCGATCGAATCGGTCGTGCCGAACCCGAATCAGCCGCGCAGGGAGTTCTCGCAGGAAGGCCTCAAGGATCTTAGCGAGTCCATCCGCAGTCAGGGCGTTCTTCAGCCCATTCTCGTTCGTCCGGTTGGTGATTATCGCTATGAGCTGGTGGCCGGTGAGCGCCGCCTGAGAGCCAGCAAAATTGCCGGGCTGAAGGATATTCCGGCTCTGATCAGGGAGATGACTGATCAGGAAAGTCTCGCTGTTGCGCTCATTGAGAACCTCCAGCGCGAAGATCTGAACCCCGTTGAAGAGGCACTTGGCTATCAGCAGTTGCAGAACCAGTTCGGGCTGAGTCAGGAAGAGCTTTCGCAGCAGGTGGGAAAGAGCCGTTCCGCCGTCGCCAACGCCCTCAGGCTCCTGAATCTGCCGGAAGCCATTCGCAAGGATATCTCCGAGGGCAATCTCTCGGCTGGACATGGCAGGGCGCTTATGTCGGTGACCGATGCCGACGTACAGGGTGAACTGCATAGCCGCATTCTGGAAAACGGGCTGACCGTTCGGCAGGCCGAAGTGCAGGCGGTTTTCTGGAAGAACAACGGTCGTCTGCCGGGAGCGGGGGAAGACCATTCACCGAAAAAGAGTACCACGACAACGGGGAAAAATGAGCCTGATCCGGTGGTGAGCACCATACAGAAGTCCATAGCCGGTTCACTGAATGTTGCGGTTAAAATGTCTGGAAGCCCTAAAAAAGGTAAAATTACTATCAAGTATGAGAGTGAAGACGATTTGCGGAATCTTGTGGATATGCTTGGCGGCGACTGGCCGCAGTAACAGCATGATAATTTCCTGATCGTATAAAGGACAGAATCACGAACCATGCGGGATGAACTGAAGCAATTGCTTGGCAAGGTTGCGGGCCGGAGGGTCCTGATCATCGGTGACCTGATGCTCGACCATTATCTGACGGGGTCTGTTGAGCGCATTTCTCCGGAAGCGCCGGTACCTGTCGTACGGGTGGAGAAGGAAACACACGTGCTCGGCGGAGCTGGAAACGTTGCCAGAAACATTGCGGAACTTGGCGGTCAGCCGGTTTTGGCGGGAATGCGTGGCAAGGATATCCATGGTGATACGCTGACCAGACTTTGTAACGAACACGGGCTCGAAACCCGGCTCGTAGTCTCGGAAACCCGTCCCACCACGATCAAGACCCGAGTGTTGGCCAGCAACCAACAAATTGTGCGCGTAGACCACGAAGAACTCGGCAATCCGACAGGCCCGGAGCTGGACGAGCTCTTTGGGGACATTGAAGAAGACTTGGAGAACACACCGGTCATCATTCTCTCGGATTACGGTAAGGGCCTTGTCTGCCGAGAATTCATGGACCGCCTGTGGTCCGCATTGGAGTCGTTGAAGAACCGGCCGATGGTGCTGGTTGATCCCAAGACGGTAAACTACGATTTCTATCAGGGTGTGGACCTGCTGACCCCCAATACCAAGGAAGCCGGAGAAGGCGCAGGAATGCACGTTTCCGGACGCGATGAGGCCGTGGAGGCTGGGCGCAGGCTTTTCGACAGACTCGGATGCCGTCACCTGTTGGTGACTCTTGGACGCGACGGAATGGCCCTGTTCCACGACCGCGAAAATGTACACCATATCCCCACGTTCGCCAGAAACGTCTTTGACGTTACGGGAGCAGGGGATACCGTCATCGCCACTTTGGCGCTCGGCCTTGCCGCCGGGGGCGATCTTGTGGCATCGGCAACCCTCGCCAACCATGCGGCGGGGATCGTTGTCTCACGTATCGGCGCGGCAACGGCTACGCCGGGCCAGATCATGGAGTCCATTGACGGATTGCCGGAGATCGAATCCGAGCGGATTTGATGACGTGAATGGTGAATGAAAAAAGGCCGGGACACTGAGTGTCCCGGCCTTTTCTTTTGGCGTAAGCCGAAAAGTCTATTCGTTGACGGCGAGCTTGCGCTTCACGTGTTCGCTGTTCTCGCTGTCGCGGCTGTTTTCGGAACGAACAGCGTGTTCGAGCAGCTCAAAAAGAATATCAGTAGGCAGGTCGAGTTCCATGCAGCCATTGTCCACGCGGGTAAACTCCTCGCCGGGGCGAATGCTGTAGGCGCGGCGTTCACGGGAATGCCCGATGGCGGAAATGATGCTGTATGCGTAGGAGTCGTGTTCTGCGCGGTAGAGCTTCTCCATGGTCAGCATGCCGGTATCGTCGTTGAAATACATCTCCTCTTCGACCAGACTGCCGGTCAGCGAGATGTTCTTTCCGAAGTCGTTGGGCAAAGTGATGTCCACGACGGGTTCGGTGCCGGTGTCGGTGCCTGGCATGGGCTTTCTCACCATTGTGCTACTCCTTGTCGATGGGCAGTTTCAACTGCTGCGGACCGCTCGGCGGTTTGCGGCGTTTTTGGGGAACCGAATCCTTCCAGCCTTCCTCAATGAAAGCCGTCAAACTCTCTTCCGGTACCCGCCACTGGTTGCCGATTCTGATGGCCCTGATCTTTCCGCCGGTTACCAGACGGTAGGCAGTGCGATAATGGACACGCAAGATTTCGGCGACTTCGTTCACCGTCAAAAGCACGGGTCTTTTGCTTGTCGAATCCATAAACCGTCTTTGCCAGCAGGTTCAATGACTGAACATCCGATGACACAGTTTGTCAGAGCTTGTCAACAAAGTACAACGCAGTGCAACAGCTCTAAAAAAGGTCTAGAAAAACCCCCGTCGAATGGCGATCGACGGGGGTTTTGAGCGTATCATTCCGAAGTTGTTAGTATCTGCCTTTATTGGATGGCCAGTATCCGTTGAAACCTTTGCATATGTTCAGGGTGAAGGTCCGGGCGGGCTGACCGTTGAAAGTGGTCGTAATCACGATGGGTTCGGAGACTTCATCGAACATTTTCCGAACTTTTTTGGGGGCGCCGCCCTGTTCGCGCTTGCGAACGAAGATGGCGTCCCAGCCGACCTTGTCGGAAGGACCTTCCCAAAGATCGTACTGATTCATACGACGGTCATCGACCCATGCGCAGTAGGTGCGCGGCTGGCCGGGCGTGTAGAAGGCCGTGGCGCCGGTCATGTCGTATACGTCGGAAAAAATGAACACCTTGTCGGAATCTGCGAAGCGCAGCTCGCGCAGGTCGTCGATGGTCTGCCCGAGTTCGTTCCACCCCTTGAGGCGGTTGGTGATGTTGATTTCAGGTGGGATGGGAAGGTGCGGGGATAGGTTCACGATCAGGAAAAAGAGCACCGAGAGGCCCATGACGAGGTTGCGCATTCCCGTACCCTTGCGGCGACGCACAAATCCGGCGAACGCGTATGCGGCAAGGATGGAGCCGGATACATAACTCACGGTGGTCCAGTTGGGATGCACCTGCGCATGAAAGCTCCAGAGCAGGAAGAAGATCCACATGGGCCAGAAGAAGACCGCCAGCAGCGTGGCCTGTCGGGCGTTAAGTCTGGGAGCTTCGGTCTCCACGAGAGAAGGGCGGGTGTCGAAGTAGCGGAATACCGCTGCGCCGCCGCCGATGAGCGCAAAGATCATCCACCAGGGGGTGGCGAGGCCGAATTGGGAGCCGATGTATTCAGGGAAATGGTCGAAGCGAATCAGCTGTGAGGCCTGCTTGCCCTTGAGGCCGATGAGATAGATGACGTGTTTGTAGCCGACAAAATCGTTTTGCATGTTCCAGATGAGCGTCGGCAGGAAACCGATGATCACGCCGGCGATAAGCGCGATGATCAGGCGGGGCCAGAAACCCTGCGGAAGCATACGTCGCCACTGAAGGAGCACGCCGTAGACAACGCTCAGGCCGAGAAAGCCGAGCATGGTATATTTGGCGAGGATGCCGAAGCCGAAGCACACGGCCATGATCACAAAGGGAAGGTTGTTCACCCGAGTGTGCACGGCCGGCAGGTTGCCCTCGGGATTGGAGGCAGCATACAGGCTGAACATGGACGCGGCCCAGAAGAACACGAAGGAGTTGTCCGTGGTCATGAGGATGCCGAGCGCCATGAACAGAGGCATGGTGGTGAGCACGAAGACAGTGAGCAGCCCCATGCCTGGACGTTTCCAGAGCTTGGCGAGGCCGAAGTACATGACGGCCTGCGTCATGGCCAGGCCGAGAATGGAGCCAAAGCGAACCCCCAGCTCGGTGTCGCCGAACACGCTGGTCCAGGTGGCGATGATCCATGCGATGAGCGGACCCTTCGAATAGTAGGTGAGCTGGAGATTGCGGGTCCAGTCCCAGTAATGCGCCTCGTCCTGAACCAGATTGAGCTGGCCGCTGGCCACAAAGAAAAAGCGCACGGCAAAGGTCGCGGCAATGATCAGAAAGGCCCACAGGCCGGGGCGAGTCCGAAATGACTGAATGATGCTCACGAAGACGCTCCGCTGATGTGCTTGATGTTTGTTGTTGAATGTTGCGTTTACCGTCTGCGTCCATGTTTTGCGGGACGAAGTGGGGCATGGATACCCCTCATGGCTCAAGTTGGCAACCGGGTCACTCGTCGAGTACGTCCGTGAGCACCAGCACCTGCGACTGTCCGTCCGCATCCAGAGAGTTACGGATGCGCTCCAGCACGCGGCGAAAATACCGAACATCGTTCACGGAAAGACCGGTCCTAGCCACCGCGTCAAGGTCGTTCAGGGCATTCTCGGCAACGTTGATCATCCTGCGGCCCTTGTCGCTCAAGTGGATGACGGTGGTGCGGCGATCCTGTTCCGAACGCTCGGCGCGGACAAGATCATCTCGTTCCATACGGGAAAGGGTGCGAGAAAGGGTGGACTGGTCCATGTCCAGACGGGCCAAAAGCGCTTTCTGCGACATGCCGGCTTCTGAATCGAGCGCTTTGAGCACACGGATGTAACCGGGATTACAGCCATAGGGCGACAACCGGGATTGCAGGGCGTCGCGGTACGAACGGTTGAGAAGGTCGAGAGCGTCAAGCAAAAGGGGGTCGGACGCATTGGATTTGAAAATATGGTCGGCCATGAATCGCTTCATATCAGCCGTGGCGCGTGCGGGCAATGCAATTGGGCCTTTACGGAAAAGGGCCGAGAATATAGATATCCGTCATGCGTATCGTGGTGAATGTGGATGATGCCGGGCTGCATCCGGCGGTGAACAGGGCTGCGGCGGAACTTGCAAAAGCGGGGACCGTCAGCTCGGCCAGTGTCGTGGCCAATGGCAAGCACGTGCGTGAAGCCGCGTCCATGCAGGGTCTCGGGCTGGGTGTTCACCTGAACATTCTACGCGGCAGACCGCTGGGCGACCCTGACGAGCTGAACACCCTCGTGGACGAAGACGGCATGTTTCTGGCCGACTACCCTCGGCTCTTCATGCGCTACGTCACCGGCCGGGTCGATCCCGAACAGGTGTACAAGGAATGGTGCCTGCAGGTGCAGCGCCTGCTGGACCTTGGCATGAAGCCCGATCACATAGACAGCGAAAAGCACGTGCACGCATGGCCCACGCTCATGGACGTGGCCGGAAGGGTGGCGCGCCGTTTCGGCATACGGCACATGCGAAAGCCGCTGGAATGCGGCAAGCTCATGCGTCTTGACCGGGGCATGGCCCGTGTGCGCTTTCTCAATGTCTGTTCTTTTTTTCAGAAGCAGCCGGAAGACATCATCACGCCGGACTCCCTGTGGGGCATTTCCGATCAGGGCAACCGGCTGACCCCGCAGCGCTTTGCGGCCCACGTACGCGGCTACGGCCTGAACACGCCGGACACGGTGGTGGAGATATGCTGCCATCCCGGCAATGCCCGTCCGGAGGATGGGGAGCTTGATGCCGATTACGGCCGGATGCGCGTGGACTCGCAGTGGAAAGCGGAGTATGAATCCCTGTCCTCGCACGAATGGAAGGACGTCTTTGCCCAACTCGGCGCCACCGTGGTGCGGTTCGGCGATCTTTAACGGAGCGACACGTGAACGAGATAGAAGTCAGCATAGTAACACCCATGCACAACGAAGAGCTGTGCATCGAGGAATTCTACCGCCGTACCGACGCCGCCATGCGCAAGGCCGGGTACAGCTATGAAATAGTATTGGTCAACGACGGTTCCACCGACGACACCGAGCGCCTTCTGCGCCAGATTTGCGAGAAAGACCCCAAGGTGAAGGGCATCAGCCTTTCCCGCAACCGGGGCCAGTGCACTGCGCTCTATGCCGGGTTGCAGAACAGCCGCGGCCGCTGGGTGGTCATCATGGACGGCGACCTGCAGAACCTGCCCGAAGAGATCCACCTGTTGGTGGAGAAAATCCAGGAGGGATGGGACGTTGTCTCCGGACAGCGGGTCAACCGTTCGGAATCGCGCTGGCTGAGGCTCTTGCCCAGCCGCATCGCCAACTGGATGATCCGCAAGGCCAGCGGCTGCGAAATCTACGACATGGGCGGCTTCTCCTGCGTCAACGGTGACATGGCCCGTGGTCTGCACCTTCGCGAAGGACATCACCGGTTCATCCCGGCGCTCATCTACCGCATCGGCGGTGCGGTCACGGAAATTCCCACCACCTGTCCGCCGCGCTTCGCCGGCAAGAGCCATTACGGTCTGTCACGGATCGTGGACGTGCTGTTCGACATCGTGACCATCTGGTTCCAGAACGCCTTCAAGCAGCGGCCGGTCTACCTGTTCGGCCGCATCGCGCTGGCGTTTTTCGTGTTCGCTTCGCTGATCATGGCCTGGGTACTGATAGAGAAGATTTTCATGGGCGTGGACATGGGAACGCGGCCGCCGTTCTTCGGGGCCATCCTGTTCTATCTTGCTTCGCTCGGGTTCATGTCCACCGGGTTCATCCTCGAAGCCATCGGGGACACCATGGACACTGTCATGCGGACCCGCCCATACAAGATCCGCGAGATTCTCAACGGCGAAAATTCTTCCGAAGAGGGAGACCGCGAACCACCCCTATCGCGGGGATCGGACAGGTAGGACGATTTCAGGCGGGGACTGCGTACCCCGCCTTTTTTATTTTTGAAAACCGGATACATAGACTTTGGTGATCCCATGATACTGCCCTCAATCAAACGCTGGAGCCAACCTTACGGATACGCGGAAGCCCTGCGCATCGGCCTGCCGCTGGTCATCAGCATGGCCTCGACAACGCTCATGATCTTCACGGACCGCATCTTCCTCGGGCGGTATTCCGTGGATACGCTGGCCGCGTCGTTTCCGGCCAGCATCATGTATTTTCTGTTCTACTCGTTTTTTCTCGGCACGCTGGAATACGTGAGCGTCTTCGTGGCGCAGTACGTTGGCGCGGAGCGAAGCGAGCGGGTGGGGGCAGCAGTGTGGCAGGGGATGTATTTTGTCATTCCGGCTTCGCTCATCATGAGTTTCATCGGGGTCTTCTGCGATCACATCTTTGCGCTGGCGGGTCACGCACCCACCGTGCGCGCGCTGGAGACGGCCTATTTCGAGACGGTCGCTCACGGCAGTATTTTCGGGTTCGCCTCCATCGCGCTGTCGTGTTTCTTCTCGGGCAGGGGCATCACCCGGCCGGTGATGGTGGTCAACATGCTCTCGGCAGCCGTGAACATCCCGCTGAACTATGCGCTCATCAACGGCTACTTCGGGTTCCCGGAGCTTGGCATCCGAGGGGCGGCGCTGGCCACGGTGGCGGCCTACTTCGTCAACTTCGCGGCCATGGCACTGCTGGTGTTCCGCTCCCGGTACGAGGAGCGGTTTCAGATCTTCTCGCAGTGGCGGTTCAAGCCACGGTTGTTCCGTCGTTTCATGAAATACGGTCTGCCGGGCGGCGCGCAGTTTTTTCTGGACATGCTGGCCGTATCCTATTTCGGGATCGTGGTGGGCTGGTTCGACAAGGCTGAGCTGGCCGCTTCGAACATTGCCATCGGCATCGATACGCTGGCTTTCCTGCCGGCCATCGGCATGTCCATCGCCGCAAGTGTCATGACCGGTCAGGCCATGGGGGCCGGCAAGCCGGAAAAGGCTGCCTACGGCATGCATTCCGTGCTGCATCTGACGCTGGCGTACATGAGTTTCATGGGACTGCTGTTCGTTGTCTTTCCCGGATTCTTCGTGGACATGTTCCGAAGCGGCGACCTGAGCGCGCAGGAGTGGGCCTCGGTGCGGGAGAGCGGCGTGGTGCTCATGCGCTGGGTTGCGGCCTACACCGTGCTGGATGCCGTGGTCATGACCATGGTCGGCCTGCTCAAGGGGGCCGGTGACACCCGGTTCATCATGAAGGTGATGGGAACCGCCTCCATTTTCGGCATGATCCTGCCGCTGACGGTGCTGGTGAAGGGCTTTGGCTTCGGCGTGCAGACGGCGTGGGCCTGCCTGTTGCTGTACGTTGTGGTCCTGACCGTGGTCTACACTGCCCGCTACCGTTTTGGCAGCTGGCGGGACATCCGCATTGTGGATGACGATTCCTGATCGATGACAGCGGGCAGAATCGTGCTGAGACATGATCGCTTTCGCAAGAAATCCGAAAGGGGAGGCCGTTCCCGGCACCGGTTGTTGCCGTTCCCGCCGCCGTGGGGTACGGTGCTGCTTTCATGGAACCGGTCCCGAAACATCCCCTCGGGACAAACATAATCGCAGATGATTTGGAGTCGCTTGATGATCACGCCCCGCTCATGGATGATTCCGCGCTTGGAAAAACCTGTCATTCAGGAGAAGGAAGTACAGACACGGCAATATGTTCGACCCTTTTTTCCGACTGCGGGCCATCTTTCTGCGTGCAACCAGTTCGCCCCCTTGCGGACGGTTGGATTCATTCTTGATGATCACAGTACCCTCACGGAGCTTCCGGGATGAACGTCAATCTGGTCATAGCACGCTACCGCGAAGACGTGAGTTGGGTCGCCCGGGCCGGGTACCCGGCAATTATTTACGACAAGAGCGGGGAGGGGCTGCCCGGTGCGGTCCCGCTGCCGAACATCGGGCGCGAGGCCCATACCTATTTGACGCACATCGTCCGGCATTACGAAACATTGGACGGCCTGACGGTCTTTCTGCAGGGCGATCCGTTCGACCACCTCTCGCAGCAGGGGGGAACGGCGGCGGATCTGGTTTCGATGATTGAGACGTATGCAGCCAAGGGAAGGCCTTTTGGTGGATTCGCATGGTTCAAGCTTGAGTGCGACGGGCTGGGCAGGCCGCATGATCTGCGCAAACCGGAAAACGAGGGCCGCTGGCCCGGATGGGGACGCGACATACCGGTGGCGGAGACCTTCGCCAAGCTCTTTGAGGGACCGGTCCCGGAACGGTTTGTGGCCCGGGGGGTTACCGGCAATTTCGCCGTGAGCGCGGAGCGCATCCGTACCCGTCCCAAAGCCTTTTACGAGTACGCGCTCTCCCTCGTGGAGGCGGACCCGCAGGACCGGTCCAACACCGGTCATGCCTTTGAACGGCTCTGGCATCTGATCTTCAACGGCAACACCGCCTGGAACCGGGCCCGGTACCCGCAGGAGGACTGATGCGGCTGCCCCTGAACCTGCGCATCGCCCTGTCCTCGCTCGCCGCTCACAAACTGCGGGCGGTGCTGGCCATGCTTGGCGTCTTTCTCGGTGCGTTGGCCTTCACCGGGGTCCAGAACATATCCCAGATGATGGTGCGTCAGGCCGAGATAGAAACCGAAAAGCTCGGTCCGAACCTCTACGCCGTAGTGGCGGGCAAGGTTCGTTTTCGCAGAAGCGGCGGGGCGCGCATCAGCACCTATCACCGCAACTTCACGGTCTCCGACGTGCGCGCGCTCATGGCGGGCGTGCCGTCACTGATGGACGCGACCCCGTTCATCGTCAACGCCATGCCGGTACGCGGCGGCGGGGAAGCCACCACCGCACGGGTCACCGCCGCGTGGGAAAACTTCTCGCAGATACGCAGCTTCGGGCCGGACATCGGGCGGTTTTTCACCGCCGAGGAGGTGCAGGACGCCGACAAGGTGGTGGTGCTCGGCCGCAAGATCGCCAAACGGCTCTTCGGAAGCCCTGAGGCGGCCATGGGGGAGATGGTCTTTATCTTCCGCGCGGGGTTCCGGGTCATCGGCATCATGGAAGCCAAGGGGCGCGATATTTCCGGCGATGATCAGGACGAAATTCTGCTCATGCCCCTGACCACCTATATGCGCCGCGCCAGCAATCAGGACTGGGTGGACGGGGCGTTCATAACGCTGGCCGACTCGGCAGACCGTCAGGTGGTGGATGGCGCAGTGGAATCAATCCTGCGCAAGCGCCACCGCATCGGTCCCGGCGAAGAGGACGACTTCGACACCCTCACGGCACGCGACACCATCCAGCTGCAACAGCAGGCGCTGGACCTGATGCAGACCCTCGGCGGTATCGCCTCCGGCGTCTCCTTTGCCGTGGGCGGCCTTGGCATTCTTTCTATAATGGTACTCGTGGTCCGCTCCAGACGCGTGGAGATCGGCATCCGCAGGGCCGTGGGGGGGAAACAGGGCGATATCGTCCGGCAGTTTCTTTTTGAAGCAGCCGTCATGTCCGGTGTCGGCGGCAGCGCAGGAGTGCTGGTCTCTGTGGGAGCGGCCGCCCTCGTCGCCCGCTTCGGTGATTTCCCCTTCATCGCAGACCCCTTCGTGGTCGGCGGCACACTCGTCTCAAGTTTCCTGCTCGGCATCGCCGCCGGGGCCTATCCCGCATGGCAGGCCGCCAGAATTCAGATTCTGGACGTCCTCAAGTAACCACCCAGAATAAAGGGTTAATACAACTTGTATGCCCAGCCATGTAAATTACATGTCATGCCATGTAATGTGTGAGAAGAGATGGCCGAGGGTATTGCATTCCGTTCGGGGTAAGCTATACTGAACGCTCTCAGCAAGGAGACGAAAGAGTCATGAAACGAATTGCCGCCGTATTGATGTTTGTGGTCCTTATCGCGGGTACCGCCCTTGCCGCGCGCTATGTCTGGGTTGCCTCGGAAGGAACGGAGCTTCGCAGCTCCCCGAAGGGCGGTTCGCAAATTGTGGGCAAACTGAAACTCGACGAGCGCCTTTCCGTACAGGACAAGTCCGGCCGTTGGTACAAGGTAAAGAATGACTCCGGCCGCAGCGGTTGGGTCTATCGCGGCAAGATCAGCTCCACCAAGCCTGAACGCGACGCCTCACAGGGTGCCCCCGGTCTCTTCGGCAGCCTCGACTCGGATATAGAATCAGGACGAGCCAGCACCGACCGCGCCATCCGGGGCCTGTCACCAGAAGCAGAAGCCTACGCAAAGAGCACCGGCACCCCCGAATCCTATCAGAAAGCCCTCGATTCCGTCATGGAACGAAAGATCACCCGCGACGATGTCCGCGAGTTCCTCCAGCACGGAAAAATTGGCGAATATGCCCAGTAGGAGCGAGAATATGAACAGAAGAAAAGCCATAACCCTTCTCGCCGGAACCATGGCCGGACTCACGGCTGCCCCCGCCTTTGCCCAAGGCAACCTCTTCGACGCCCTCAGCAAAGGCCTGACCAAGGAAGGCTCCAAGGAACGAAAAACCCTTGAAGGCATCGGCACGATTCTGCGCGGCGCACAGGGGCTCGACTACGAATCCGAACTCGCCCTCGGCGAAAGCCTCGCCCTTGAAGGCTTCCAACGCTACGGAATGCCGGTCGATGACGAACACGTGCAACGCTTCGTCAACCTCATGGGCAAAGCCGTCGCCGCCAACTCCACCAGACCGGATATCCCCTACCACTTCGTCGTGGTGCAAAGCCCCCTCATGAACGCCTTCAGCTGCCCAGGCGGCATAGTCTTCCTCTCCTCAGCGCTCGTCAAAGCCCTCAAGACAGAAGCGCAACTCGCCGCCATCCTCTCGCACGAAGTTGGCCACGTCGCCGCTAAACACGCCGTGGAAACCATCCAGCAGGCGCAACTGCTCCAAGGCGTCACCCAGATCACCACCGCCAACATGGACAACGAAGAAGGCAAAAAGTTCAAGAAAGCCGTCTCAGGCATGAAAGAAACCCTCTTCGATACCGGCCTCAGTCACCAAATGGAATTCGAAGCCGACCGACTCTCCATGCAGACCGCCTACCGCACCGGATACAGCCCAAAAGCCATGTACGAAGTGCTCGAAATTCTCCAAAAACACCAGTCCGGAGCCACCGTCAAAGGCTCATGGTACGGAACTCACCCGCCACTCAAGCAAAGACTGGCTAAACTCCAGATCGAACTGGAAAAATACCCCGACTGGAAGGAACTGCGAACCTCCACCGGCAGACTCGGCTGGTATCAGAAACGAATTAAATAGAAAGAATGCCTCCGGCGGGCCCTTCCGGCGGACCCTTTCAGGGGGACCAAAGGGGCGGGCCCCCTTTGGAATCCCTGAGTTGTCAGCAGGGTTGCAGCTGCTGGGTCCATGCGGCCGCATGACCCGCGTTCGAGCTGCAACCCTGCTGACGGGGATTTTGGTTCTGTGCTTCTTGGCTGACGAACTCCGTTCGCAGAGTTCAGCTAAACAGGACTCTCTCAGTTCACACACTTCCCGTCAGAACTCCAAGCAAATCATCTACTCCCGCCAACCAGTAGCGCAGCAAAGCCGATCGAGGCCTAGAGGGCCTTTTGACCGGTCACGCAGGTCCGGGTGGTGTCTGTAACCACAGATGATTCACCCGGAGCAGTGACCGCGTCATAGAGCCTCTCGCCGAGAGTGGCGGAGCACCCCCAAAAGCGCAGTTTTTGCCTTCTTTTTTCTGCGCAAGCAAAAAAGGAGGTCGGTCGACAGGCCGAAACCTGCAACTGAAGATGAGCGGCAAAGCCTCCGGCTGGCCCTTCCGGCGGACCCTTTCAGGGGGACCAAAGGGGCGGCCCCCCTTTGGAATCCCTGGGTTGTCAGCGAGGTTGCAGCTGCGAGGTCCATGTGACCGCAAAACCCGCGTCCTAGCTGCAACCCCGCTGACGGGGATTTGTGGTTCTGTGTGTCTTGGCTGACGAACTCTGTTAATCAAACTACATTCCAAGGGACTCCCGCTGCCTACTCGCTCCCCACCAGAACTCCCAAGAAATCATCCACTCCCGCCAACCAGTCGCGCAGCAATGCCGATCGCGTCATAGAGCCTCTCGCCAGGAGTGGCGGAGAATCCCCAAAAGTGCAGTTTTTGCCTTCTTTTTTCTGCGCAAGAAAAAAAGAAGGTCGGCCGACAGGCCGAAACCTGCAACTGAAGATGAGCAGCAAAGCCTCCGGCGGGCCCTTCCGGCGGACCCTTTCAGGGGGACCAAAGGGGCGGCCCCCCTTTGGAATCCCTGGGTTGTCAGCGGGGTTGCAGCTGCTGGGTCCATGCGGCCGCATAACCCGCGTCCGAGCTGCAACCCCGCTGACGGGGATTTGTATTTTGTTTATCTTGGCTGACGACCTTCCGTAGCAGGAGTTTGTTAAGGAAAACTTCTTCAACTCAGAGGTTTATCACCAGAACTCCCCCCAACATTCTTACTCCCCTGTCAACTCAACAACCGCCATCAGCCGTCCGCCAAGCCAAAAGTTTTTGGAGATTCTCAAGAACCTTTTTTCCAAAAAGGTTCTTGAGCCGCCGGAGGCACAAACGTTGATGAACCTCCACACGCCTTCCGCGGATAACGTCGCAACACTGCCTAAAAAGTGTTAACAGGATTTACACACTCCTAGTGGTGGCTAACGGTACCCCGTTTTGGGGAAGCCGTGCATGTCTTTGCTGTGGGTGTGGTTTTACCTGTGGGAAGTGGTGGTTTTCTTGCTCAACATTGGATGAATTTGGGCGTCGTTACCATGCGATTTCAGGGGTATGCATGATGCGGAAGCTGTTGTTGTACTTGTTTGCGGTGTTGTTTTTGGCTGCTGGCTGCGGTGGTGATTTGCCAGGTGAGGCCGGTGTTGAGAAGGAGGACGGCGAACGGGTGGCCGCTGTCGACGATGAGTTTGAAGTTCCGGTGGTGGAGCCGCGGGGTGCGGTGGATACTTTTGTGGCGCGCAGGGCGGCGCGTGAGGCGGTGCTTACCGGGTTCACCCGTGCCCGAAACACCATGACCTTGGTGGCGGAGGTCGATGGGCGTGTGGAGAGGGTTTTTGCGGATGTGGGGGATACCATCGGCGAGGATGGGCGGTTCGCGGAGCTGGATGATACGTTTGTGCGGCTCGACCTGGAGAACAACCGTGCGGAGCAGGGGCGGCTGAAGAGCGAGTTGGCGTATCATCGCAAGGAGATGGAGCGGTATCGGGAGTTGGTGAAGGGGCGGACTGCGGCGCAGTCTACTTTGGACAACAACGTGCGCGCGCATGACACGACGCTTCAGCAGCTCAAGGCGTTGCAGGTTGAGGAGCGCAGGCTTCAGGAGCGGTTGGTGCGGCATATCATCAAGGCCCCGAAGGGGTGGAAGGTCAAGCACCGGGAGCTGGAGCCGGGCGAGTGGGTGACGCGTGGGCAGACCGCGGCGACGCTCGGCAATTATTCAGCGTTGCTGGTGCCGTTTGCCCTGAGCAGTCGCGAGTTTTCTGCTTTGAAGAAAATGGGTGAGGCCATTGAGCTGCGTCTGCCTGATGAGGGAGGGGCGGTTACGGCTCGCGTGGAACGGGTTGCGCCGGGGTACGATCCCGAGACCCGCAAGATTAACGTGGACCTTGAGATAGCATCGGGGGACATCGTGATGCGCGGGGGCATCCGCACGGAGTTGGTGTTGCCGTTGCCTGATCCGGGAGGGGCGGTGCTGGTGCCTCGTAGCGCGCTGCTCAAGGCGTATGAGGAATTCTTTCTGGTCCGCCCGGAAGGGGGGCGTGTGCGTGTAATGCTGCTTGGCGGCGGTCCCGAGGGGACGGTCCGGGTTTCTTCGCCGGACGTTCGTCCCGGGGACCGTTTCCTGACGGAGCCTGACGGTGGCGGAGGTCGCGACTGATGGGTATTCGGAGCACCGCGCCCAGCCCGGTCAGGACGTTCATTGCCATGACCCTGCGGCAGAAGGTTTTCGTGAACCTTGTCTTTGTCATGCTCATGGTCGTGGGTGCGTTTTGCGTAACGGACCTCGCGGTGGAGCGGTATCCCAACGTGCAGATGGGCAAGGTGATCATCTCCGCGTATCTGCCCGGCGCCAGCCCCACGGAGGTGGAGGCCCTCGTCACGCGCAAGATAGAGGATTCACTGGATGATCTGGAGCACGTGGAGTACGTGCGCTCACGCTCGTATCGCGAGCGTTCGAGCATCATGGTCAAGTTTCTGGACGATATGGACTATGACGCTCTGTATGACGAACTGCGTTTCAAGGTGCTTTCGATCCAGAACGATTTGCCGCAGGAGATGGACCCGCCGGAGTTCACCGTCATCAACGTGGACGAGTGGCTGCCGGTTCTCTCGGTGAACCTTGTGGGGGAGCGGTCCAACCGGGCCCTGACATTGATGGCCGAGGAGATCAAGATTCCCCTTGAGCGGATTGAGGGGGTCAAGGAGGTCAGCATAGAAGGGGAGTACACCCGTGAATTTCACGTGGTGCTCGACCCGGAGAAAATGCGGCGGTTCGGGGTGACCTTCGACGAGGTGGCTACGGCGCTGGACAGCGCGAACGTGTCCATTCCGGCAGGGGATTTCGTCAGTGATTCAGGTGAATACGTCATCCTTGTGGACGAGCGCTTCCGGTCGCGCGAGCAGGTGGCGCGGACCGTGGTGCGCAATGACGCGGACGGGTCTTTCGTAAGGGTTGCGGACGTGATCAGCCGGGCGGGGCTGGATTACCGGGACCCGTTCGTCATCACCTCGGTGAACGGAAAGGACTCGGTGAGCGTCAAGGTGGTCAAGACTGCCGGGGGCAACGCGTTGGACATCGACGACGCGGTGCGGCGCGTGCTGGACGACTTCCGCCCCGAGCTGGAGGCCGAGGGGGTCACCGCGGTGGTCACTCAGGCCCAGCGGGCGTACATCGACGACAGCATCAGCACGCTGGGCTCCAACCTGCTGGTGGGGATCGCGCTCGTGTGCATCACCATCTGGGTGGTCATGGGGTTCCGTAACGCCATGCTGACCACCGTAGGGGTCCCGTTCGCGTTTCTCGTGACCATGATCATCATGCGGATCACGGGAAACTCGCTGAATGAAATCACGCTTTTCTCTTTCGTTCTCGTCAGCGGGATCATTGTGGATGACGCCATCGTGGTGGTGGAGAATATCTACCGGCATGTGCAGGAGGGCAAGGAGCTGCGCGAGGCGGTCATCGACGGCACCAGCGAGGTGTTTCTGCCCGTTGTGGCGGCCACCTCCACCACGGTTGCCGCGTTTCTGCCAATGCTCATCATGACCGGTTCCACGGGGGAGTTTTTCGCGTTGGTACCCAAGGCGGTGACCTTTGCCATCGCCGCATCCCTCATTGAATGCCTGATCATCCTGCCGCTGCACGTGCTGGACTGGCCCGGTGGTCGCAAGCTGCGCAGGCAGGCGCATGATCACGCCGTGTCCGACGACCCGGCCTTTCTGGTGCTCCTCCGAAAGATCGTGGACCGGGTGTTGCTGTTCTGTCTGCGTCACAAGCTCCTGAGCCTTGGGGCCATCGGTCTGGCGTTCGCGGCCGCGCTCGGGATTCTGGGGGTCTCCATGACCGGGACAATCCCCCTGATCAAGGTGAAGTTCTTTCCGGACGATTACCGAGTGTATTACGTCAGCGTGGAAGGACCGGTGGGCACGCCCGTGGAGGCAGTATCGGAGAAGGTCAAGACCATCTCGGACGAGATTCGCGCGCTCGGGGACGGGGTGAGCAAGTCCTGTACCGCGCTGGCTGGCACGGATATCAACGAGGATTACGAGAACATTTTCAGCTCCAACCTCGGCATTGTGATCGTGGAGTTGCCCGACCGTCCGGACCAGCGGTTCCCGGACAACCCGGACAATAACCCCCTGTTGCTGTTCGAATGGATGCGGGACAAGCTCGCGCACCACAAACAAGGGGGCTGGGAGTTTCGCATCTGGCCACAAAAGGACGGACCGCCCACCGGCAAGGATGTGAACATTCGGGTGCTCGGCCCTGATCCGGCCTCGGTGCGAGCGCTCAAGGACGAAGTGCTCGGCTGGTTGGTCGATAACAAGTCCATCGCGCCGTATCTGGTGAACCTTGAGACGGATACCGGTACCGACAACCGGATCTTCCGCTTCGTGCCTGACCCGGAACGCGTCCATGAGTACGGGCTGACCAAGCGGCAGGTGGCGGCGCTGGCCGGCAGCGTATTGGACGGGCGGTTCGTGGGCGAGTTCCGCATGTCGGACGAGGACGTTGACCTGCGGGTGAAGATCGACCCCCGGCATCTGGAGAATCCCGCGAGCGCGCTGGACATTCCGGTGGTGGAGCATTCGAGCGGACCGGTCCGGCTGGGCGATCTGTGCGAAGTGCTGACCTACCGGGAGCCGGGGCAGCGCAACCGGTTCGAGGGGCTGCGGGCCATCACGCTCACCGCGAACATCAAGCAGGGCGCACCGGTGACCACGGCCAGCATCGTGCACGACACCCGTGAGTTTTACGAGAGCGTCCGCGAAGGGTACCCCGGCGCCACCGTGAACTTCTCTGGCGAGTTCGAAAGCACGGGCAAGTCGTTCCGCTCACTGGCGTACGCCTTCATGATCGCCATTCTGGTGATCTATACGATCCTCGCCTGTCAGTTCCAGAGCTATACCCAGCCGCTGGTGATTCTTTCGGCAGTGGTCTTTGCCCTGACCGGGGTAGTCTGGGGCACGTTCCTGACCCGGTCCCTGTTCACCGTGAACAGCTTCGTGGCAACGGTGGGAGTGACGGGTGTCGTAGTCAACGATTCGCTGGTGTTGCTCGACTTCATCAATAAACTTTATACTTCCGGCATGTCGAAGACGGAGGCGCTTCGGGAGGCGGTGCGCGTCCGGCTGCGGCCAATCCTGCTGACCACCCTGACCACCACGCTGGGGCTCTTGCCAATGGCGCTTGGAATCCCGTACTACTCGCTGGTCTGGGGAACCATGGCCACGACCTTCGTCACCGGCCTGTGCGTGGCGACCACCCTGACGGTGTTCATCATTCCCGTCCTCTGGGAGCTGCTCACGCGGCTGCACGAATGGTTCGAAAGAAAGCGCGGCGCCGAGGGCGAAGCGTGATCGACCGCAAAGACCGCAACAATCCGCAGGAGTCTGCTTGTGTCTGACAAGAAAGCGTTTTCCGGCCTCAAACCGTCCGATCTGGACGTGATCATCTACGACTTCGACGGGGTCATGACGGACAACCGGGTGCACGTGCATCAGGACGGGCACGAGACCGTGACCTGCAACCGCGCGGACGGCATGGGCGTGGGCATCATTCGGGCGCTGGGAGTGCCTCAGATCATTCTGAGCACCGAGCGCAACCCGGTGGTTCGTGCCCGGGCGGACAAGCTGGGCATTCCGGCAGTGCACGGGGTGGAGGACAAGCTTTCGGTTTTGAAAAAGCACCTTGAAGAAAACGGCTGGAGCTTGGCCCGAGCTATGTTCGTGGGCAACGACGTGAACGACCTTTCGTGTCTTCAGGCCGTGGGATACCCGGCCGCGCCTGCAGACGCATGGACGCGGGCGCGCGAAGCCGTCCGGCATGTTTTCGAGGCCCGCGGCGGCGAAGGGGTGGTGCGGGAGCTGGCCGAGATTCTTCACGGCAACGGCTGATTCGCGATCTTTCCCCGTTGGCGGTAGCCTGCGGGGCATGATGCCGGAATCCCGCTCCCGGTCTGGACATAATTACCGATTCGTCCTAATTGTTTGTGAAAAGGCATCCTGCCTGAGGGGAGGGGGGACGATGTCGGACAACTCGTTCGAAAGCGTCTGCATATTTCACATTCTCGATGGACTGCGCGAGGGGCTTTCCCATTTTTCCGGGAACAGCCGCGCGGCCCTTGTCTATGCTCCCCGCATGGACTCCCCCCCACGAATCTACGACCCGCAGGGACTGCTCCGGGGACACGAGCCCCGGCTGATGGAACACTACCTCGGCTCCGATGCATGGCGGGCTCCCGAGTGCACGTCTTTTGACGTGACCTTCCTTGACGAAAGCGAATACAAGGACCTTCAACTGGCGGGCATCATCCCGTTCGGCGGACGCTCCCGCGGGCTGCAGTACCAGATGTGGTTCACCGAGGAGCACCCGGACATGTGCAGCCTCGGCCCCACCCGGCGCTGGATGGAATACGCCGTGCGCCTCTTTGCCCAGAACTATGAGCTCCAAAACGTCAGGAACGTGGATACCGCCGGTTACGTGCTGCAAAACTGCGCATCCCACGCCATCCGTGACTACATCGTGGACGCGCGGAGCGACATGGGTTTTCTGGACACTAGGATACGGGTCTACCCCTTCCTCGACGCGGTGCTCGGCATCTCGCGCACCAAGGAGGAAGGCGCGTGGCCACGGGGCAGGCTGGTGGTGGTCGAACCCGACGATCTGGGGCTGGTTCGGTTCATCTGCCGCTTCCCGCAGAACGAGCGGCCCCGGCTTACCGACTTCAAGCATGTGCGAAAGATGTTGCAGGCCGTGGAATACTCGGGGCGCGTACTCGTCTCGGACGGGCGGGACATCGTGGGTATCGCCATCGGGGCCATGCCCGGGGCGTACCTTGCCGCGCAGTTCGGCGGCAGCCGCGGTTCGCTCATGCTCAAGGACGAGTTGGTGTGTACCTTCACGGACGGAAATTTCCATTCGCGCAATCTCAAGGCAAACCTCGTGCAGCTGGAGGAAATCCTGCTGGAGTCGCGTCTTGAGATGGAATCGCAGCATCAGATGATGCGGCTGGTTCATGCGCTGGTGAACCGGGTGCGCGACCGCCGCCACGGCTGTACCCTGATTCTCGATCTGGGGCACATGCTGGTGCCCACGGCAGGCCAGCGTTTCGAGGTGCCGCCGGACCTGCGCGAGCCGGGGCAGATCAAACTGGCCTGCTCGCTGGCGAAGATCGACGGCGCGCTGCACATCGGAGCAGATCTCAAATTGCACGGTTTCGGCTGCCTCATGGACGGACGCAGCGTGCCGGGCGAGAATCGCGGCCGAGGGGCGCGGTTCAATTCCGCGTTGCGATTCACGGCGGAAAACGAGAACCTCGTGGTCATTGTGGTCTCGTCGGACCGGCCGGTTTCCATCATCCAGAACGGCATTGAACTGACGGCGGCCTGCGACTGGCGTCAGATGGCAGGCTGCCCCACGCCGCCGCTTCTGGCCGACTGGTTGGAGGGCTGATTGCGGATGGTTGTGGTTGATAATGGATTGGACGGGCTTTTCTATTATTTTCGATATGGTATGGGCGTCACGAACGTTTGCGCTTTGACGGAGTGATCGGTGGGCTGGCTGAGCGACCCTCTGGTCTGGGTACTGTTGTTGCCGTCGCTGGCGGCATCGGGGGTGTTGGTCCAGATGGTGCTCGGACTGTTCACATGTTGCGGCACGTTCCGGTTTCGGGGCAGGGCCGTTCACCTTCGTTGGTGGACGATACCTGCCGGGCTGGGCGTCAGCGCCCTGTGCTGGGGTGCATTGGCCGCGTACCTGATGATCGGCACCCGCAGCTGACGGGGGACGACGGAGAGCGTGATGAGAAGTGACGTTGAAGATTATCTCGACAGGGACGAGATACCTGAAGACCTGAATGTGGAGGAGTTCAACCAGATCGGTCCGGCAGTGCTCAGGGCGCAGCCGAGGGGGCCGATGCCGCTGAACCTCTACAGATACCGCAAGAAACTGAATTCCCTTGTGAGCATCTACGCGGCAGGGGCTCCCATGCCTGCCGACCACCTTGACCACCTTGTTCATCTGGCCGACCAGGGGCGCCTGTTCTTTTCCCGTAATGATCAGGAGATCTACGCCCGCTGCGCGGGCTCGGATCCCGATGCGGCGCTGGACGACCCGAACCTCACTCCGGAGGACCTTGCCGGAATTCTTGTTTCCGAGATAGCCCGTCGCCAGAAGGAGCTGTTCGAGCACGCCATGGTTCCGCAACTGGAGCGACTCGTGCAGGTGGTGGACAGTCTCGCGGTCTATGTGGGCGTGGACTACGACAACATCGACCATCTGGTGAGCGTCTCGCACCGCAACCGGGACCGCGAACGGCAGCGTGTCAATGCGGGCGTCATAGCGCTGGCCATCTATCTTCAGCTCAACCGCGACAAGGTTGTCATAGAAAATCTGGCGCCAGTGAGTCTGGGATTCTTCCTGTATGACATCGGCATGAGCCGCGTCTCGCGTCTGATGACCGAGAAAACTTCGCAGCTCAGCGCAACCGAGCGCCGGAAGCTCAAGGAGCACCCCCGGGACGGACTCAGGATTCTGGAGAAGCTCGGGCTGGATTCGGAGGAGGTTCTGGAGCCGTGCCAGCAGCATCATGAGCGCATCGACGGCAGCGGCTACCCCGGGCAGCTCAAGGGCAAAGAGATCGGCCTCTACGGACGGATAGCGGCGGTGGCGGATTCGTTTTGCGCCATGATCACGGACCGGCCCCATTCCGCGCGTCGGAACACCGTGGAGGCCGCGGTGGAGCTGCTGAAAATGGACCGCGCCTACGACCACCGTGTCTGCCGCGCGCTTGTGCAGTACCTTCAGGGCATTCCCGGGTAACCGGATCGACACGGGCGGAACGTGCTCGTCACCGTGACATCCCCCGTGGAGCACGGAAGCGGATGCGGGGGCCTGTGGCACGGCAGATTTTCATGCAATAGGCAAACGGCGATGCCACTCTCGTAACAATGTCGTGAGAGGGTGGGTTTTCTAAACAAGGAGAGAACCCATGTTCATTCGACTCAAGGAATACGCGTTGCCAGCCATTTGCCTCAACCCGGTCATGGAAACCCGGCGCATGATCATGGTGGCCGGCTGCGCCCTGACGGCCATGGCCCTGATGCACCTTGCGGTGATCCTGAGCTTCTAACCGCGTCGTCCCTTCAGAAAAAGCGTCGCCAGCACGGCAGCCGCCACGCCTGCCGCCGCGATGGTGAGGGCGTTGTCCGACGGGACAGGCTCTTCCGAAGCGTCTTCCGCCTTTTGCGCGCGCTTTTCCCTTTCATCCGGCAGGTCCTGCTGTACCAGCAGCGGGACAAGGCTTACCTCGGCGCGTGTCCTATCCAGAACGGACCTGGCCGCAGCTCTGCCGTGGGCCCGCCAGTCGGTGGCGGCGACTCCCTTCATGCCCGGCACGAAAGGTACCTCGGCTCCGGCAAAGACCGGTACGCGGCTACGATCCACGATCGCTTCGGCAAGTCCGGTGGCCGCTTCATTCGTGGGGTATCCCAACAGCAGAATGCTCGATCCGGAGGGCGCGTTTGCGGCGATGCGCAGTATGTCGCGCCGGGTGAGCAGTCCTTCGCGCCCCTTTTCAAAGCCTGGGAGAATCAGCTGCGCCCGGTTCATGTACGGCCGAAATCGTCTTCCGGTTTCGTGGCGTAGAGCCTTGGCCTCTGCGTCCGTGCCGGTGAAGGTTATGAGCGTGGTTGTGCCGGGAGCTGCGGAAAAGACCATGTCCACGGTGTTGGCGGCGGTGCCGTTGTCTGCGGTGGCGGAAGTGCCCGGCAGGGGCTGTTGTCTGACGAAGCAGATGCGGCCGTCGAGCGGAGCCAGCGGGCGGAACATGCGCACAAAGGAGACAGCGGGTTCACCCATGGCGATGACGCCGGAGCCGGCCGCGTCCGCGCTGGAGCGCAGTCGCTTCCATGCGGCGAGGGCGTCCTCTTCGTCGGCATCAGGGCCCAGTCCGAGGTACAGGGTTGTAACCGGGTGTTCCCGGCTTTCGCTGCGAACGCCGTGCAGAAAGGATGATGCCCCCGGCGGTGGTTCGGATCCGGAAAAGAGGACCAGAATGCCGCCTTCGGGGGCGTTTGAGCAAAGTGCGGTTGCCGGGAGCTGGAGCAGGGCGAAAAAGATGAGCAGGGGGAGGATTCGCAATGGCATGAAGGTGGATGGGCTGTTGTGAAACGGGCGGTTCGGCGGATCAGTTGGCCACGCTCGTGATCACCATGTTGCGTCCGGAGTCCTTGGCGATATACAGGGCCCGGTCTGCGGCGCGCAAAAGATCGCTTGCCATCCAGCCCGGCTGGATGTTGGCCACGCCGATGCTGACCGTAAAGGAAATCTCCCCGCCATCATAGCCCTTGACTGCGGGAACGAACCGGGTCTTTTCCACAATGCGCCGGATGGCCTCGGCCTTGATGGCCGCTTCGGAGGCGGGCAGCCCCTGCGTGACGACCACAAGCTCTTCGCCGCCGTAACGGGCCGGGAATCCGTTCACGAGCGTGGCCTGTGAGGAAACGATGCTGGCCAGCTCCTTGAGCACTTCGTCCCCCACCTGATGGCCGAGGGAGTCGTTGACCCGCTTGAAATGATCCACGTCGATCATCATCAGCGCCACTGGTTCTCCGGTCTGCCGATAGGCTTCCGTCAGCTCCTTGATCTGTGCATCCAGGGCCCGGCGATTGTGAAGCTGGGTCAGCAGCGGGTCGAAGCGCGCGGTGTGTTCCAGCCTGCGTGCGCGTGCTTCCCATTCGCTGGCTTCGTTCCGCAGCTCCTGAATCAGCGTCTCAAACTGTTCGCGCACCTGCGCGAGAATTCGTTCGCGCTCCGGTTCGCGTTCAATGACTTCCTCGGTGTCGCGGCGGACCTGATCCAGCTTGCTTTCGCGCCTGTCGTCGGATTTGCGCATGGCTTCGACGGTTTCACGCATTTCATCCAGAAGCGCCGCGGTGGAGCGTTTTTCCGCCTCCAATGCCGTACGGCTCTCCCGGGTCACGATGTTGTCTCCAACGAAGTGGTTCAGGCGCTCCAGCACCTCGTGATAGGCCTGCTCGGAAAAGTCCCGTCTGGCGATGTGGTCAAAGATATCCTGCTGAATGGCGGCCTTGTCCTGCTCGGTAAAAACGGAGAGATCGCGCACGAGGTTTCTGACGAAAAGGACTACCGCAGTCCAGCGGGGATCGTCCTCGATGCCGAATTTGCAGAGCAGGTCCTTGAAAGCGATGCCGTTCGGGGCTGAAGCCATATTCACCTCTGGATGATGGGAATGTTCATTCAACATACCCGAACTGGGGAGCAGGGCAACCGGATTATATGATTTCCGCTCCGCCGAGCACGGCGACAAGACGTTTGAATACGGTCATGTCAAGATGCTCGCGCATTTCGTGGCGCATCAGGGTGAGGGCTTCGTAGGGGGCCATGGCGTCCGCGTAGGGACGCGCGGTGGTCAGGGCGTCGTAAATGTCGGCCACGGCGATGACCCGGACCGGAAGCGGGATGTCCGGCCCGGAGAGCCCTGCGGGGTATCCGGAGCCGTCCATCTTTTCGTGGTGAAACAGGATGCAGTTGATGGTGTTCTGGCTCAGGGGCAGCCGGGTGCACATGGAGATGCCGTGCATGGGATGGTTCATGATCTCGCGCCGCTCGTCCCGCGTCAGGGAGCCGCGCTTGTTGAGTACCTTGCGGGGAATGCGTGTCTTGCCCACGTCATGCAGCAACGCGCCGAGCCCGCATTCGAAAAGTTCGGTCTCGTCCAGCGAAAACGTATTCAGAATGGTGACCGTGAAGATGAAGACGTGCATGCAGTGCGTATACGTCTTGTAATCGTGGGATATGAACGGCGCGAGGGCGGAAAGAGAGTCGTTGTGCGCCAGAAATTCTATGCTGTTGGATACGATGGATCTGACGCGGTCGAAGTGTGCCCGCGGCAGGGTGGCGGGCAGCTTGCTGACGAAGATGTCCTGCACCACGGCCGAAGACGCCTCGTAAAAAACCCGCGACCGTTCCGACGCGGGCAGTGAATCGTCCTGAAGAATCCGTCCCAGGTTTTCCTCGACGTAGGCGTCGTAGCGGGATTTCTCCCCGCTTTGGACGTATACCTCCTTGACGCCGTTGCCGTGAAGACGGTTGCGGTGCATTTCGGTGAACTGCTGACCGGAGCGAGTGTACAGCACGAAGTCCCCTCCCTGCCACAGGTATACCGAGAAGGTGCCCATGGTATCGGGAAAGAGCATGACTGGCGATACAGGAAAGAATGAAACCGGCCGGTCAGCCGTTGTAGCCGAACTCATGCTTCGGGCATAGTACAGAAGAGACCGAAAGCCAAGCCGAACCATGGCCTATCGGCTCTTAGCTCCGGAAAATAGCCGTTCCTGTCGAATGGCTGTCGATTATCCTGTTTTTTCCAACAACTTTTCCACATGCTGTTTTCCCGGTATGATTCCTCTGGGGAAGGGGATGGCCCATGATTCGCCTCCGAACACGCTTCTGGCCCAGTGGCGGGTGGCGGCGGAGAAGAACTTTTCGTTTTCGAGAACGATCAGCGCCTTGGCCCGGGCGTCGTTTTTCCGAGCCTGAAAGGAGAAGTTCCCGCCGTGCACCATGTGTACGTAAAGGGGAGTGGCGATATGGATGAAGGGGGATCCGGCAAGCGCGAACTGAATCCAGAGATCCCAGTCCTCGTAGTCGGTTCCCGCGCGATAGCTTTCCGTCCGCTCCCATGCGCTGCGGCGCATGACGGCTGTCGGGGGGAGGATGTTCTGAGAGGCGAGCAGTTGCGGGTCGTAGTCCGGCAGGGCCACCTCGCGCGGGGTGTTTTCTTCCACCATCACGAAGTCCGTGTAGGCCAGCCCGGCGTCGGAGTCATCCAACTCCGCAAGGCAGGCGGCCAGATAGCCCGGTGCGAGCAGGTCGTCAGGGTCCATGCAGAGCAGAAATTTTCCGCGCGCTTCTGCAAGCCCCCGGTTGCGGACGTTGCCGGGGCGGCCGTCGTGGATGCCCGAGAGCACTTCGAAGCGTAGTGGCCGCAACTCCTCGAAATGCGCGGCCTGACGCAGTGAGTCGTCGGTGCTGCCGTCGTCCACGAGGATTATCTCGACGATGTCCATGCCCAGCGTCTGGCTGTACAGGCTGCGGGCCAGCCGTTCGAAATGACGGCCGTAGTTGTAATTGGGGATGACGATGCTCAGTCTGGGTTCTTTCATGGCTCCTCCCGGTGGCAGTCCGGGAAGAATTCTATCAGCAAAGCGGCGATGCGGTCCAGTTCCACGGGCTTGGGCAGATATTCGTTCATGCCCGCATCAAGGAAGGTTTCACGGTCGCCCTGCATGGCGTGGGCGGTCATGGCCACGATGGGGATCATGGGGTCGATGCCGCTGTCAGGGTGCGCCCTGCGGATGCGTCTGGTGGTCTCCACCCCGTCCATGTTGGGCATCTGCACGTCCATGAAGACCATGTGGTAGTCGTTTTCCTTCAGCATTTTGAGGGCCTGCACTCCGTCTGATGCGGTATCCGCCTTGTGGCCCAGCTTGGTCAGCATCCTCGCAGTCATGGTGCGGTTGACCCGGTTGTCCTCCACTACCAGCAGACACAGCCCGGAAACCGCTTCCGGCAGGTCCTGATTGTTTGGCTTGCAGACGGGGACATGTGCCTTGGCATGAAAATCCATGGCCAGATACACGGAAGTACCCTCTTCCTCGGTGCTGTCCACGGCGAGCGAGGCGCCCAGTAGGGTCACGAGACGTTTGACGATGCCGAGTCCTAGCCCGGTGCCCTGATGTCGTCTGACGTATGAGCCGTCCACCTGCGTAAAGGGTTCAAAGATCATATCCAGCTTTTCCGAAGGAATACCTATGCCTGTGTCGGCAATGACAAACAACAGGCGGATCGAGGTTTCGCGTTCGCGCAGTTTGCTGACGGAAATGCTGACGCTGCCTGAGTCGGTGAACTTTACGGCGTTGCCTACCAGATTGAAGAGCACCTGCCGCAAACGGGCCTTGCCCCCGATGACCTGTTCGGGCACGTCGTCATCCACGTGCAGGAGCATCTCGATGCCCCTGTGCTTCGCTTCGTCAAGGAAGGGCTGCACCGCTTGAGTCATGAAGGAGGAAATATTGAACTCTTCCTGAAGCACTTCAAGCCTGCCCGCTTCGATCTTGGTGAAGTCGAGAATGTCGTTGATGATTGACAGCAGGTTGCGCCCGGAGGAAAGGGCGGTGTTCACGTAATCGATCTGCTCCTCGTCCATCTCGGTAATCTGCAGCAGTTGCAGCATTCCGAGCACACCGTTGAGAGGGGTGCGTATTTCGTGACTCATGTTGGCGAGGAATTCGCTTTTGCTGTGGTTGGCGGCCTCGGCTTCCTCCTTGGCTGCCAGGAGGTCGTGTTCGTGACGTTTGCGGGTGATGGCAAGCGCGGTCTGCTCCGAAACCGCCTGCAACAGCGATGCGTCGCGGGCGGAGTAGTGCTGAGGGTTGGAGTAGTGTTGCACGGCCACGACACCTATGACCTGACCTTCGATCTTGAGCGGAACTCCCAGCCACACTGCGGAAGGGTGGCCATGATGGTCCTGCTCGCTGGATCCGTACCTGGCCATGAACTCCTCGCGGCTGAGGATCTCCGTCTGGTCGTGCCTGCCCAGATCCTGCTCGAAGAGCGTGCGAGGCAGGGGTTCGCTGGTGACCAGCAGCGGGTTGCCCCGTTTGATGACCTGCCCCGTGAAGCTTCTGATCGAGGAATCCTTTATGGGATGGATCGTTCCGAGGAAATCGTCGTGCTCATCTTCGAAATATACGAAGCGGAAGGTCTTGCCGTCCTGTTCGGTCAGGGCGATGAACATGTTGTTGGCGTCCATGTACTCGTTCAGGGCGCCATGGATTCTGCCGTACAGAGCTTCGAGGTCACCGGAGTCGCTTACCGCGTTGGAGATGCGGTAGAGCAGGGCGGCCACGGTTTCGTTGTAACGCTTGCGTGAAATGTCCATGAACGTCCAGATGACACTCTTTTCCGGTTCTTCAGGGTCGAGCGCCTTGGCCTGAAGACTGCACCAGAAAAAGGTTCCGTCTGATCGGGCAAGCTGCTTTTCCGATTGGTAGCGGCCGTGTTCACGCAGCGATTCGAACACTTCGCCTCTGAGCTGTTCGTAGGACTCCGTCTCGGGCAGGAAGACCGCCGGGCTTCGTCCCTTGAGAGCATCGGCGATGTAGCCGAATGTCTGGGCTCCCTTTGCGTTGATGCGGGTGATCCTGCCGTTGCGGGTCATGCCGATGCCGATGAGCGAGTTTTGATACAGAGTCTGGGTCTCGTGCAGGGCGTCTCGCAGGCGGCGTTCGCTCTGCTTGCGTTTGCCGATGTCGCGAATGATGGCCATGTAACCGTATTCGGTGCCCTCTTCGGCATCGGCGATGGTTGAGAAGGACAGCTCACAGTCAATCGAGGATCCGTCCCGCCGGGCGAGGGTCCATTCGCCGTTCCAGCTCCCGGTCCGGATCAGTTGCGGCTCCATGGTGTTCAAAAGGGTACGGTGGCTGTTGCCCGAGGGATGGAGTATCGAGGCGGATTTGCCGGCATCCTCTTCGGGGCTCAGGTCGAATGTCCGGCAGGCGGCACTGTTCATGGCGGATATGGTATGATCCTTCTCGAACAGCAGGATCGGGTCCGGCGAACTGTCGAACAAGGCCCGGAAGCGTTCGCGGCTCCGGGATTCCTTGATGCGGGCCCGCTCTTCTTCCGTGACGTCACGGATGGCCACCACCGCGTGGGTGGTCTTTTCGCCGTCGTCGAAGGGCAGAAATTCGAACTCGTAGCAGCCCGCTCGCTCGGGAAGCAGCGGGAGCCAGTTGCGGGCGGTGGCCGGGCGGCCCTCAAAGCATCGGGCAAGGTGGGGGTGGACCATTGTCCGGAACGCTGCCGACGTCCAGAGGTTCTGGACATGCATTCCGTGAACGTCACCGGAAACGGGCGAGGCCTCGCGCAGGGCCTTGTTGGCTGCCACCACGGTCAGCTCCCGGTCGAGCATCATGATGAAATCGGGCGAAGCGTTGGTGATGGCCTCGAAATATCGCAGCCGCTGCTCCATTTCGATGCGGTCGGTGATGTCGGCAAAGGAGATGAAGGCGGCTTCGCTGCCGTCCACGTCAATGAGATTTGCCGTGGACAGGGCCCAGAAATGTCTGCCGGAATAGCTGCGAAGCTGAATCGCCTCTGCCCTGAAAGACCCGTCACGTTTGAGTCGTTCCATGAGCCTTTCCCGCTCGGAAAGGTCCACGTAGAAACCTTCCGTGGTCATTTCCCACGGGGTTTTCTCAGGCATCTCGAAGGCTTCGAGGGCCATGCGGTTGGCGAAAAGCAGTCGCCTGCTCTTCAGGTCCACCAGCACCGCAGGCAGGGGGGAGTGCTCCATGAGCTCCCGGAACCGTTCCTCACTGCGTCGGAGCTTTTTCTCCATACGGCGGATTTCGGAAATGTCGGTTCCGGTGCCCACCATTCCGGCCACTTGTCCCTTGGCGTCGAAGTAGACCGCCTTGCGGATGAGCATTTGGAGTTTCTCGCCCGTGGCGGTTGGCAGGTCGGTCTCGTACTGCTGAACCCCCCTGTCCCTGAGCAGTTCAGCGTCCTTTTCGCTGAGTTCGTGCCCTTTCTCCCCGAAAAGATCTTTTGCATCCGAACCGATCACATCCTGTTTCGTGGCGCCGAACAGGTCGAGGAACGCTTCGTTGCAGCCGACGTATCTGCCTTCGGCATCCTTGATGAAAGTCGGGTTGGGCAGGGCGTCCATGACTGTCTGGAGGAAGTTGAGCTGGCTGGAGAGGGCCTGCTCTGCCCCTATGCGTTCGTTGATCTCCTGTTGCAGTCGTTCATTAGCCTGTGAAAGTCGCTGATGGTATTCGGTTTCAGCCTCACGGAGCTTTTGCATTTCACGGTTTCGTTCCGTGAGGTAGCGCGTGCGGGCCACCGCCTTGGCGATGACGCTCTCCAGCTCTTTGGTGAAATTCGGGCCTTTGATGACGTAATCCCACGCCCCGGCTCGGATGGTGCGAACGGCCTCCTCGGCCCCGGTTTCGCCGCTGAGCATGATGAACGGCACTTCGGGAGCGCTGGCGGCGAGCTCCTCCACGACATCCAGCCCCGAAATACCCGGCAGGCGCAGGTCCACCAGCGCCAGCGAATGCTTTGCCGCGTCGAACCGCTCCACGCCCTGTTCGCCGGTCTCGACCTCTTCCGTGGCGTAGCCGAGCGCCTGCAGCCGGGCGGCAAGCAGCATCCGGAATCTCAGATCGTCATCTATGATGAGAATGGTGATCGCGTTATCCATGGTAATCCAGAATTTAATCCAGCATTAGCGCATATGACTGCTGTAAGCTATATCGTGGGACACATTTCTAACGCGTCGAAGATTGTCACCGCCACCATCCCGGTCGCGAGAAACCTGCATGAAGCGGATTTACGACCGCTTCTTTTTTCCATACAAGGACTTGGAGGTGAGTGATTGCACAGGGATGAATTACCAACTTTTCGAGAGAAGCGATGCGTATTTCCGAAAGACTGTCCAGACTGAAGCCCTCGGCCACTCTGGCCGTGAACACCAAAGCTCAGGAACTTCGTGCGCAGGGGCGGGAGATCGTCTCCCTCGCTGTGGGGCAGCCGGATTTCGGCACCCCGGCGCATGTGGTCGAAGCCGCCAAGGCCGCCCTTGACGAAGGGTTCACCCGGTACACTCCTGTGCCGGGAATTCCGGAACTGCGCGAGGCCGTTGCCGATTACTACGGCCGCTTCTACGGTATCACAGCCGTACAGGAGAATGCGATAATCTCCAACGGCGGCAAGCAGGTGCTCTACAACCTGCTCATGGCGCTGGTGAATCCCGGCGACGAGGTGCTGGTGCCCGCGCCATACTGGGTGAGCTATCCCGCCATGATTGAGCTTGCGGAAGGCCGCTGCGTCACCGTGCCCACCGAAGCGGAAAACGATTTTCTGGTGAGCGTCGAAGGATTGGAAGCCGCACGGACCGAGCGGACCCGCGTGCTGATCCTCAACTCCCCCTCCAACCCCACCGGTTGCTGCTACACGCAGGACCAGCTGGACGGGATCGCGCAGTGGGCGCTGGACAACGGCGTGTTCATCATCTCCGACGAGGTTTATGACCGGCTGGTCTACGCCCCGGTGGAACCGGCCACCCTCGCCCGCTTCTGGCAGGAGCACCCCGAGAGTTGCGCGCTGGTGGGCGCACTTTCCAAGAGCTTCTGCATGACCGGCTGGCGTCTGGGCTGGGCCCTTGCAGCTGAGGAACTGGTCAAGGCCATGAGCAAGATTCAGGGCCAGTCTACGTCCAACGTCTCCTCCTTCTCCCAGAAGGCTGGTGTTGTGGCGCTGGCCGGGGAATGGGACATCGTGGAGCAGATGAAGGAGGCCTTCGTGCGCCGCCGCGACATCGCCCACGAAATCATCACCTCGTGGGGCGCGCCCTGTCCCAAGCCGGACGGGGCTTTCTATCTTTTCCCCGTACTGGACGCTTTCTATACCGAGGACGCGCCGGACTCCGCAGCCATGTGCAACAAGATTCTCGAAGAGGCCGGGGTGGCCCTGGTGCCCGGCTCGGCCTTCGGTGATGACCGCTGCATCCGCTTTTCCTATGCAGTGGATGACGATACCCTGCGCGACGCACTAACCCGCGTCGGCAATGTGCTGACCGGAAAATAGCCCGGGCTGCCTATCCAAGAATGAAACGGGCCGCTCCCTTGGGGGGCGGCCCGTTTTTCACGCGCGTCGCGATCGCCGCGATTATCGTATGATCATCACGGATATGGGTGCGTTTTCCATGACCTTTTCCACCATGCTGCCGCGCAGCTTGCCCACCGGGGCGGGCAGGGCCACGAGAGTGTAGTCCTCTGCGGCTGCAAGCACGGCCTCAGCGGAGTTTTCCACCTCGAAGGTTTCATCAATGGGGGGGCTGTCCAGCGGCAGGGCTCGCCGCGCCTTTTCGATCACCTCCATGCCCGCCGTGCTTGCAACGGAAAGGGGGATGCCGCAGGCTCGGGCGATTTTGGCCAGCCGCGGCAGACATCCTGCGGCGAGGCCGGAGCCGTCCAGCACCGCGAGGATGGCCCCTTCGGCCTTGAGGCGGCGGGCAATGATGATGGGGCACGGCAGCCGCTGGGCGATGCGGTAGGCCATGGGCGTGGCGGAGACGAGTTTCTTGAACCCGGTGGGATTCTCGCCGGGGGCGCCCACGATGGCAATGTCCACGTCCTCTATGTCGCACTGCTCGGCGATGACGCCGGGGATGTCAGTGCCGCTTCGCAGGTGCAGGGCCACGGTGCCGCCGCAGGGAGTGTTGTACGAAACCACGTATTCGCCGGCAGGGTCGCCGGAGATGGCCCGATGCTCCAGCTGAACGCTTTCCTGTCCGGGAATCTCCCCGAGTTCGGCAAAAATGTCGCGAGCTTTCTTGAGCCGTTTGAGCCCGGGCAGCTCCAGCCCCCAGCCGAGCATCTGTTCGCGGGCCACGCGAAGCTCCAGCCCGCCGGAGTGCAGGCCGCTGTCCGGTTCGCGCACCGTGAGCAGGGAGGTGTCCGTGCACTGCCTGCGGCTGAGCAGGGCGGCGAAAGCCAGCGCCTCGTATGCTTCCGGTCCCCCGCCGATACTCACGAGAATGTTCATGGTGTCTTTATGCATGATGTCTCCTCAGCCTCCGAGAAACGGCCAGTAGAATTTTGCGAAGATGATCAGGATGATGAAGGACATGAGCGCCAGCCGCCATCCCGCTTTCAGGAAGTCGGCGCTGGCCAGATACCCCGAGGAGCGCACGATGGAGCTCGCCGGAGTGCCGATGACGGTAAGATAGGCAAACGATGAGGCCATGGCCGTTATGAACCCGGCGGCCAGCGGGTTGGCTCCCGCTTCGACGGCGATGCTCAAGACGATGGGGCCGAGCACTGCCACGGCCGCGCCGTTGGACATGGTGTTGGTCATGGCCGTGGTCAGGAGCATGATGCAGGCCAGCAGGCCGATGCCGGAACCGAGGCCCAGCGGCACGAGCATGTCCAGAAACCCCGCGGCCACCCACGCGGCGGCACCGGTCTCCTGCATCTGCTGACCGAGGGATATGGCCGCCCCGTAGAGCAGCACCACACCCCAGTTCACGCCGGAGTTCAGGTCCTCCCAGCGCACCAGCCCGGCAAGCAGGAAGCTCGCGGCCCCGGCAATGGCGATGGTGCCCATGCCCACCTCGGTGGAAAAGAGTATCCATGCGGTCACCGTAAGCAGGAAAATGACGATGGTGGCATAGTGCCTGCCCTGAAGCGAGCCCTGTTTTCCGACCTGTTCCCGCAGCCTGCGCACGGCGTGCGAGAGGTCTTCGGAAGGGGCCGGGAAGGTCTTGCGCAGAATCCAGTGCATGAAGGGCAGTTGTGCGAGAAAGACGGGGTAGGCAAAGAGCATCCACTGCCCGTACCCCACGTCGTAGATGGCTGTGGCCGGGTCCGAAGGCTTGTGGAAGAAGTCGCCCCAGTATTCGATCATGATGGCGTTTCGCGCTCCGCCCGAGGGGGTGCCGATACCCGCCATGCAGCATGCATAGGATATGGAGAACAGAAAGAGCAGGGCCAGCCGGCGTCGGCGTTCTTCGTCCTCCTCCGCAAGCTGGATGAGCGTCAGGGCCACGGGGAGCATCATGGCGGCAACGGTGTGCTCGCCTATGAACGAGGCCAGCAGGCCCGAGACCACGGAGATGCCCAGCGCAATGCGGTAGGTGTTGGTGCCGGTGGCCTTGACGATGACCAGCGCGAGCCGTTTGTCCAACTGCTGCTTGACCATGGCCACCGCCAGCATGAGCGAACCCATGATGAACAGCACGGCATCCTTCATCAGACTGCGGGCCACGTCGGACGAATCGAGACCGAGCAGGAATATCTGCCCCAGCACGATGAGAAGGGCCACCGAAGGCAGCGGCACCGGTTCCTTGATGAACAGGGTGGTGGCCGCAAGCGTCATGACCAGCACCTTCCAGCCCGCGGACGTGAGACCCGGCGGAACAGGCAGGAGCAGCAGTATGCCGACGGCGGCGAGGGTTATGAGCAGCCAGCGCTTGTCGTAGGCCCAGTGGATCATACCGGGTCTATACACGCTCCGGCGCGTTTATGCCAAGGGAGAGGACGTTATTCCTTTTCCTCGGCAAAGGTGCGACGCAACTCTCTGGCCGCTTCGGCCGGGTCTTCTGCGCGGCAGATGGCGGAAACCACGGCCAGCCCGTCAGCTCCGAGTGAGCGCAGTTGTCCGGCGCACCGGGCCGTGACCGAGCCGATGGCTACGGAAGGGTGTCTGGTCATGCCCCTTCGCCGTGCAAAGCCCTCGAACCCGAGCGGCTCCGAGTGGTCGGCTTTGGTGCTGGTGGGAAAAACCGGCCCGAGGCCCAGATAATCCACGTCCAGCGTTTCCGCCTCAAGCACCTGCGCGTCAGTGTCCATACTCAAGCCGATGATGGCGTCGGGGCCCATGAGACGGCGCGCGATATCCACCGGCATGTCGGACTGCCCAACGTGCACGCCCTCGGCGCCGACGGCCAGCGCCACGTCGATGCGGTCGTTGATGACCAGCGGCACCCCTGCGGGCGCAAGGATGCGCTTCAGGGAGCCGGCGGTTTCCAGATACTCGCGGGTGGAAACGCCCTTTTCCCGCAGCTGGACCATGGTAACGCCGCCTTCGACGGCCAGCCTTACCACCTCTTCAAGGGGCCGCTCCCCACAGGAGGAGCGGCCCGCGATGAGATAGCAGGTGAGGTCGAAACCCCGCTTCATGCTAGTCCTCCGCAATCAGACGCTGATGGATGTCCTCGGCGACCTTCTCGCCGGAGAGCAGCATGCCTCCGAAGACCGGGCCCATGCGATAGGAACCGAAGGTGGCGTTGGCGGCCATACCCGCGACCCACACGCCGGGGAAGACCTCGCGGGTGTGGTTGACGGTGTTGGTCTCGGCCACGTCGGCCCACATGGACTGCTCGCCCTCAATGGAGCCGGAGGGGGTGTTCAGGGAGATGTCGTTCTTGCGGCACAGGGTCTTGAGCACTTCGGTGTCGTGGCCGGTGGCTTCGATGACGTGCTTGCAGTGAATGACCAGCGGATCCACGTGCAGTCCGGCGATCTCCACGGGAGAGGAGTTGATGACCAGTCCGTTGACGCGCTTCTGGCCGTCTTCTTCGCGGATGCAGACGTCTTCGACGCTCATGCAGTTGAACACGCGCATCCCGGCGATGGTGGCGGCTGAAGCCAGCGTGGTGGTGGCGGTGACGGCGTCGCAGGTCCAGTACTCGTCGTCCCAGTGCTTCATGGGAACGCCGATGTCTTCCAGCACATGTTTGGACTCGTCCTGAACCACGATGATGTTCCAGGTCATGCCGCCGCCCCACATGCCGCCGCCCAGCGAGAGCTTGCGCTCGAACATGGCGACCTTGTGGCCTTTTTTGGCGAGGTTCATACCGGCGGTCATGCCGGAGGGGCCGCCGCCGACGATGGCGACGTCAAGCTCCAGCGAATCGCGGAACTTGTTGTAGTACTCAGTGATGATGGCGTCAGAGATGACTTTTTCGTTGAGGGACATGCGTTTCCTCCGCTTGCGGTTTGTTGCGGTCGGCGCGATCCGAAAGGCGCCGACCCCCTTTTGGCAAGGAGGCACGAACGTCAGGAGTGTCTTGAGAAGATGTCCCATGCCGGACGGCTCGGGACAGGGCTTCCGATTTCCCTACGTCAGTGCAAACTGAATCAGGTTCCAAGGGTATGATCTCAGTCCCGGCACGTGCCGGGACACCCCTATCGGATCGAGACAATGTCTACCGCAAAGGGTCGGAGTTCGCAAGGGGGGAGTTGATCAGGCAATCAAGTTCAAAGGACTTCAGAGAACCGCAACGATCCCGAGCAGGCCGCACAACTCTCCTAGCACGATGCTCGCGCCGAGGAAGTCGCCGTTGCTGCCGTTCACCTCTTTTGCCAGCTTGTGCAGGGGGATGAGCGTGATGATCAGGAGAGCGGCAGTGATTGCAAGGGCCTGCGGCGGGAGCAGCAGTGCGCCGATGGCGAGGGTCATGGCCGCGTTGACCGCAAGCGTCTTCAAGGTGGCCCCGGAGTAGAACAGGGAGCCGAGCCCGGGCCGGGCAAAGCGTTTGCCGACCACGCCGAAGGCCACGCAATTGAGTCGTCCGGTCATGAAGGGCCAGAGTGCGGCCGCGGGGTTTCCTTTGGCGAACAGGGCCGCGAAGAGCACGAGCTGTCCGGCAAGGGTCATGACAAGTGCGATGACGCCGAACGCGCCGCACCGGCTGTCTTTGATGACCGTCCAGAACCGCTGCGGATCGAAGTGCGCGGTAAAGGCGTCGCACACGTCGGCGATTCCGTCGTAGTGCAGGCCGCGCGTCAGCCAGAGCGAGGCCAGAACCACGAGCCACGCCTGCACCCACGGTTCGTCCCGGAAGAGCCCGAGCGCAAAGGGGAGGGTGATGACCGCGCCGAGCAGGAGGCCGGTGAGCGGCGTCCACGGCATGGTGCGGCGCATCTCCTCGTCCGTGGCGGCGCGTGCCGGGGCCAGCCGGGTCAGGAACCCGAGGGTCAGCAGAAATTCGTTCAGTGCCTTCATGCATCCCACCTCAGGGTTACGGCATCGCCCATGGAAAGGCCGAGCTGCCGGGCGGCCGAGCCGAGATTGACCGCTATCTCGAAGAAGCCCTGCGAGCCTTCCAGCAGGCCGGGCGCGCCTTCGGGCAGATCGGAGTAGGTGTCCACCGCCGGGAGCTCCCGACCCAGCGGGGTGCTGATCTGAAGGTTGTGCAGCGGCCCGAGAGCGCCGGCGCGCAGGTTGAGCACGCAGTTGCCGAACCGGTCCACGTGCAGCACGCGTGCGGAGCACTTGCCCCGGCCCATGAGCGGCTCGGTCCAGAGCGGGCGCACGGTCTCCTCGGCGGAAACGGGGTGGCAGAAGCCGCTGAGGGCTTCGCCCCGTGCGATGCGTGCGGCAATCGGCGCAAAGATGTCGCGGCCGTGGAAGGTGGCGGAAGCCTTTTCCGGCAACTGGTTCACGTGATGAAGTTCGGCATGTTCAGGAATCAGCGCGAGGGCGGCCAGTCCGTTGTCAGGGGCCACGATGGTCCGCCCGTCCTGACGGGCTACAAGGATGGGACGTCCCGAACCCACACCGGGATCCACGACCGCCAGCAGCACCGCTCCTTCGGGAAAGTGCGGGACCGAGGCCGCCAGAAAGAAGGCCCCCTGAGCGATGTTGAACGGTTCGACCCCGTGGGTGAGGTCAGTCACCGTGCTGTCGGGACACTCCCGGGCCAGTACGGCCTTCATCTGACCCACGTACGGGTCGTCGAGGCCGAAGTCCGTAAGCAGTGCGATGAGGGAATGCATGGCTAGTAGAGCTTCCTTGCCGAGAAGCCGCTGCCCACCACGTGGAAGCCCGAGCCGGTGATGGTGAAGGCCTCCGGGTCAAGCGAGTAGACGATCTCCTCAAGCCGTTTGACCTGAACGTTGGTGACCATGGTCATGACCACGTCCTTGCTGTCGCCGGTCCAGCCGCCGCGTCCTTCCAGAACGGTGGCTCCCCGGTCCAGTTTCTTGAAAATGGCCTGCATGATCTCCTGCGGTTTTTCCGAGATGATCATGACCATCTTGCGTTCGCCGAACATGCCCATGACGTACTCGATGGCCACGGCGATGACGAAGGCCATGGCGATGGAGTAGAGCACCACGGACAGTTGAAGGAAAAAGAATCCTGCCAGAAACTGGAGGAAGTTGAACCAGAACTCGAACGCGCCCATGGACACGTTGAACCGCTGCTTGCCGATGACCGCAAGAATGTCCGACCCGCCGGTGGAGCCCAGCGAGCGCAGGCTCATGCCCACCCCGGCACCGAGCAGCCCGCCGCAGGTAATCACCGCCAGCCAGACGTCCTCGATGGGCAGGGTGTAGTCGATGAGGTCGATGAAGATGGCGGAGACGAACATTCCGTAAAGGCTGTAGAAAAAGAACCGCCTGCTGACGAAGACCCAACCGAGCACGAAGACCGGCACGTTGAGCAGAAAGTACCACTGCCCTGTGGTGAGCCCGCCGAAGGCGTAATAGAAAAGCAGTGCCAGACCGGACATGCCGCCGGTGAGCAGGCCGTGGGGGATGGCGATGGCCTTGACTGCAAAGGCGACCAGCCATGAGCCGACGGTGATAAGGGCGATGTTCCACGGAACGCCGAAGGTCAGGCGGCGGAAACGTTCTTCGAGAGCGGGTGAAATCATGTGTGTTGCAACCTCCGCGCACAGCTTTATCCGGTTTGCGTGCGGTTTGGAAGCCCGGAACGAAAACGGCCCGCTTCCGTAGAAGCGGGCCGGGAAGTACTACTTTTGCTTGCCTTTGCCCTTGCCTCCGCGGGCTTTGGACTTGCCTTTGCCTTTTGAGCCGAGGTCATCATCGTAGTCTTCGTAGCTACGGTCGTCGCGGTCATAATCCCTGCCATGCTTCATCTTTGCGCCTTTGCCGGGGTGTCCCTTGCCTTTGCCGGCACTCCCCTGGCCCTTGCCGAGCACGGAGGGGTGGGCGCCCACTTCACGGGCTATGCGGCCCCAGCCCATGCCGGAGTTTCGCATGCTTCGGATCTCGGCCCTTGAGTGTCCGGATTCGCGAGCCAGCGCATCGACCTTGGCTTCATCCAGCGACTGCTGCGCGTCGCGGTATTGTTCGCGGGAGCGCTGATATTCCCGCCGCCGCTCCTCGATGATGTCCCCGTTGCCGATGCGACGGGCTTCCTCAAGGGCGCGCCGCGCCCGCTCCACCTGGTCAGCAGTGCGGTCAACACGTTCCAGAATGGAATCCACGGTCGAGAGGGGGGTGTCCTGCGCCATGGCTTGAGGCGCAAGGAAAAGGGACAGCAGCATGAGCCCGAGTGCCAGTCGTTTCATAGTCATTCTCCCGTTTTTGCTTTCATATACGCACGAACGGGCAAAGAGGACCATGAGAATATTACGAACCCCAGCGGACCGCACTGCTTCCGCAACTGGCTTCCTTGAATCGTTTGTTGGGGTCGGACTTCCAGAGCAGCAGGGGGGTCATGGGTTTGTGCGGGGCGATATCCACGCGCATGGCGGAAAAGGCTCCGAGCCAGCCCGGATACAGCCGATTGTTCAGAGTGGCCCACGGCGCGCACTCCTTCCACGTATTCAACGGGCCGGGCAGGACGGAGCGGGAAAATGTCGGGCGGTTGCCCGTGGCGCGGACCATGGATGCGACACGGAAGCTGGTGAGCATGTCCGCGTGGCTCATGGTGCCTCTGCTGCGGCGCACGTTGAGCAGATGATACAGGGAGAAACGGTTGAGAAAACCTATAAGCAGCCCTCGTTCCGCAACGCGCGCGGCCTCTTCGAGCATCTCTTGAGGCCGTGGACAGAACTCCAGCACGCTCCAGAGTACGACATAGTCGAAGTCGTCATCGTCAAAGGGCATGTGCGTGCCGTCGCCCACGTACAGGCTGGCTTTGTTGCCCAGCCTGCGGCGCGCCCCGGAGAGCATGGAGTCGCTCTTGTCCAGTCCGGTGACGTCAAAGCCTTTGCGCCAGAGCGATTCGAGGAAAATCCCGGTTCCGCAGCCCACTTCGAGAATGCGTCTGCCACGCCTATGCCAGGCGGCGGTCATGGCTTCGAGCAGCATGCTCTCGCGGCTCAGGGCAACATGGCCCTCTGGGGAGTCGAACCAGCTTTCATATTGTTGGGCGTTCCAGCGCATCGGGCCTCCGTAACAGGGTATGAACTGTTGATAGCAGTTACAAAGGGCCGAAGGAAGTGATTCCGGAACGGTTTGGCGGCGGATCCGTACCTGTGGCATGGACGGTACTCGGGTCGAATATAAGCGACTTGTCAACCACAGCCATCCGGTCTACCAAGGATGCGGGCGGCAATAATTGACAGCTCGTGTGCGACACGGGTACTCTCCGGTAAATACTACCACTTTTTTACACACGCATTGGTCGCGAGGTAAACCGGTTTCATGTCATTGTTTTCGAGTAGCATAGGTCTTCGCAAGGACTCGATTCGCATCACGGATGCCGAGTTCGTGGAACTGCGCGACTTCATATACGAAAAAAGCGGTATCTTCGTGGACGAGAAGCGGAAGTATCTCTTTGAGAGCCGCTTCCGCAAACGTCTCGGGGAGCTTGGGCTTTCCAGCTTTTCGGACTACATCAAGTTTCTCAAGTTCGACTCCGCGCGGCGCGAGGAGATGGTGCGTCTTTTTGAAATGGTCACCACCAACGAGACCAGCTTCTTTCGCGACCAGAAACAGCTCGACGCCTTTCGCGACCATGTGCTCAAGGATGTGATCGACCAGCAGCGCGCCGCCAAGAAGATGGAACTCAACATCTGGTCCGCAGGGTGCTCTTCAGGCGAGGAACCGTACACCCTCTCCATCATCCTGCACGAAATGCTCGGCCTTGAGATCTCCCGCTGGCGCATCCGCATCTCCGCCAACGACCTTTCCAAGGCCATGATCGACAAGGCGCGCGAAGGGCTCTATCCGGAGTATGCCTTCAAGACCACCCCGGACGCCATGCGCAAGAAGTATTTCAAGCAGGACGGCGATCTTTGGCGCATCAACCGGGATGTGACGCGAATGGTGGATTTCAAGCTCATGAACCTGAATGAGAGCGCCACCCTGAAGCGGATACCGCGGTCGCACATCGTGTTCTGCCGCAATGTCATAATCTATTTTGACGAAAGCATGAAGAAGAGGGTCGTGAACTCGTTTTACGACAACCTCGTCCCGGGCGGGTATCTCATGCTGGGACACTCGGAGTCGCTGCACAAGGTCTCCAAGACCTTCAAACCGATATTCCATCCCGGCGCCATCGCCTACAAGAAAGAGTAGGCCTGGGGGGTCTGTTTGCCGATACACACCATTGATGAACTACAGCCGGGCATGGTCCTCGCCGACGACCTCAAAGCCGCCGACGGGCGCCTGCTCCTGCCCAGAGGACTCACGCTGGAGCAGCGGCATATCGAGCTGCTGAAACGCCTCGGTGTCAAGGAGGCCAGCGCCCGCACTGTCTGCGAACCCGAAGCCGAGGAAGCCGAAGTCATCGCCGACTACGTGCGCGACTTCTTCCTCTACTGCAACCCGGATCGTCCCGTGGTGCTCGAGCTGTTTCGCATAGCCCTCGACCGCACCGCTGCCGCGGTCTGTGGCGGCTGGGAATTGCCGGATACCAGTGAAAGAAGAGCCACCAACGTCGAGCACCTCGATGACCTCTTCCTCAAAGGCATGGGCGGCCCGGAAGACTGCGTGAATCGCGAAAGCGAGCTCGAAAGTTTCCCCGACATCTATTTCCGCATCCGCGAAGTGCTCGAATCGGAATCCGGTAACGCCGATCGCGTCGCGCAGGTCGTCAGCACAGACGTAGGGCTGTCCGCCAAGCTGCTCAAGCTGGTCAACAGCCCGTTCTACGGATTCCCGTCACGCATCGACTCCATCAGCCGCGCCGTGGCGCTTGTGGGCGGGAACGAACTTTCCACCCTCGCCCTCGGCATTTCCACCATCAATTACTTCAAGAACATCCCCAAGGAACTCGTGGACATGCGCAGCTTCTGGAGACACTCCATCAGTTGCGGCATATTTGCCCGAGTCCTGGCCGCCAAACAGCAGGGCTTGCAGCCCGAGCGGTTCTTCATCGGCGGCCTGCTGCATGACGTGGGACGCCTCATCATGTTCAAGATGCTTCCCTATGCCTGCACCGAAGCCATGCTGTTCGCCCGCGAAAACAGCATCCCCCTCGTGGAAGCCGAAAAGACCGTCATAGGCTTCTGCCACACCGACGTGAGCGAGTTGCTGCTCAAGCAGTGGCAGTTCCCCGAATCGCTCTCCGAAATGATCAACCACCACCATGATCCCATGACACGCCCCAACGCCCTTGAACCCGCCGTCCTGCACGTTGCCGACAACATGGCAAACGCCGTGGAAGTGGCTGAGGGCGGCATGTACGTCGTACCCGGTTTCAAGGATGGAGCATGGGAACTGCTCGGACTGCCCCCCGAGTACCTGCGGGAAGCCGTGGAGCAGTACGAAGACCAGGTCGATCAGATCATGGACGCCTTTTTCTAAATCTGCCGGGAATTATTGAGAAGATCGCCTCAGGCGGTCTTCTCATGCCTTGGACCAGGCCCAGCGGACGATGTCCGCGCTGTTGAGCGCTCCAGGCTGTCTGGCTTTTTCCCGTCCTTTTTCGAACAGCACCAGTGTGGGAATGGACTGAATGCCGAAGCGGGCTCCGATCTGCTGCTCGGTTTCGGTGTTCACCTTCGCAAGCAGCATTTCGGGCGCGAGTTCCGAAGCTGCTTTTTCGAACTGGGGCGCCATCATCTTGCAGGGGCCGCACCATGGCGCCCAGAAATCCACCAGAACGGGTACGCCCGATTTGGCGATGATCTTTTCAAAGTTGGCGCTGGTCAGCTCGACGGGCTGCTTCGGCAGGAGCGGCGCCTTGCATTTGCCGCAGGCGGCCTGCGCGGCCCGGCTGACGTCGATCCGATTGGTGGCGGAACATTGGGGACAGACTGCGTGCATCATGTTCATAAGTCCTTTTTTTGGCCATGATAGCAATCCTGCTGATTACGGCAAGATCACAGGCCGAGATTTTCCAGCATGAAATGCAAATGCGATTTCAGTTCGGCGAGGATGCCTTCGTCGTCGTCCGGAAAGGCGGCGGGTTCGAGTTCGAGGGTAATCAGGCCGGTGTATTGGCGGGCGGCGAGCCTGTGCAGAAATTCCGTCAGCGGGAGGGTCCCGGTTCCGGGAGCCATGTGTTCGCGGTAGCCGCGCGCATCGGAAAAATGGACGTGGCGAAGCAGATCACCGGGAACACGGTCGAGAGCGTCGAGGATGTCGCGGCCGGAAACCCCGAGATGGCAGACGTCGAGGGTCAGGCCGACATTCTTGTCGCGGCACTGGTCCATGAGCTTGTCCAGCGGGTCCTTGCCGAAGGGGCTTTCGACCCACGGCATGTTTTCAAGCGAATATTCCACGCGTCCCTTGGCGTCGAGCAGGTCGGGCAGATCATAGGCGCGCTGGAACCAGCGGGAGGAGATCAGGCCGCCGAGGCCGGGCTGCGGCGGGTGCAGGGTGATGTGGTTGGCCTGCGGCAGATGGTTGGCCAGCGCGGTGGTTGCGCGCCACGAGTTTAGGTGGCCGCCCCAACGGCTCCAGTTGCGGAAAGGGGCGTGCAGGCTGCGCACGGGACAGGCGTCGTGCACGGCGGTCGTGCCTTCGCCCGGTGCCATGCCGGGGGAATTGACGATGAGCTCCAGTCCCTCAAAGCCGGCGCGAGCGGCAAGTCCTGCCACGTGTGCGGTCGGCAGGTGGAAAAGGCTGCCCGTGGACAGCAATACCGTTGGGCGCGAGGGAGCTTCCATGAAAGCATCATGCCCCGGCTTGCGGCAAAAGCAAGGGGATATTCGGGGAAGGGACGTGATGTGGCGGTGAACGGTGGTGGATTTCAGGTACGCTATGTTTTACAACTCTGGGCGGAGGATGACCATGCGAATGCTGCTTCTGCTTATCGGCCTAATTGCCGTGAACGCGATGCCTGCGCTGGCGGGCCGCTGCGTGTCGGGCAACTGCACGGAAGGCGAGGGGATATATCTTTACGACGACCTCAAGCGGTACGAAGGCGAGTTCCACAACGCCACGGCCGACGGCTCCGGCACCATCCATTACCCTGCGGGAGCGTGGTACGAAGGCGAGGTGTACGACGGCAGGCCGCACGGCGACGGCACGCTGCACGGCTGGCGCGGCTGGAAGCACAAAGGAAGCTTTCATCATGGCTGGGAGCATGGCGACGGAATCTTCACCGACCGTGACGGCGCGCGCTTTCACGGCACCTTTGCGGGCGGATACCGCCATGGCCCGGCGTTGCGTGTGGAGCCGGACGGCACGGTGGTCCGCGAGCTGTGGATCAACGGTCGCTTCGTGCGTCGCCTGCAGCACGGCGAGCAGCCCAGCGAGTTGGAGTGGAACGGTTCGCTGCCCGCGCCGCCCAAGGTCCCATGGGATCCGAAATATCCCACAGGGTGCCTTTCCGGAGACTGCACTGACGGCACCGGCGTCTACGTGTTCGATACGGGGCAACGCTACGAGGGCGAATTCCGCGAGGGCCGCAGCTTCGGGCAGGGGACACGCTATTTTCCCAACGGTGACGTCTACGAAGGAGAAGAAGTCAACGGCACGCGGCACGGTGAGGGCATCTACCACTTTGCGGACGGTGATGTGTTCATGGGGCGTTTCAAGGATGACCGGCGCGAGGGTCCCGGCGCTTTCCGGCAGGCGGAAGGATTCCTGTTCGTGGTCGCTTACAGGAACGGACAGCGGCACGGTCCCGGCACGGTGCATTATCCTGACGGCACGGTGCGCCATGCCCTCTGGGAAAACGGCGCTTTCGTGCGCTATCTCGACGAAGACGAGTTCCGTGAATTAAAGGAGAAGCAGATTCGCGAACGCAAAAAAGCCGCTCTGGCAGAACAGCCGGACCAGCCGCTCTCCGAGAGCAACGCGACGCTTGCCGAGCCGTCGGGCAACGCCACGGCCGGAGCCGTTGCCCCGGTGCAGGCCAACGCTACTTCTTTTGATGCAGGGGTGACTTCTCGATCAGGTCCAGAATGACGATGGCCATGGAGATGTCCCGGCGGTTGCCTTCGGTCATGCACTCCACCAGATACTGCTTGAGCGGTCTCATGGCGACGACCAGCGCCTCGTGGCCGCACTCGTCCAGTCTGTAGGCCTTCTCCAGCGCGTCGAGCATCATCATGGCCACGTCCTCGTCGTGGTGTCCCATGTGATAGCCGACGATATCCCGGGCCTTGAGCAGCCCGAAGACCACGTCCTCGATATTCGAATAGTTCCGTCCCCATATCTCGCTGCCGCGGATGTCAGGCTTGGGCGGACGCGCCGTTTCCCCCTGGCGGGCCGCCTCGCGGAACCTGTCTAGAGCAACTACGGTTCCCATGCACGCTCCTTGTGCTGAATTATGATGCCGTACATCTGATCGGCCACTTGCGGCACAGCAATAGGGGGAAATCCCGATTCGTGAACCCCGGTCGGCGCAGCTACTTGAAATCAGCGTACTTTCGGGATATTTACCCGCAGTTCACAGGACATTTGAAGGAGAACCGTTCATGAATTCACGCGCGCTCAGGGCCGATCTGCTGCTGTTTGTCACCGCCGCCATCTGGGGGTTCGCCTTCGTCGCCCAGCGCGTGGGCATGGATCATGTAGGACCGCTCACCTTCAACGCCGTGCGCTTCGCCCTCGGCGCGGCCGCGCTTATCCCGCTCATCCGGGTGATGGAGCGCCAGCGTGACGCCGCCAAGGTGGCCACGCCGGTGGCCGTTCCTGAAGAAGCCCCGGCAGTATCTCCAGCCAGTACTTCCTTTCTTATCAAAGGCGGGCTGATTCTCGGCGCCGCGCTGTTCCTCGGCTCCACCTTCCAGCAGCTCGGCCTCGCCGCTCCGCTTCTGGAAAGCTTCGGCTTCGCACCCTCGACGGCGGGCAAGGCCGGATTCATCACCGGACTCTACGTGGTCTTCGTGCCGCTCATGGGCCTTGCCATGGGCCAGCGCGCCGGGCTCGGTTCATGGATAGGCTGCGTGCTGGCCGTAATCGGCATGTACCTGCTCTCCTTTTCCGGCAGCTTCTCCATCGACTTCGGTGATGCCCTCGTGCTCGTCAGCGCAGTCTTCTGGGCCATCCACGTGCTCATCATCGGCAAGATGTGCCCCGGCATGGACGGCGTGGATGCGGTCAAGCTCTCCAGCGTCCAGTTCGCGGTCTGTGCCATCCTGAGCCTCGTGGGTGCACTGCTCACCGAAGAGATCACCATGGTCGGCCTCTCCGGTGCCGCCTTGCCGATCCTCTACGGCGGCCTCATGTCCGTGGGCGTTGCCTACACGCTGCAGGTGGTCGCCCAGCGCGACGCCAACTCCGCACACGCCGCCATCATCCTCAGCCTGGAATCCGTGTTCGCCGCCATCGGCGGATTCCTGATGCTCGGCGAGCTCCTGAGCATACGCGCCATGATCGGCTGCGGCCTGATGCTTGTAGGCATGATAATCTCTCAGCTCCGCCCCTGAGCCCCTGCGGCTTGACATTCGCCCCGCAACGGGCAACCCTTGGGGAACAAGGCTGAAACCGAACAATTCCAAGATACATTCGGAGATCTGAGCTATGAGCGACTTTTTCGGGCAGAGCGTGCCCTTTTTCAAGATGCAGGGCTGCGGCAACGACTTTGTGGTCATCGATAACCGCGAACTCGGGCTGCCGGAAGCCGAAATGAAGGACTGGGTCACCAAAATTTGTGCGCGCGCCTTCGGCGTTTACGCGGACGGACTCTTCTTCATCGACAACGCACCGGAAGGCTCGGGACTCGACTATCGCTGGCATTTCTTCAACAGCGACGGCAGCCGAGCCGAAATGTGCGGCAACGCCTCCCGCTGCATGGGCCGCCTTGCCTACGAACTCGGCGCAGCACCCCGCGAGCACACCTTCGGCACCGACGCAGGCCCCATCAAGGCCGAAGTCATCCTCGAAGGCGAAAAAGCCGGTGAAGTCAAAATCCAGCTCACCCCGGCACAAGGCATGACCCTGAATACCGAACTCGAAGTGGACGGCCAAACTCTTACAGTCCACCACGTGGACACCGGCGTCCCACACGCCGTCGTCTTCCTCGACGACGTGAACGCCATCGACATCAAACGCCTCGGCGCCGCCATCCGCTATCACGACCATTTCGCACCCGCCGGCTGCAACGCCAACTTTGCGCAGGTGCTCGACAAAGACACAATGCTCCTGCGAACCTACGAACGAGGCGTCGAAGACGAAACCTACGCCTGCGGAACCGGTGCCGCCGCCACCCAGATCGTGGCACACGAACTCGGCCTGACCAATGCCGAAGCCGCCCTCACCACCTCCGGCGGCGAAGTGCTCACCATCGCACTCGAAAACGGCAACGCCTTCCTGCAAGGCGCCGCCACACTCGTCTTCAAAGGCGAACTCTACCCCGAATCCATGGGCCTCAAACTGCCCTAGGGCGTTATTGAAAGATAAAAAAGGGCCGCCTCGCGAGGCGGCCCTTTTTTGTGCCTCCGGCGGGCAGGGGCGCTGCCCCTGCACCCCGCCAAAGGGGCGGGCCCCCTTTGGAATCCCTGGGTTGTCAGCGGGGTTGCAGCTGTCGGGGCCATGCGACCGCACAGCCCGCGTC